>Ga0206808_1004_pt1 | contig 85435 bp, 72 predicted proteins | sample Alteio_BWOrgCont_58_FD_152899 | JGI IMG/M metagenome (GOLD analysis project Ga0206808, IMG submission 152899) | Enriched cells from forest soil in Barre Woods Harvard Forest LTER site, Petersham, Massachusetts, United States -... | ecosystem: Environmental > Terrestrial > Soil > Temperate forest >...
AAAACAGAGGCTGCCGACATTAAGCACAAGGCCGGCGATAAGGTAAAAGCCATGGAGGCCAAAGCCAAATCAACCCCAACTGCCAAAAAAACCACTACTGCCGCTAAGCCTGCCGCGAAAAAAGCGCAGGCACCATCAAAAACAAAAACAGCATCCGCCCGCTAAAAATGAAAAAAGGCGCCCGTTAACCGGGCGCCTTTTTTTATCAATGCTTTATCAGCCTTCAAATTTGTAACCTACGCCTTTGACGGTGGCCACCACGTCATCGCCCAACTTTTCGCGCAGCTTGCGGATGTGCACGTCGATCGTACGGTTGGTCACCACTACAGAGTCTTCCCAAATATTTTTGAGGATCACCTCGCGGGTGTAAACCTTCCCGGGCTTTGACGCCAGCAGGTATAAAAGCTCAAATTCTTTTTTCGCCAATACTACCTTAACATCTTTTTGGTAAACGAGATAGGCCTCGCGGTCAATCACCAGGTCGCCAATTTCCAGCTTGTTTTCGGTAAGATCTTCGGCAGGGGCATTGCGGCGTAAAATGGCGTTGATCCGGCTTACCAGGGCGCGGGGCTTTATCGGTTTGGCAATATAATCGTCGGCGCCCACGTTAAATCCCGCAATTTCGCTGTATTCCTCGCTTCTGGCCGTTAAAAATACCATAAAGGTATTCTTAAATTCGGGCATGGTGCGCATAATGCGGCAGGCTTCTATGCCATCCATTTTTGGCATCATAATGTCCAGTACGATCAGGTCGGGGAGGGATTTTTTGGCTTCGGCAACGGCTTCCTGGCCGTTTTTTGCCAAAAAAACCTGGTAGCCTTCTTTCTTTAAGTTATACTCGATCAACTCTAAAATATCCGGTTCATCGTCAACAATAAGGATTTTCTGTTTACTGGTGTTGCTCATGCAGGTTGAATTTTGGCATAAAAGTAGAACAGAAATAGAACGAAATGGTAAATTTAATATTAATAAATTGTTAAATATTACCTTATGTTAACGATTTATTGAGACTTACTAAATGTTTTGTTTAAAAAATCTTCAAGATCGCTGCCTGTAATGTTTTTGGCAACGATGACGCCTTGCGGATTTAGGATAAAATTAGAGGGTATTTGTTCGATATGGTAGAGCCGTTCTGTCGGGCCCTCAAAGTTCTTGAGGTCTGACCCATGTGTCCAGGAAAGTTTATCGTGATCTATGGCCTGCTGCCATGCCCCTTTATCCACATCCAGCGATATACCTAAAATATTAAGCCCCAGTGGCTTGAATTTGGCATATTGCTTAACCACGTTGGGGTTTTCCTGGCGACACGGACCGCACCAGGACGCCCAAAAATCAAGCATTACGTACTTGCCGCGGTAATCCGACAATTTGATCGGCTTGCCATCCAGGCCGCCAATGGTAAAGTCAGGAGCTGTTTGCCCTACCGAAGTTGGCTTTGCCGCCATCTTGCTATCGATAAAACGCTGAACGGTTGGGTTGCCTTTAAAGGAGTTTTTAATTTCTTCGGCGTAAGCGATCAACTCGGATTCGTACGTGATCGAGTCAAGCGAGGAGGCGGCATAAAAGCTGGCCAGCGACGTTTTATTGTCGTTCATAAACTTCAGCGCGGCTACGCTATAGTCCGCAAAATTCTTTTTCAATAAGGGCCGGAATATTTTTACCAGGGAATCAACTTTCCTGGCCGAATCCGGACCTTTTTTAATCTCCTGTGCCTTGCTTATATATTCATTGCCGATATGCGTGTTGATGTTGACATAATAATTACTCAGCTTGTTAAATTCCTGGATCTTTCCCGATTCGTCGGACCCGGTGATCTGGTAGATATGCGCGGTGTCGGTTAAATTAGTGCTGAAAGTGATATCATCGCCGTTTTTGGCGATCAAATCAAACATGTTTCCACCGGCCCGGATGCGGTACAGGTTGGTGTAAGGCGCCTTGCGCTTAAACGCAAATTTTCCCTGGTCGCTTAGATTGGTCGAGTCGACAACCGAAATGCCTGCGGTATCTTCCTCAATCAGGAAAACCTTCTTCAGGCTGCCCTGGTTGGTGATCGTTCCCGAAATGGTGAATGCGGTTTTGTCTTTGCACGAAAACAGGCAAAACACAAGCCCGATGATGCTGGAATATATTAAGTTTCTTTTCATACAATTAAATAGACACGAATTTCACGAATTAAGTCGAATTTCACGAATTGGCCCTCGGTCAAACTCCTGAGATCCGGCCCGATAGCTATCGATATCATATCTCAAATCTCTACCGTCTGATCACTAACCTCTGACCACTAATCTCTCCCCTCCAACTCCTTAATCAACAACTCATTTGTCTTCTGCGGATCTATCCGGCCTTTTGAGCTTTTCATGATCTCGCCCATAAATAACCCGATCACGCCCTTTTTCCCTTTTTGGTATTCTATTACCTTGTCCGGGTATTTCGCCAGGGCCGCCCTGATAAACTCATCCAAGCCGTCCCCATCGGCGCTGATCAGTAAATTTAATTGAGCAGCCAATTCCTCGACGTTTTTGCCCTTATGCCGAATCAGCGCGGGGAAAAGTTTCTGCGTGGCCAATGAATGGTTGATCTTTCCGCAATCGATCAGTTTGATCAGGCTCGCTAACGTTGCCGGCTCAATTTCAAATTCACCAATAGATGCTCCCGATTCGTTCAGGTACGATTTTACCGGACCCATCAGCCAGTTAGCTGCTGCCTTGTAATTATCGGTGTTTTTTATCAATTCCTCAAAATATTGGGCGAGCTCTTTTTCGGCCGTGATCACGCCCGCGTCGTAGTCTGACAGGCCTAAAACCTCCGTGTATTTTTTATGCAATGCCGCAGGAAGCACCGGAAGTCTGCTCCTTATTTCCTCGAGATATTCTTTAGTCAATACTAATGGAACTAAGTCCGGCTCGGGGAAATAGCGGTAATCGTTCGCCATTTCTTTTGACCGCAGCACGGATGTTTCGCCTGTTTCGGCATTAAAGTTAAGCGTGTTTTGTTCTATAAAACCACCACCTTCCATAATTCCCACCTGCCGTTCAAACTCATGCTCAATAGCGCGTTGCAGGTTCCGTATCGAGTTCAGGTTTTTCACCTCGCAACGGTCATTGTAAATAGTTTGTCCTTTTAACCGGACAGATATATTAGCATCGCAGCGCATGCTCCCTTCTTCCATGTTTCCGTCGCAGATGCCGAGATAACGTACCAACTTCCGCAACTCCGTCAAAAACTGCCCGGCTTCCTCGCTGCTGCGCATATCAGGTTCGGTAACAACTTCTATCAGCGGCACCCCCGCCCTGTTCAGGTCTATCAGCGAATCGGCGTGGTGTTGGTCGTGCATGCTTTTGCCGGCATCCTCCTCCATATGGATGTGATGCAACGTGATATTCTTAGTCAACCCATCGCCAAGCCTTACCGGGACAAAACCACCCAAACAAACCGGTTCATGATCCTGTGTTATTTGGTAGCCTTTGGGTAAATCCGCGTAAAAATAGTTTTTGCGGGCAAAGCTGTTTTTGAGGTTGATGGTACAATTACAGGCGAGGCCCATTTTAACCGCATATTCCACCATTTTTTTGTTGATGCGGGGCAGCGTGCCGGGGTGTCCCAGCGACACCGGGCTCACATGTTGATTAGGTCCGCCGCCAAATGCAGCCGAATCCGACGAAAAAGACTTGCTTAAAGTAGATAGTTGGACGTGTACCTCTAAGCCTACAATCAACTCATATCGATCACTTATTCCGGCGGCAGTTGTGGTCATTTTATTATTCCAGCCCCGCAAAAAGGGCTTTTTTGGAGGCCAAATATAAGGTTAATTTCGAGTTACGAATGACGATTTACGAATTACGATTTTTCCGACGTTTAATTTTGTCACGATGTTCAAGAGGGCATAGTTTGCAGGCAGGGCGTATAAGAGCCCGCCCATAGTGAAAGAGGACAAAAAACGGTTGGAAGGATGAAATAATTTGTCATGCCATCTATAATTTTCCGAAAGTTTACCTGAGGTACATTATACAAATCCCTTCGCCTTTTCCAATGCCTTATCCAAACCGGATAGGTCACTTCCGCCGGCGGTTGCAAAAAATGGCTGGCCGCCTCCTCCGCCTTTTATCTCTTTTGCCAGCTCGCGCACGATGGTACCGGCATTCAGGCCTTTTTCTTTTACCAGGTTTTCGGATATCATTACGGTTAAGGACGGTTTATCCCCTATTTCGGCGCCCAGTACCAGGAACAGGTTGGGAACAATATCCTTCAGCTGGTAGGCCAGGTTTTTAACCGCATCAGCGTTGGGCAGCTGCACTTTTTGAGCAATGAAGCTAATGCCGTTTATCTCTTCAGCTGTTTTAGCCAACTCTGTTTTCAAGCCAGACGATTTTTCCAGCACCGATTTTTCTATTTCCTTTTTGAGGCGCGTGTTTTCCCCGATCAGGCTTTCGACGCTTTTCGAGATATCCTTTGGGTTTTTGAGCAATTCGCGCAGCTGGTGCAACTGCCTAGTTTGCGCGTTGATAAAATTCTCCGCGCCAATGCCCGTAATGGCCTCGATACGGCGTACACCCGCAGCAACCGCACTTTCGGACACGATCTTAAAGAAACCGATCTGCCCGGTAGCTTTGATGTGCGTACCGCCGCAAAGCTCTTTGGAATAGGCATCGTCGAATGTGATCACCCGCACAAAATCACCGTATTTTTCGCCAAAAAGCGCGGTTACCCCGCTGCTGATGGCCCGCTGGTAAGGCACATTGCGCTCTTCTTTCAAATATATATTTTCCCGGACTTTCTCATTTACAATCGCCTCAACCTCGGCCAATTCATCATCCGTTACTTTGGAAAAATGCGAAAAATCGAAGCGCAGGTAATCGGCATTCACCAGCGAACCTTTTTGATTTACGTGGGCGCCTAATACCTGTTTCAATGCAGCATGTAGTAAATGGGTAGCGCTGTGATTGTTTTCTGTGCTGTTTCTTAGATCGGCATTCACAATTGCCGTTAGCGCATCCTCCGGCGTGGTGGGCAGTTCATCGGTAAAATGAACGATCAGGCCGTTTTCCTTTTTGGTGTCCGTAACTTCTATCACTTCACCATTTGGGAATACTAGCTCGCCCTTATCTCCTACCTGTCCGCCGCTTTCGGCATAAAAAGGTGTTTTATCCAAAACGATTTGATATTGCTCTTTTCCCTTGGCTGTTACCTTGCGGTATTTAACAATATGGGCGATCGTTTCCAATTCATCATAGCCGGTAAATTCGACGATGTCATCGTCTTTTAGGACTACCCAGTCGCCGGTATCAATTGCTGTGGCGGCACGGGAACGGATTTTTTGTTCTGCAAGAGCTTGGTTAAAGCCTTCCATATCTACTGTCAAGCCATTTTCTCTAGCAATGAGTTCGGTTAAATCTATTGGGAATCCATAGGTATCCGAAAGCTCGAATGCTACAGAGCCGAATATTCGATGTGACCCTGGGTCCGTTGCCGACTTTTTAGCAACTTCAATCGTTGCGATTTGTTCGTTGATTAAATTAAGGCCGTTTTGAAGTGTTCTTAAAAACGATGCCTCCTCCTCAAAAACTACCTTCTGCACAAAATCCTTTTGGTTGTACAACTCATCAAATACCCCTCTAAACTGTTCGGCCAACAACGGAACCAATTGATTGATAAAAGGCTCCTTAAATCCCAAATATTGATAAGCATACCTGACACCCCGGCGCAAAATCCGGCGGATCACATAGCCGGCTTTATTGTTTGATGGCAATTGCCCGTCGGCGATGGTAAAGCTCACGGCGCGCACGTGGTCGGCTAATACGCGCATGGCAACGGCTTCATTCCAATCGGCATCGCCGGGTTTGGCACTGCTGTTGTATTTTTTACCGCTCTTTTCAGCAATAAATTGGATCAATGGCTGGAAAACATCGGTGTCGTAATTGGATTTTTTGCCCTGCAGCGAACGAACCAGCCGCTCAAAACCCATCCCGGTATCCACGTGCCTGGCAGGCAACGGTTGCAGCGACCCGTCCTTCAGGCGGTTAAACTGGATAAATACATCGTTCCAAATCTCGATAACCTGGTCATCGTCGTTATTAACAAGCCTTTCACCTTTCACCTTTAACCTTTCACCTTCTTCCCGGTTATCATAGTGCACCTCGGAACAAGGCCCGCAGGGACCGGTTTCGCCCATTTCCCAGAAATTGTCTTTCTTGCTGCCGGGTAAAACATGGCTTTCGGGCAGGAATTGCCGCCACAGGTCATGGGCTTCGGTATCGGCGGGCAGCCCCTCTTTTTCGTCTCCTTCAAAATAGGTTACATAAAGGCGATCCTTGTCCAACTTATAAACGTCAGTAAGCAGTTCCCAGCTCCAGGCGATGGCTTCTTTTTTAAAGTAGTCGCCAAAGCTCCAGTTGCCCAGCATCTCGAACATGGTATGGTGATAGGTATCGATACCCACCTCTTCCAGGTCGTTATGCTTTCCCGAAACGCGCAGCACGCGCTGCGTATCGGCCACACGTGGATATTTGGCCACTTCCTCACCTAAAAAAATGGATTTAAACTGATTCATCCCCGCATTGGTGAACATCAGGGTGGGGTCGTTTTTTATTACAATGGGTGCAGATGGCACAATCACATGGCCCTTCGATATAAAAAAATCAAAGAAAGCCTGGCGTATTTCGGGAGCGGTCATAGGGTGCAAAGGTAAGTATTAGTCGGAAAGTCGGAAAGTCCGGAAGTTGGAAAGTCGGAAAGTCCGAAAGTCCGAAAGTCGGAAAGTCCGGAAGTTGGGAAGTTGGAAGCCAAGAAGCGAAATAATTATAGTTTGTCATTCCGACCGAGGGACGAGAGAGAAACTATCTCTCGAGCGAAGCGAAAAATCTTATACGCCTGATAGTACCGCGAGCATAGTCCGCCTGTATGGTGTATAAGATCTCTCCTACGTCGAGATGACAAAGCAGTTGGAGGGATAAAAAGATGTCATTCTATCTTTAGAGTTCCTGAACTATACCATTCGCAATGACAGACGGGCGCCGATCCGCTAGCCAGCGGACGGTATGACTTGAGGAGTAAATTACCGACTTTCCCGACTAAAGAAAAAAACAATCTTTCGGACTTTCCGACTTGCGGACTTGCGGACTTCCCGACTAAAGTATTACATTTGCGTATGCCATATAAAGAACGGGAAGTCAACAAGATGTATTATACCATGGGCGAGGTTGCCATCCTATTTGATGTAAACCAATCGCTTATACGGTTCTACGAAAAAGAGTTTGATATTCTGCATCCCAAAAAGAATAAAAAAGGCAATCGTTACTTCACCCCTGAAGACATTGAAAACCTAAAGCTGATCTTCCACCTCATCAAAGAAAAAGGCTATACGTTAAATGGCGCAAAGGAGTACCTGAAAGCCAATAAAAATACCAGCAAGGATACGATGAGGGTTATCAGCGCGCTGGAAAACCTCAAAAAATTTCTCGTTGAGGTGGGCGAGCAATTGTAATTGTGAGTCGGAGACGCGGAGACGCAAAGTATTGCGTCTCTACGTAAAACCATTGAATTGTAATTGGAGGTAAAAAACTTACCTTTAGTGCGGGGCATAACCTATGTCCTTTCACCCGTCGATGATACCTGCCCATAAAGGCGAAATACCCGCAGTTACCTTATTTGTGCCCTTTGCATTGGGCATAGTTGCCGCGTTGAACCTGTTTCCGGATCGCGATATCAATTTGGTATTGATCGCATTCCTCATCACAAGCCTCGTTTTTATCATCCTCAATATAGCCTACCGGCGTTTGCATTTGTACAAATACCAGTGGGTTGGTGGCGCACTAATGCATCTGCTGTTATTTTTATTTGGGTGTATATCAGCTATTAATCATAGGGAAGTTAATCAGAAAGATCATTTCTCTAAAGCGAAAGCACAATACCTTGGCATACGCATTGGTAATGAGCCGGTTCTTAAAAACGGCTTTCTGAGGTTTACGGCAAATGTTGAAGCCGCCATCGACAGCAGTAAAAAATTACCGGTAGGCGGAACGCTGATGGTGATGCTAAAGGACACGTCCGCCAAAAACCTGTATTACGGCGACGAGCTACTGATCCCGGCAAAATATAGCCCGGTCGATCCGCCGTTTAATCCCGCGGAATTTAATTATAAAGCTTATTTGGCCGGTAAAAATATTTATTACCAGGAGTTCCTCTATCCCAAACAATACGCTGTAGTTGACCAGGGTAATGGCAATCCCTTGATCTATCATTCGTTGCGCCTGAGGCAGCAACTGATTGCGAAGCTAAAAACGAACGTCCGCGATACAACTGCCCTCGAAGTCGTTTCTTCCCTCCTGCTTGGCTACAGGGCTGGTTTGAGTGAGGATGTCAGGGATACTTACGCAAGGACAGGGGCCCTGTACGTGCTTTCCGTTTCCGGCTCGCAAGTCGCCATTATCTACCTGCTACTATCTTTCGCACTGTCGTTTTTAGAAAGGCGCAAATACGGGAAGCTTGTAAGGGCCGTGATTATTATCGCCGTGCTTTGGTATTACGCCCTGCTGACAGGCTTTTCCATGTCGGTTTGCCGGGCATCACTGATGGTGAGCCTCGTTGTGATCGGCAAAACGTTCAGCCGGTATATCAATTCCCTTAATATTTTGGCCATAGCAGCATTTTTGCTGTTGATCTATGACCCATTTTCCATTGCGGAGCCAGGATTCCAGCTTTCCTTTATCGCGGTTTCGGGCCTTATTTTATTTCAGCCGATGGTTTACCGTTGGTTCCGGTTTAAAAATAAATGGGCGGATAAGCTTTGGGCCTTGTGTTCGCTGTCTATCGCAGCGCAGCTGATCATCTTGCCGCTTTGCGCGTTTTACTTTCACCAGCTGCCCATTTATTTTTTATTGAGTAACCTGTTGATCATTGTACCGGCTGCTGTCCTCATGTATACCGGTATTCTTTACCTGTTATTGCCGCAAATACCGGTGATTTCGGTTTCCCTTGCTTTCATCCTCGAAAAAACGGCGTTCGTGATGACCAATGGGCTTGCTCTTATCAACCGCCTGCCGATAGGGAGCATTAACAAAGTTTGGATCACCATGCCCGAATGTTTATTGTTGTTTATAGGAATCTTAGGTCTTTTCTTTTTTTCGCATTACAAAAAAAGCTGGCAGCTCATCCTGTGCTTATCAGCCTGCCTTCTGCTTTGCAGCAGTGTCAGCATAAAACGAATAAACCAGGCAAATACCAAAAGTATCGCCTGGCTTAATTTAAAAAAACATACCGGCATCGTATTTAAAAATGGAAATGAAGCGATTGTCCTGTCAGACCTAAAGCAAACCGACCGGGATTACCTGTATTCCATTCAGCCTTACCTGGATAGCTGCCAGGTAAACCAAACCATGGTTTATAACCCCGGGCAGGGAATAAGCTCACCCTGGCTTAAAAAGAGATATGGCCTGGTAAGCTTTCTGTGCACTCCGGTTTTTATATTTAATGGAACATTGCAGCAAAATGCGCTGGTTCCAAAACCTCAGTTTAGTTATCTTTACCTTACCGGAAACCCGGATGTCGGGCTTGACGTGCTTGCCAGCAATTTTAATTATCAAAACTTGATCATCGATGGCACTAACTCCGATAAATCTATTGAAAACTGGCAGAAACAATTGCCAAAAAATATATATTGCAAAATATTAAAACGTAACAAATCATTTGTTTGGGTATCTAATTAAAAATGATAAAATTTGTGTACAGCTAACAAAAACCAATTTTTGTATACTATAAACTCAATTTATGAATATTAAATTCTTAAATGTTGCGCTGGGCATAGTGCTTGCAGCAACCACTTTTAGTGCCAGTGCACAAAAATCCTTCACTTCGGGAACTATCACCATGAGCGGTGAAATGCGGGGTCAGGCAGTTGAAATGAAGGATTATTTTACACCCGACTCATCGGCCGTTAGTTTTACGGCGGGCCCTGCTACGATCAAGGTTCTGCGGAACAATCAATTCAGCTATATGGTGGTGCTTGTTGATGTGCCGGTTGCCTCGATGAAAAAAGCCGGCCTTGCCAGCCCCGATGATATAGAACAGGCGAAAAATGAGATACCAAAATTTACCTATGCGCCAGCTGCAGATACCAAGGTGATATCGGGCTTTAACTGCAAAAAGGTAGTTGCTACTGATACAAAGACCAACAAAAGTTATGATGTGTGGATAACCAGCGATGTTACCTTGCCTGCGGGCGTCGCCGATGAATATTACCCCGGCATCGGTGGTATACCTATCCAGTACACCTCGTTCAACCAGGGACAGGAATCAACCATTACCATAACGGCAATAACCGATACCAAGGCACCGGCAGGAACATTCGCAGTTTCAGCCGACTATGACAAAATGACGCTGGACGACCTGAAGGCGATGAGCGGCGGGGGAAATTGAGTTGGCAGTGAGCGGTTTGCAGTGGGCAGTAGGCAGTGAGAATTGCTTACTGCATGCTTTCACATAAAGCACCCGACAGTTTGCAGTAAGCGGTATGCAGTTTGCTTACTGCAAACTTTCATATAAAGCGCCGATCCAATCTGAGAATAAATAGCTTTCAAATTCCACTGCTTTTTTTGCATAGGTTTCCCAATCGGGCGAAAACGTTTTAAGCTGGTTCAGCATTTCCTCCAGGTGTCCTTCCTCCTCTAAAATAATCGATTTTACATTCACCCTGCTTCCTGCATTTTCCAATGCTTGCTGGTAAACCGGGTACAGCTCGTCTGCCCGCATTTCAATCGCGTAGGTTACCAGCAGATATGCGGCAAATCTCAGCTCCTTGCCCGTTAATCCAAGCTCACGTTTCAAATAACGGCATACGTCAATATCCAGTTGGTTGAGGTAATGCCTGCTTGCCTGTGATGCCAGCAAATAAGACGGCTCATAAGTGGGACAGTCTTCGCTCGTTTTTTCTATTTGCTTCTTCAGGTAAAAGGCGTGCCGATGTTCCTCGGCGGCGTGCTTCAGGACAATATAAGTAACGGTTAGGGGATCCTCGCAAGCGGAAATTTTTCTCGCGCCGGTATTTTCCATTAAGCTCAACGTGTTTAAAAACCTGGCATGCAAACGGTTATCTTCTATAAGCAGCGGTAGTATATCAGTAATGTCCATCAGTCAACAATAAAACAATAGCATACAATACAGCAATCACACAATACAAGCATCAAATAACATTCAACGCTTCTTCAATTTTGCCGTAAATGTAGTCCAGCTGTTCGTTGCTAATGCAATATGGGGGTAAAATGTAAATTATGTTTCCCAGCGGCCTCAAAATAATGCCGGCTGCCAAAAAATATTTGTAAAGGGTGTCGCGTAGCGAATTAAAATAGGAAGTGTCGCTTTCTGTTTCCCATTCCAGTGCGAATATGGTACCGGTCTGGCGGGTTGTTTTAACTTTGGGATGATGTTTGATCCGCTCGCCAAATGCCCGGTGCTTATTCGCGATCCTGGTGATATTGTTCGCCGTTGAAGGCTCGAGGAAAATATCGAGGCTGGCGAGCGCCGCCGCGCAGGCAACCGGGTTGGCTGTGAACGAATGCCCGTGGAAAAGCGTCTTCAAACGATCATCGGATAAAAAGGCGTCGTAAATGGCTTTTGTGCAGGTAGTAAGGCCAAGGGCCATGGTTCCTCCTGTAAGGCCTTTCGAAAAGCACATTACGTCCGGCTGCTCCTGTACATGGTAACAAGCGAAAGGTTTTCCTGTTCGGCCGAAGCCGGTGAACACTTCGTCAGCGATCATTAAAATACCTTCCCCGCAACAGTGGGCCATCAGCTCGTTTAAATATTCGGCCTCATACATCAGCATACCGCTTGCGCCCTGGACCAAAGGCTCAAAAATGAAACAAGCAGGCTTAGATTTGAGATTTGAGATTTGAGATTTGAGATTTTGAATATTGCTTTCAGTGGGCAGGTCGACAAATTCGACTTCGAACAGCAACTGATCAAATGCCGCGGTGAAGGCACTCCGCCCGCTCACGGCCATTGCCCCGAAGGTATCGCCGTGGTAGGCATTCTTGAAGGCGATAATTTTTGTGCGGTTTTCGCCCTTATTGTGCCAGTACTGGAGGCACATTTTTATGGCGACCTCAACGGCGGTTGAACCATTATCTGAGTAGAATACCTTTCGCTGGTTAGCCGGAAGGATTTCAATCAATCGTTCACCCAACTCAACAGCGCCTTCGTGGGTAAAGCCGGCAAATATCACATGCTCCAGCTTAAATAATTGTTCTGAAACTTTTTTTGCGATGTATGGATGGGCATGCCCGTGAATGTTCACCCACCATGATGAAACGGCGTCGATATACTCCTTGCCGTCTTCGCCAAAAAGTAATGCTCCTTCGCCCCGGACAATGGGTACCGGCGGCAGGGCCGTTTTCATTTGGGTATACGGATGCCATATTACCTCCAAATCTCGCTCCGTCAGTCCCATTTATTATTCATTAAAAGTTTGGCAACATGCTGATCCGTCGGGAACAGTAATTCTTCGTGTTTAAGGTTATCAAGTTTCACCCACCTGAAGGATTGAAGTACATCTCCTTCGCCGTCAAAGTCAAAAACCATGGTTTTAAAATTAAGGTTCAAAGGTTGGATATTTTTTACCAGGTAGTAAACACTGATCACCTGTGAATCGTTAAAGGCCGATTTTACAAAAAAGTCCGTCGTGTAAAAATGGCTGATCACTTCAACAGCCGCATTGCATTCTTCCATAAATTCCCGCTTCAAGCCGTCGACCAGGCCTTCCCCATATTCGAGGCCGCCGCCGGGGAACTTGGTAAAACGGACGCCGTATTCCTGCTCATCGCTTATCAGCACTTCCTGGTGATCGTTTATCAGTAAACCGTAAACCCTTACGTTAAATGGATACATTATTCATAGTGTTTTTTATTGCGGATGATCTTTTCCAGCGTCCAGGCAATGTCTTCCGTTTTGGCTTCCGACCGTATGGGGCAATTGGGCATGCTGCAATAGTGGCAGCATTGCGGAATGCATGGGTCGGTATGGATAAAAAACTCCGTTTTAGTAACCTTGGCATTTACCAGCTGGTCAACTAACTTTACCTCTTCGTGCACCTTTACCAGGTCAAAGTAGTTGGGCAGAGTAAGGTGGCAATCGATGTGCAGATCATTCCCGTATTTCTGTGCCCTGAAGTTGTGGATATCGATCCAGGAATCACGCCGTTGTTTGTTCAGAATATCGATTACCTCGGTCACCACGTTAAAGTCCGCCTCGTCCATCAGCACTGATACCGACTTACGTATGAGCTTGTAACCGCTGTACAGGATATAAAGGCCCACAACGATGGATAGTGCACTGTCGAGCCAGACTATATTTGTCAGCACAATCAGCACCAGGCCGGCAACCAGGCCCACGCTGGTTATCATATCGGTTAACAGGTGACGGCCGTCTGCATCAATGGTGACCGATGGCAGGCTTTTCCCCTTTCGGATCATGTACCAGCCCATAATGCCGTTTGCAATGCCGGTAGCACCGATGATGGCTGCACCCACCAGCAGGTCGTGAATGGGGTTGGGATAAAATAAACTGTAAACCGATTTAACCAGGATGGTGAGTGCAGCAATGCCGATAAGCGCGCCTTCTATAAAGGCCGACAGGTATTCCACTTTGCCGTGGCCATAGGGGTGATTTTCGTCGCGGGGCATGGCGGCCAGGTAGATGCTAAAGAATGCGAATGAGCTTGCCAGCACGTTCACAATGCTTTCGGCGGCATCGGTTAAAACAAAATTGGATGAAGTGAGAAAGTATGCACCGAATTTGGCCAGCATCAGGACAAAGCCCATGATCAGCGCGAAAAGTATGATCCTTTTTTGTTCCTTCAAAATGCAGGTATTTGCGCCAAATTTATAAATAGTTGGGGAAATCAGTGCGGGTGTTGATAGTTATATCGACTTGATGCAAAAGGCTGCCGAAAAACGTATTTTTTGAATTGCGGGTAGTTTTTTTTCCTGATGATCGTATATTTAAATCCGAACCAATTCTTCACCCGAATTATACCTTGCTATGAAGAAAAAATATGCCTTTTCGTTGCTACTGGCTGTAACAACCATGTGCGCGTGCCGCAAGCCTTATAACCCACCGGCGATGGCAGCGCCGCAAAGCATTCTTGTTGTGGAAGGAGCGATCACGGGCTCCGATTCAACGTTCATCACCCTTAGCCGCGCCGTAAATCTTGCTGCACTAAATACAAACAACCCCGAATTGCATGCCTCGGTTGCCGTGGAGAGCAATCAAAGCATAAGTTATCCCCTAACCGAGCTTGGAAACGGTATTTATGCCTGCGGGCCGCTAAACCTGGATAATACGCATCAATACCGTTTAACAATCACTACCGCCGGCGGCCAGCTCTATGTATCAGATTATGTGAGCACGCTAAACGCCCCGCCAATTGACAGCGTTACGTGGGATACGAAAGGCACATTGCAGGGCGCCGGCTTAAACGTATATGTAAACACGCATGACCCCACAAATACTGTTAAATATTTCAGATGGGAGTACCAGGAAACATGGCTTTTTACCGCTCAATTTGGTTCGGACTACTATTCGAACGGTGATACGGTACTTGTCCGCAACCTGCAGACACAAAACATTACCAATTGCTGGGACAGCGATACATCCAGCACCATCTCGTTAGGCAGCACCGCCAAACTGTCTAAAGCGGTTATCAGCCGGCAACTGCTTACCTCGGTGCCTTCAACGTCTGAAAAGGTCTCGACTGAATACAGTGTACTGGTAAAACAATATGCATTGACAGCCGACGCTTACATTTTTTATCAAAACATGAAAACTAACACCGAGCAGCTTGGTAGTATATTCGATGCCCAGCCCTCTCAAATTAACGGCAATTTGCACTGCGTGACCAATCCTTCCCAAGCCGTTATTGGCTATGTATCCATAGGCGCTGTTACTACGCAAAGAATATTTGTAAGGAACCTGCCGGGATGGCAAACCACTCCTGACCCACCGGGGTGTGTGCTGGCATTTGATGGTGAAGCTTGCTGCACTTATATTAGTAAGTATGGAAACCAGGTAAATGAGTACATCAATTACCTTATTGGGGGCGATACGAACCCGCTAATCCCGATCAATGCAATAGGTCCGGTGAACCTGCCCCCCCTTGGCTACACAGCTACAACGAGAGCATGCGCGGATTGTACTTTGCGAGGAACGAATGTAGAGCCAGGTTTTTGGCATTACTGATGAAGCCGGAGCCGATAATTGAAGGTCGGCCGGCAGGTCGTGGATAGGGTTGGGATAAATAAGCTATAAGCAGATTTAACCGCGATGGTTAGCGCGGCAATGCCTGCGAGCACCCCCCTGTGTAACGGCCGACAAGTATTCCACTTTGCCACCGGTGTTGACAGTTACATCGACTTGAAGCAAAAGGCTCCCGAAAAACGTATTTTTTGTATTACGGGTAGCCTTTTTTATCCTGATGATCGTATATTTAAATCCGAACCAATTCTTCAACCGAATTATACCTTGCTATGAAGAAAAAATATGCCTTTTGGTGGCTGCTGGCTGTCATGACAGTGTGTGCATGCCGCAAGCCTTATAATCCACCGGCGATCGCGTCGCCGCAAAGCATTCTTGTTGTGGAAGGCGTGATCACCGGCTCCGATTCAACGTTCATCACCCTGAGCCGCACCGTAAATCTTGCAGCACTAAATACAAACAACCCCGAATTGCATGCCTCGGTTGCCGTGGAGAGCAATCAACAGGTAACCTATCCCCTAACAGAGCATGGAAACGGGGTTTATGCCTGCGGGCCGCTAAACCTGGATAATACCCATCAATGCCGCTTGACGATTACCACAGCCAACGGTCAGGTCTTTGCGTCCGACTATGTGAGTATACTGAATGCCCCGCCTATTGACAGCGTTACCTGGGATACCAAAGGCACGCTGGAAAGCGGCCCCGGCATGAATGTATATGTAAACACGCATGATCCGACAAACACTGTAAAATATTATAGATGGGAGTTTGACGAAACCTGGATTTTTGAATCGCAATTTGAGTCTAACTACTACTCTAACGGAGATACTGTGCTTGTACGCAACCAACAGACACAGAACATTTCCAGGTGCTGGGACAGCGATACGTCCAGCACCATCCTGTTAGGAAGCACTGCCAAACTGGCTAAAGCGGTCATCAATAAGCAACTGCTTACCTCGGTGGTGTCATCGTCAGAAAAAGTTTCTAATGAATACAGTGTACTGGTGAAACAGTATGCATTGACAGCTGATGCCTACACTTTTTATCAAAACATGAAAGAAAACTCAGAGGATCTGGGCAGTATATTCGATCCCCTGCCCTCTCAAATTAACGGCAACTTGCACTGTGTTACCAATCCATCCCAGGCGGTTATCGGCTATGTATCGGTAGGCGCTGTTACCACGCAAAGGATATTTATCAGCAGTCGTGTGTTGCCCGGATGGCAGGTTACTTATGACCCGCCGGGATGTGTGCTGGCATTTAACCCCAAACAACCCTGTTGCTATTATAATTTTGTTAATAACAACGGTTCCGTCACAAACCAGGTAAATGCTTATATCAACTACCTGATAGGGCACGATCAGGAACCGCTTATCCCGATCGATGCAATAGGTCCGGTGAACCTGCCGCCTCTTGGATATACTGCTACGACCAGGGCCTGCGCGGATTGTACTTTGCGCGGGACAAATGTGCAGCCAAGCTTTTGGCAGTACTAATCAGTGCGCACCCGATAATTTAGGGTCGGGGCCAATCCACCGCAAATATGGATGTGGTCCCTGGCGATTACCTTCAAACGTTGTTTGACATTTGAGAAATCAAAGTTAACTGACGTTGAAAAAATTTGATCGTACACACCTGGCGAAAAACAACTCACAGGCCAAGTCTTCAAATTATCCTAATTTAACCCCTTAAATACCATCCGTTTTTAGCATTTAATATCAATATAGGCTCCTTGTTAACAAATTCCTAAAAAATTGAAAATTCATTATTAATTCAACAACTGCATTTTGAACTTTTCTATATTTGCGCCGCAAATAAATCAAACAAAAAATGACAGTATTAAGCGACAGGATCAATAACCTTTCGGAATCGGCAACCATAAAAATGGCCAAACTTGGCCGCGAACTGGCTGCCAAAGGCGTCGACATGATCAGCCTGAGTTTTGGCGAACCCGATTTTCATACACCCGATCACATCAAGGAAGCTGCCAAACAGGCGATGGATAAAAATTTCACTTACTATACACCTGTTTCCGGTTATCCTGAACTCCGTAAAGCCGTTGCTGTCAAATTAAAAACCGAAAACAACCTGGATTATGATTTCAGCCAGGTCGTAGTTTCAACCGGCGCTAAGCAAGCTATCGCGAATGCTGTGCTTTGCCTGGTAAACCCCGGCGAGGAAGTGATCATTCCTACGCCCTACTGGGTATCCTACTCGGAAGTGGTTAAACTTGCAGAAGGTGTAAGCGTTTTTATCGACGCGCCTGTTAAGCAGGACTTTAAGATCACACCTCAACAGCTGGAAGCGGCCATTACGCCAAAAACCAAGCTGTTTATGTTCTCCTCGCCATGCAACCCGACCGGCAGCGTTTACAGCAAGGCAGAACTGGAGGGTTTGGCTAAAGTGTTCGAAAAACATCCAAATGTTTATATCCTGTCCGACGAAATATATGAGCACATCAACTTCGTGGACAAGCATGAATCAATTGCCCAGTTCGATAGTATCAAAGACCGCGTGATCATTATCAACGGCTTTTCAAAAGCCTTTGCAATGACCGGCTGGCGTATCGGATATACCGCGTCGAACAAAGAAATTGCTGCCGCGTGTGACAAAATGCAGGGACAGATCACTTCCGGCACTTGTTCAATTACACAAAAGGCCGGTGTTGCCGCACTGGAAGGTGGTTTGGATACCGTTTTGCAGATGCGTGCCGAATTTAAGAAACGCCGCGACCTGGTGTATGGTTTATTAAAAGAAATTCCCGGTGTAAAAGTTAACCTGCCCGAAGGCGCTTTTTACTTTTTCCCGGATGTAACCTCGTTTTTTGGCAAGAGTTATAATGGCGTAACTGTAAACGATGCTGATGAGTTGGCCATTTATTTGCTGGAGGAGGGCCACGTTGCAACCGTCGGCGGCGATTCGTTCGGCGACAGGAAGTCGATTCGCATTTCTTATGCGGCCGCTGAGGATAAACTGATTGAAGCCTGCAAGAGGATTGGGGAGGCGTTGGGTAAATTGGTATAGAGGGATTGTCCAGCGATTAGAGGTGGGAGATTAGTTAAGCAATGTAAAAATTGAGTGCATCCTGCCCCGGGTCCGGGCGCGTTATAAAAAACAACTAAATAAAAAATGCCGCATAAAGCGGCATTTTTTATTTAAATTATTCCTTCAAGCTTATTTACTTTCATCTGTACTGGTCCAGCCGTCACTCCAGCCATTGCTGGTGCCCCCCTTGTTTTCCTGTACCAGCTTGTCAAATTGGGTAACCTCAGCAGCGGTCAATATACTTTCAATCTTTTTAATTGTAGCAGTACGAAGTGGTCGCACTGCAACTATCATTTTATTCGTGTTGCCGTTCTCTTCCTTTTTTATTTTATCGAATTTTTCGGCCGACTCCTGGTAAACAGCAGTGATGTATCCTGTTTGGTAATCGGTGAGTTTCAAGTCTTTTTGTAACAATCTTGCTTTTGCAGCCGGATCGGCAGTAGCAGGATTTGAAGTTTGGCTATAGCCTGCTGTTGCAAACGCAGTAAGCAAACAGCATATTAACAGAACTCTTTTCATAATATTTTAATTAAATTGATTGTCTGATACAAAGGTAGTTAATTTATGTATTTAACCGAACTGAATAATAAAAACACAAAAAGATATCGGTTTTATTGTAAACAACACCGGTCTCTAAACATTGTTTTAATTTGTTCCCGTCATCATCGGCATACTCATCGGGGCTTTTGGTTTTTGTTTATAGGTTAATTTGGCCAGGTGAATAATCTCAGGCTGCTGGTTACCTTCAGTAATATGCAGAAACCGGTTCGGCGCAATGTTTTTGAAGTATTGAACAGTTCCGCTGCCCGCCCACTTTATTTCGATCTCGTCAATTGATTTTGCCTGGCCGATGCCTATTTCCTGCCGCAAGGGCGAAGACCCGAAACTGCCTCCCGAATTCACATCCTTGTAAACACTCCGTTGTACGCCATTTTCGGTAAACGTAACTTTTATCCGGCTGCCTATCGCAGCTTTGTTCGCTTTTACCCCTTCCAGCTTTAAACCTATCCAATTGTTATTTCCCTGCCCCGGGTTCACGTACAGCGAACTGGTATAGGAATCCCCCCTATATGCGCCGCCCATTTCAATAAATATGTCCTGGATACCGGTATTCCTTATGTCGGCAAAGGCCACGCCATGTCCTTTTTGCAAATTACCGGTACGGGAAGAGGTGGTTACATCGGCAAATCGTTTTCCGTCGATGTTCTTAAATAGTTTGTTGGGCACCAGCGACTTGAAATCGGGATTGCCCGTACCAAAATACATATCAGGCCAGCCATCGTTATCAATGTCCCCAAAATTGGCCCCCATACTATAAACTACCTTATCCAGCCCAGCTTCTTTGGTTACGTTGGTAAAAGTTCCATCACGGTTATTGCGGTAAAGGAATATATTTCCTGCGTTCGGCACCGGTCGTTTCATTCCTTCGGCGCCGGCGTAATACGCCAGTGACCTGCCGAAGTTATAATCCGCTACCATGATATCCGGCCACCCGTCGTTGTTATAATCAAAAAACCAGGTAGTGAATGTTCTTTCCCTGTTATTGTCGATTCCCGATTTGGCGGTAACATCTTCAAAATCAGGCGTAGCGCCGGGTTTAGCTTTGTTTTTTAATAGGTACTTTTTGCCGCTCATGGTGGATATAAAGATATCCGGCCAGCCGTCGTTATTATAGTCAGCGGAAGCTACCCCCTTTACAAAGTCAGTAATATCACAATGCGCCTCCACGGCAACATTGGTGAACGTGCCATCATGATTGTTCATGTACAACATGCAAGTGTGTGTACCGCCGGTATCGTGCCCCCCGGAGTCCTCTGTTCCGACAAATACATCCAACCATCCGTCGTTATTAAAATCGGCCCAAACCGCTGTTTGGGTAGGTTGAAAAAAAAGCAGGCCGCTTGGGATGGTTACGTCGGTAAAGGTGCCATCTCCATTGTTGCGTAACAGGGAACTGGGTTGGTTTCCGAAGCCATCCTGGTTCCATGCCCCTCGTAACACGAAGATATCAAGGTTGCCATCGTTATTATAGTCCACCTGCTGAATGTTTAAACCCCCGGTTATCCCATTCAGGCCACTTTGTTCCGTACGGTCGGTGAAGGTGCCGTCCTTGTTGTTTTGAAAATAATGCATGGGATCATCAAGGCCCCATCCCGACGTCACAATATCGAGGTAACCGTCATTGTTAAAATCGTCGACAATTACGCCGCCTGCCCTGCCATTAATGTCGAGGCCCAGGCCTGCAGCCATGTCGGTAAATGGTTTTACCTTATACGCGGTATCGGAATCCAAACCCGGTATCAGGAACTGCTGCGGGACACCTTTCGGATATTGCCCCAGGGTCATAAATGCGATGTTTAGGAGCCATTTTGACTCCAGGTCTTCAGGATGGGCCGTCAGTATGCCTTCATACACTTCGATCGCTTTTTTTGACCCTGTTTGAATTTTATGCACACCCCCATCTTTTATCGGGAATATGCAGGAAGAACCATTGTGATTGAGCATGCAATTGTTTCGTTCGCCCAAACGCATGTAGGCGATAGCCACGTCGGGCATGGTCCGCTCCATTGACATATAGTCGACCCGCGTGAGTAAATCCTTGTAAGTTGCTACGGACTCTTCCTCCTTACCTACTTTAAGGGACAAGGCTGCTTTCGCATTAAGGAGACCCGGATCATGCTCATTGTCTTTTATTTTAAGCAGCGAATCGACATGTGCCAGCTTCACCTCGGGGTTAAATCCGTTGCCCAGGCTGTTATTTCTTTTATTCATGTCGCTAAGTAACGCTATCATTGCTTCGTGGGATGACTGATGGTACTCGGCCACTAAGCCACACGTGAGCAGCAAAATAATTGCGCCTCCAATTATTAAGTATTGTCTTTTAAATTTCATTGGTATAAGTTTTAATTGTATTCCGGCAGTGTCACCACTTAAGTACCAGCCCAAATAGCCGACCTATTCCGGGCGCCACGCAGCGTCGCCGTTAATAAATTAGTCAATTGTAAATTTTCGCCATACGCTGCAAAACAACATGCCGGGTAAGCACGGTTAAGTGATTGCGAAACACGATCACCAACAGGATGATCCAACCCGCGTTCAGAAAGGCATTTGTTGAACCTCGTCCTCGAAAAATTAAATCAGGAAAGGCTATTTGATGCGTCCGGTGGTTGCGACGGACTGGGGATGGCGTATTTAATAACGCCGGTGACGGAACGACTAATGGCCAGTTTGAAAATAGCAGCCGGTGTAACGAACGTGTACTGCAATGCCTGATAATTGTAAATGCCTATATTGTTAGTTTTTGTAAACGGAACGTGCTCCTTTTTATTAAACGGAACATCTTTAAGACTGCGGGCATCTATAATGTTTTGCTGACACAGCTTCGTCGTCTTGTAATTAGGTATGCACATCAGGAAAATAGTATCCCGGGTCATTTTCAGTTTTACATAATTGTAGCTGCCGTTTTCCAATTGCAACTCCCCGCTGATAGATAGATAACCTTTCCAATCCTGGATGCCCGGCATTTTTTCCGGAAGTTTTACCTCTACCAGGTCGTCCAGTTTATATTTATCCTTGCTGATCTGCGCTTCAAAAAACCGGTCGGACTTGAAAACACAATAGGCGTACGCCACAAAGTTTCCGTACAGGCTAAACAAATGGAGCAGCAGCAGCGATATGGCGATTGTTCTTTTCACTATTTGGGACTCGGCATTTACTTAATATAATCGGTACTGCCCGGTTTCTTTCCCGGGCAGTATATCACGATGTTTGCAATTCTTTTGTCAGCGTAACATTGATTGATGATGGTTTATACCCTTCACGGACGCGTTGTGCGCCCATCTTATCATAAAATTCTTCATTATCAGGCTGCCAGGTATCCAATCCATCTACATAGCGGTTGTACATACAGAATGCAGCGGCAATAAGCACGGTATCGTGGATCTCAATATCTGTCGCGCCTTCCTTGCGTGCATCCTCGACTTCTTCGGCAGTTACATTCTTGCCGCCTAACTGCACGCTGGCGGCAATCCTTAGCAGCGCCCTGAGTTTTTCGCTGATCGGGGCTGATTCCGGATCGGCCAATACCTGCTTTACGAGCGAGAGATCGCTATTTAACTGATGTTTGGCGATGGCGCTGTGCGAGCGAGTGCAAAAATTACAGGTATTGAGGTTGGATACATAGGAAGCGATTAGCTCGCGGTCACCGGCACTTAATGTGGGGTGCGGGTTATGTAATAGCACCTGGGCCAGGTTGCAAAGCGGCGCGGCGGTTTCGGGGCGGAACACAAACAGGCTCCTGATGCCCGGGTATTCGGTAGGAAGTTCAATATGTGGCATAATCTTGTTATTTAATGTGTTTTTAATGGTCAATAATTATTTTTACTTGTAAACGCTTGATTGATAGCCATCCAAGGCGCGTTGAGGCGCCCGGTCGACATAAAATTGGCGATCGGCAGGCGCCCACGTCGCCAAACCGTCTACATAACGGTTGAACATGCAAAACGCGGCGGCTATCAAAACCGTGTCGTGGATCTCGGTATCGGTTGCGCCGTTTGCTCTCGCATGTTCTACCTGTTCGGGTGTAACGTTCTTCCCTCCTTTCTGAACACTGCCGGCAATGCTCAACAATGCCTTCATCTTTTCGGAAATAGGCGAAGCGGCGAAATTTTCTTTTATGTCGTCAATCTGCCTCACGTTACATTCCAAATAATGGCCCGCGAGGGCGCCATGTACGTTCTGACAAAAAAAGCAGTCGTTTAAATACGATACATAAGTGGCTATCAACTCCCGCTCTCCCCTGCTTAAGCTATTATCGTCGCTGCGTAAAAGGACTTCGGCTAAGGCATTTAACGGCGCCTCTGTTTCGGGGCGGTAGGCCATCAGCCCTCTTATTCCTGGTAATTCGTTATTTAGTTCAATATGTGCCATCGGTTTCCATTTGTTTTGTGTGCTGCGTGGCCGGTTGTATGTTTTTTATCAGCACCACGGCCAGCAGCCCTATTATAAATATCAGTGAGAAAATGAACAGCGCGTTGCTGTATCCGCCCAATGCTGTTACCAGCACACCAACCGTCAATACGGCCAGACCGGTAAACACCCGCCCGATGTTGAAGCAGAATCCAGTAGCCGAAGCTCGGATGCTTGTGTGAAAAAGCAAGGGGATATACAGTGATAAAACACCCTGGCTCACACCAAAAAATAGCGCAATAACTGCAATCTCGGGGTAAATGATCACAGAGAATGAACTGTTCGTTTTAAACAGCACGAAGGAGAGGGCGATGCACACGACAAAACTGGCGACAAGTGATCTCCTCAATCCCACAAGGTTAACCAGCCAGCCCGAAAAAAAACCACCAGTCAGACCACCCATCCCTAAAAACATCATGCTTATGCCCCCTTCTTTATGTGCATCAGTGGCTAACAGGCTTTGTATCCAGGTAGGCGTCCATGAAAATATGGCCCACATGCCAATAAGCATGGTCCCGAATATGACGGAGCCCGTGGCAAGCGCCGCAAGGTTTTCGGAGTGAAACAATCGGCTTTCGACCGTGGGCAAACTGGACCTGTCAGACCGGTCATTCAGCCACAGCTCCGATTCAGTTATGACCCAGTAGCCCGCAACGGCGATTGCTATGGGGATGATCCCTATCATAAATCCCTCACGCCATGAGGATACCAGGTAACTGATCATGCCGGCTGAAAAGATACCAACCGGGACAGAAATTGACAGTATCCCCGTAACGATGGCCCTGTTTTTTTCGGGCCAAACCTCGCTTATCAGCGTGAACGATACCACCAGCAGGCCACCTGTGCCGACGCCGCTCAGGAAGCGGCATACTACTACGCACCACCAGCTATTCATAAACCCGGTGAGCAATGTAAATATCCCGAAACAGGCAATAGACAATAAAAGGGATGCTTTCCGGCCGGTTTTATCGCTGATGACCCCCCAAAGGAAACCACCGGCCGCCCACCCGAAAATAAAGATGGAATTGATGTAGCCACTTATGTCATTGAGTTGGGCATCGCTTTGCCCTCCCCGTAATTCCTTCACCACGACCGGCAGGTAAACCGACATGAGCGTGGATACCACCCCACCGAACATGTTGCCTGCGAAACAGACGATAAATAAGGCCATCAGGTTAGTTGTGGTTGCCTTATCCTGTGTATTGATGCTTAATGTGCTTTTCATGTGCTCAGTACCATTATTTTTTTAGATGATCATAGCCTTGCGGCAGGCGTTGATAGCCATGGCTTACAATTCGTTCGGCCAATACAACATAGTACCCGGGCTCGGCGGGTAAGGCGGTGGCCAGGCCGTCGACGTACCGGTTGTACAGGCAAAACAGGGCCGCTATCAGCACCGTGTCGTGGATCTCAATGTCGCTGGCGCCTGCGTTTTTTGCACGGGTAATAACTTCGGCCGATACGGTTTTGGCATCCTTCCCGGTTAGTTTGGCAATGGTGAGTAAGGCTTTCATCTTTTCACTTACTGGCGCCGTCTCAATATCATGTTTAACAGCTGCTGCCGTTTCACTATCACCCATCAAAAGGTCCACTGCGGCTGTATGGGCCGTAGTGCAGAATTTGCAGCCGTTACCATGTGACACGACCGTCGCAAGGAGCTCGCGTTCGCCTTCGGTGAGCGTTGATGGCCCGCGTAACAATACCTGGGTTAAATCCCGTATAGGCTGCGCCGAATCCTTCCGGTATTCGAGCAAACCGGTTATACCCGGCAAATGGCCTTCAAGTGGAATGTATGGCATATGTTGTGACTAAATAGTAAAAGCTTAAGCTGTTTCTTGCTGTTCGTGAATAAGTTGTGCCTCGGCCAATTTGGTGCCGTCAACGCGCGCCTTAATTTTGGCAAATGCGGTTTCGCGCGTGGTTGAAACATCGTCGCAAAACGGCGAAAAGCCGCAGTCGTCCGTTGTGCCCAATTGGTCTACCGGAATGTAATGCGCTGCTTCCAGCACCCGGTCGCGCACTTCTTCTTTGGTTTCCACTTTTGGGTTAAGTACGTCGATCACGCCGATAAAGGCTTTTTGATTCGGTTTAAGGTATTGCTTTATCGTTTTTAAAACTTTTACGTGATCTGGTTCGCTCGCTAACTGCAGGTAAAAGCTGCCCACATTTAAATTGAAAAGCTGGGGTAAAAAGTCGGCATAATCAACATCAGCGCTATGGGTTGAGTCGTGGTCGCCGCCAGGGCATACATGCACCCCTAATTTCTCCCGGTCTGCTGCGCCAAAGCGATTAAAAACCTGGTTATTAACATCAATAAAATGTTTCAAAACGCCGCCCGAAGGATCAAGCTTCAGTGATAACCTGCCTTCGGTAAAATCCATTTGCACCTTGTAAGCGCCCTGTTCCAGGCATTGCCGGATGTCTTTTTCACACTCGTTCAACAAGTCGGTCATAAATTCAGCCTGGCTGTAGCCTTCTATGCCGCCTTGCGGATAGATCAAACTCAGCGCCGATGCGGAGATCACCGCTTGCTTAACCGGGAGCTTTGTTTGCTGTTGCGCTGCTTTCAAATACTTCACCGCGAAGTTACCGTACCTGAACGGGCCGCTGGTTATCAGGGGCAATTGCCGGGAATGGCCATCTTCGAAATTGATCGTCATACCTTCGGGGGACAAGTTGGTCAACCCTTCCAGCGGGTAGGTGGCAAAGCTCGACTTGGTTTGCTCGCCGTCTGTTATCACCGGGGATCCTGTTTGTTCAAACGCGCTTATAGTTTCACTGATGGCCTTTTCATAAAGGCTTCTTAAATCGGCTCCGTTGGCCGGTGCCGTAATGGCGGCTATTAGTTCCGGGGTGCGTGGGATGCTGCCGATGGGTTCTGTAGCTAATTTCATAAGATTTGTACTTTAGTGTTAGTTTATAATTTCTGTTAAATATGGTCTTTGGGTATAGTGTTGCTGATACCTGGCTGTATTTGGGTGGAAAGTGCTCCAGGAATGCCAGAACTCCTGGTACGATTGTATAGTATTCAGCCGCTGCCCCCTCAGGGTCCCGCCAACACAAAGGCCATCCATGTTCCACGTTGAATGGGTGTTTTCGTCGATGATGGTATCGTTCAGCCCCTCTTCAAAATAGAGCACCATGCCGTTCAACTGCCTGTTGTACACATGAAAGGATGCACTGTCTTTCTCAAGAGCAAGCACCACCGGCATATCTGCCACTGCATCATCAATTACACCTGCCTTTGCTATCTCGTTCCAGTCGTATGCTTTTGAGGCACGGTTGCGGATTACGCCGATTACCCAGGATTTACGTTTCCAGGACGCGGAATCTCTTTTTTCGAGGCTGCTTTTCACGGTCCCGTCGTCATAATCTGCAAGACCGGCATATTGCTTATTGAAGGTGGTATCCGGTTGCATCACAAAGGAGTTGGGATATTCCCGAAGCCAGGCCTGCAGGGTAAGCTGCTTACTTGGAAATTCTTTCAGGGCCGATCCTTTCAATTTGCCGGCTATTACTTTCCCTGTAGCCTGTTGCCACCAGCTTCCGGTTGCGGCGTCTTCAAACATGGCGTTGAAGTGATCCATGCCTACCAGGCGGAAAGATTCCTTCCTTCCGTTTACAATAGGGCTGTAAACGCGGCCCGTTCTGCACACAGTACAATACGTAACCATTACCGGCATGTTGCCGATGGTATCCATTACCTGGTGGTGGTAGCCGATAATCCGGATTGGATAAGCCTTCGCCTGCCCGTTGATCGCTACGCCGATCACCAGTTCATTTTTATCAGTGGTATCGGTATTCGAAGCCGCAAATCGCTTCTCTTTAGGCTGATGAAACATCTTATCCGCCTCAAAACGATAGTTGAAAAAGAAGAAAATAACAGCATATAAGATTAAAGGTAAACTGCAGGATATCTTCATCCATGTTTTCCCGTTTTTAAAAACATGCAGCACGGGGACAATGATCAATGCCAGTCCCAGCACTCTTATCCATACGATATTACCGCTTATCCAGTAAGCGGCTGTGATCGTGTTCCGATACTGGCTGCCGGGGAACGGCATGATAAAATACACGCGAAGTATTTCAACTGCAAATAAAACTAGCAGGCCCGAGATCAATAGAAGTCTTTTCATAAAGATTAATTAACGCGTAAATGATTTTTGGTAATTGGCTTAATATTTCAATCTGCCGTAGGCAAATGAAATTTAGTCTGCAGTCTTCCGGGGCGGTTCGTCAGCAATGCTTACTTATTCATTGTATTAAATCAATCCGCCTGGCTGTAAAACAAGGATTTGGATTTGAAAGGCATACGGTCGATTAAGCCGGATAAGTAATTGCTGGATGGGTGGGGCTGTTCTGATCGTAATTGCGCTTAACATTTGATTAAAGCTTTAACCCAATAACAGAGTTTGCCTTTAACAAATCGTTGATTCTTCGTTCCTACGACTGTAGTAAAGCCCTGGCCTGAACCAGGAAAACATTTAAGAAAGGGTTTACGCGATTTCGGGAGGTTGGCCCGGTACGCCGGGCAAAGAATCGGTAGTAGCTGATACAGCATATCTACCGGCTGGCTTCTTGATAGATGCAGGGATCCTTGCTAATTGATTTAACAAGGTATAATTTAATTCATTGTCGTTGAATTGTTTTGCAGTTGTATTATGCGATTTCTTATTTACCGGCACATCGGCAATTTGTTTATCAAGCACATTTTTAGATTGCACCAGCCGGGTTTTCTCGTTATTGGGAATGACATCTACATAGAGGGTGTCATTGGCAATTTTAAGCTTTACATAGTTGTAGCAATTGCCATTCACCTTAACCTGCCCGCTGATGGGCTGATAGTCGCCCGAACTCTCACTGTAGTAAAGTTGTGCGGGAATTTTTATTTCGACCAGATCGGAAGCTTTATAAAGGTTTTGATCGATATGCTCGGTCATTGCGGCATCCGTCTTGTTCATGAAGTATTGAAACAACAAAATGTATCCCCCCTGGTAAAACAGGAGGCATACAAGCATTGCTATTGCGAATAACTTTTTCAGCTTAAGAGGTTTTATTGGTAACCGGAAATAAAAGTATTTTAAATAAATGAATTTTGCAAATTATGTTTTTTGAAAGAGCCCGGGGCAAGTCGGATTGAAAAACCGGTGCATTTTAAAAATAGGTTCTTTTTTAGCTATCAAACGATCGTTTGAGATAGGGTAATACAACATTGAAAAGACTGATTGGCTGATAATTGTAAGATTTTCGAACGGCTATCTGAAACTTTTTTTTGAGGCGTTGGCTGATTTGCTATATTTGCAGTCCCGAAAAAAAGGGGTTTTATTGGATTACGGCCGCAAGGCAAAAATGGTGAGGTGCCTGAGAGGCCGAAAGGATCAGTTTGCTAAACTGACGTACGGGAAACTGTACCGAGGGTTCGAATCCCTCCCTCACCGCAAACCCGGTTAATGTCCCTGCCAAACGGCAGGGCATTTTTGTTTAGTGGCGTTTGCCAAACTTTGTTTGAGCAAAAAGCGGCTAAACAAAAACGTGAGTGAACGCAGCGAACGGCAATGAACGGGTTTAGCACCCCCTTCAAGGGATCAGCGAGCGCAGCGAGCTAATCCGTTAGAATTTGATCCTCTATTACCTGATTAGCGCTACAAAACCGGATAATGGAGGCGTGCCATTATTAAGGTTTATAATGTAATAGTAGGTGCCCGTAGGACACCGTTTACCCTTTAGGGTTCCGTCCCAGGCGTTATAATACCCTTTTGAGCTATATACCTGCCCTCCATACCGATCGAATATAAGCACCACGCAGTTCTGGTACTCTATTAAATTTTTAAGGTCCCACTTGTCATTAATTCCATCGCCATTTGGCGTAAAAGTATTGGGGATAATTATTCCATTTAACACCGTTACCGTTACTGAATCTGCAGCTATACAACCCGCTGCTGTTTGTACAGTTATGGTGTATAGTGTGGTCGATGAAGGGCTGGCATGGGGGTCTAAAATCTTATTATTATCTAAACCTGTTGTCGGGCTCCAAGTTATATCAGCGATATTTCCTGATGCTGTTGCTGTTGCTGTCAATGCCACACTACTACCCTGTTCAATGGTTTTATTTACTCCTCCGTTAACAACCGGCAACGGAAAAATATTCATAGTAATGCTGTTGCTGGCCATGTTTGCGGGTGTGGCGCACGCAACAGTACTCGTCATCACACAACTAACCACATCACCATTGGCAAGCGAACTGCTGCTGAATGTTGGGCTGTTTGTTCCGGCATCGTTGCCATTCAACAGCCATTGGTAAACTGGCGAGCTGCCGCCATTGGTTGGTGTTGCTGTGAAAGTTACCGGTGTACTAGCGCAAACGTTATTTACGGAAGCTGATATCACTAATGAAGCTGTGACGATCGGGTCGACCACCCCGGTTACCGATACAGTTTGGCTGGTAGCACCCGGCGATGAAAGCGTCACGTTAGCTGTTGTCGTACCATCGGGCAATGTAGGCGCTGACCGCACGTAAACCACGGTATTGCTTACTGTACCCGAGCTCTGGGAGATGGTAACGCTACTACCGTACCCGCTCCCTGCCGCAAGCGATACCTCAAAACCTGCCGGCGCCGTTGCTGCAATATTACCCGTTAATCCACTGCCCGAAACCGTAAACTGCTGTACATTCGGGCTTGCTGAGGCCGTACCTGCACAGGCAGAAATAGTGCCGGTTGCGGTTGATGCTGTGATGGTCGGTACCGGGGTTGGGTTTACGGTGATAGTAAAAATAACCGACATGCCATTGCAATCCGATCCATTTGTAACAAAATTGCCGAATGAATAGGGGTTAGAGCCCACTACAGTACTTGCGGAAACCGTGTTGGTGGTCGTATTGATCGTTGACATGCTATTTGTACCCCTTGTCACTACGTAAACACTTTTGCCATCCCGGCTTATGCAAATCCCGTAGGGCAAATTTGCTACAGGAATAGTGGAAATAATAGTATTTGAGGCAGTATTGATCACGGAAACCGTATTACTATTTAAGTCTGCTACGTATACATATTTTCCATCCGGGGTTGAACAGATACCATAGGGAGATTCGCCAGCGCCAACATTGGCAATAACATTGTTCGTAGCAGTATTTATTACAGCGACACTTTCAGCATCGTGAATTGCTACATAGGCCTTGCTGCCGTCCGGGCTAAAACATATGCCGAATGGATGAGTGCCAACTGCAATCGTTGCCGATACCGTATTGGTTGCGGTCTGGATAACAGAAACAGTAGTGGAATAACTATTGGCTACATACACCAAGGCGCCATCAGGGCTAACGGAAATGCCCAATGGTTCTGACCCTACAGCGACGGTTGAAATCACTGAATTCGTCAGGGTATTTATAACCGAAATTGTGTTGTCGCCGTAATTTGAAATATATGCGCGGGTGCCATCAGGGCTAACCGCCGCCCCACTGGGAGTCGACCCAACCGAGACGGTTGCAATCACGGTATTGTCTGCGGTATTGATAACTGAAACGCTTGCGGAAGACTGATTGGTAATGTATACCCGGCTCCCATCGGGACTGGCGGCAACGCCGAATGGAGATAAACCAACGTTTATAGTTGACCCGACGGCATTTGTCGCCACATTGACGACTGAAACTGTGCCGTCGCCGGAATTTGGAACATAAGCAAATCCGCCCCCTGTTGGTGTAACCGTGATTGTAGCTTCAACCGGGCTGCTCCCCACATTTACAGCCGTAAACGAAGCAATACTCCCGGTTCCGCTAGCCGCCAAACCAATACCTGGCGTATCATTAACCCAGGTAAATGTGTTGGCCGTACCCGTAAAATTGACGGCTGCTGTAGCTACCCCGTTATTAACAGTCTGATTAAAAACCGTATTTACTGTTGGCAACGCATTTACCGTTCCGGTTACAGCTACGGTTTGACTACTTGCACCAGCGGATGTTAGCATTACATTACCGGATATACTGCCGGTAGGTGTGCCTGCCGCCGACCGCACATAAACCACTACATTGCTTACCGTGCCACCTGTTTGGGAGAGTGTTACAGTGTTGCTATACCCGCTGCCCGCCGCAAGCGATACCTCAAATCCTGCCGGGGCAGTTGCTGTAATACTCCCCGTTAAATTACTCCCCGAAACCATAAACTGCTGAATTTGTGGGCTTGCCGATGCCGTGCCTGCGCATGCAGAAATACTGCCGGTAACTACTGATGCTGTGATAGTTGGTGACGATACACTGCTTGGATTTACGGTAATGGTATAGGTAACCAGTTCCGTGCAATTCATCCCGCCAGTAAAAAAACTGCCGAATGAATATGGAGTAGAACCAACCGGAATAGTGGCAATTATAGCATTTGTTGATGCATTTACTACTGATACATCATTAGAACCGCTGTTTGAAACATATATTTGAGTGCCGTCGGGCCGTACGGATACTCCCCAGGGACCCGAGCCAACGGGAATGGTTTTTATCACCGTATTAGTTGCCGTACTAATTACCGAAACACTATTTGAGCCCAGGTTTGCTATATACACGGTACTACCATCAGGGCTCACAGATCCGCCACCCGGGTTTACGCCAACTGGAATAATACCTGCCACCGTGTTTGTGGCGGTGTTGATCACATAAACATTGTTTGAACCAAAATCCGCCGAATACACTTTACTTCCGTCAGGGGTAATTAATATGGCCTGGGGCGCCGAACCTACGGGAATAGTCGCAACAACAGCCTGGGTTGTAGTATTGATCACCAACACGCTGTTCGCGCTGTTAACATAAAGAAGGCTTCCATTGGGGCTAACTGCCGAGGCATTGGGATTTGTACCCGCCGGGATATTGGCCACTATGGTGTTTGTAGTGGTATTGATCACCTCAACATTATTGTCGCCGCCATCAGATACAAAGGCCTGGCTGCCATCCTGGCTCACCGTAACCGACCACGGGGTGGGGCCTACCTGGATTGTGGTTGTTACTGTGTTGGTTAACGTATTAATTACCGACACGGTGTTCGATCCATTATTTACTACGTAAACCTCGTTGTAGTTAGGGTCAACGCAAATGCCATTGGGGTTTGAGCCCACAGGGATGGTGGCTACCACGGCGTTGGTTGCGGTGTTGATTACTGAAACATTATTTGAACCGGAGTTTACGATATAAGCAAACCCTGTTGTGCCTACCGGCGTACCAGTAATAGTAGCGGTAACCGGACTGCTCCCCGTATTTACCGCTTTAAACGAAGGAATATTGCCAGTTCCGCTGGCGGCTAAACCGATGCTGGTATTATTATTTGTCCAGGTGTACACACATGAGCCGGCAGGAAAGCTTATCGGTGTCGTATTTGCGCCGTTTGTAACAATATCCTGGGCGCGTCCTTTCTTGAATGGAATGAAAAAAAACAGTATTGACAATAAAATGAGTAAATATTTTTTCATGTGACAGGGTCAACGAACGGCTATTTATTAGTAAAGTACGCAAATATTAATTGAAAAAAGTAAAATGATATGAAAATGTACGCCAATTGGGTGAAGCATTTGGGACGGAACTTTAACTCGATGTGACATCAGAACACATAGGTAATTTCTTATCTGTTTTTCAGCAGTAATTTATGAAAAAAGGATTTAATAATGATGATTGGCAAATTTAGGCTTAGATCATTTAACCCGATTTGCTTTGGACCGCCGCCAACTGCCAGCAGAAAAAACTTCCCACCGCTCCGGTTTTATATGGATAACGCCCCTGCTTCCATCATATTGCGTGCGAAAAAATATAGTTAAAAAACGATGTTTTGATACACCATACTATATATTTTTGGCTTTGCACAGCTAAAAAAAGCCATCTATATGATAAAAAGGAGGAAAAATATTTACACATATGTGCTTGATTTCCATACTATTGACCGATCAAAGGTGATGCTTGCAGGCGGCAAAGGCGCTAACCTTGGCGAGCTGTGCAAAGTAAGGGGAATACGGGTGCCGGACGGTTTTTGCATTACCACCGAAGCGTATAAAAAAATAACCGCAAATAACCAGGAGCTTAATACTTTGCTGGATGAATTAGCGCATTTTAAGGCTGCAGATCGGGAAAATATCAGCGAGATCAGTGCAAGTATCCGTAGGATCATCGAAGGCACACCCATTCCTGCGGATATAGCCGGGGAAATTGCCGGCCACCTCGCAAAGTTCGATAAAAAAGATGCCTTTGCTGTGCGGTCCAGCGCTACGGCGGAAGACCTGCCGGCTGCATCCTTTGCCGGGCAGCAGGATACCTATTTGAACATTATCGGAAAGGATGCCATTTTAAAACACATCAGTAAGTGCTGGGCATCGCTGTTTACCGAACGGGCAGTAATTTACCGCATTCAAAATGGCTTCGACCACAGAAAAATCCAGTTGGGTGTGGTTGTTCAAAAGATGGTCTTTCCCAAATCGGCAGGCATTTTGTTTACTGCCGATCCTATCCAATGGTAACAGGAAAGTATTATCCATTGATGCCAGTTTTGGGCTTGGTGAGGCCATGGTCTCCGGCCTGGTCGATGCGGATAGCTATAAAGTGTGTAGGGGCGGGAATATCGATAAGAAGATATCCGTCAAGAAACTGGCTATCCATCCCTTAAAAGATGGCGGTACGGAAGAACAAGAAATTGAGGCTGATCAACAAAACCGGCAAACCCTGACGGATGAACAAATCTTTCAACTCGAACGCATCGGCAGAAAGATCGAAGAACACTTCGGCTACCCGCAGGATATTGAATGGTGTTTGGCTGATGATAGGTTTTATATTGTCCAGAGCCGGCCAATCACTACTTTATACCCGGTCCCTGAGCGCCCGGATAGCTATCAGGAAAGCCGGGGAAATCACGTCTATGTATCTGTTGGCCATCAGCAAATGATGACTGACGCTATTAAACCATTGGGATTGTCCTTATGGCAATTGATAGCTTTTCGCCCGATGTTTAAGGCAGGTGGAAGGTTATTTGTCGATGTCACACAACAATTGGCTTCACCCGCAAGCAGAAAAACGATCATAGATGTGATGGGAGAACACGATCCGCTCATAAAAGATGCACTCATGAACATCATAGAACGGGGAGATTTTATAAAATCGTTGCCAGATGACAAAGAAGGTTTGAGTCCTATCGGAAGCAGTAAAGGTAAATCGGCGGCGGATATCCAGGCACAAATCAAAAACGATCCGGCAATAGTTCTTGAATTGATCAGGCGTAGTGAAACATCGATAGCAACGTTAAAACAAAACATCCAAACGAAATCCGGATCGGATCTGCTTGATTTTATCCTGGACGATATCACGCAATTGAAGAAGATATTGTTTGACCCGCAAGGTTTTAGCGTGATCAAGGCTGCAACGGATGCTTCATCGTGGATTAACGAGAACATGATGAATTGGCTTGGCGAAAAAAACGCGGCAGACGTGCTTTCTCAATCCTTACCAAACAATATTACTTCGGAGATGGGCCTGGCGCTATTGGATGTTGCAGATGTGATCCGGCCCTATCCGCAGGTAATTGCGTATTTACAACAGGTAAAAGATGATAACTTTTTGAACGAACTCGCCACTTTTGAAGGTGGACAGGAAACCCGGGACGCCATGAACGCATATCTCAGCAAATACGGAATACGTTGCGCCGGTGAGATCGATATTACTAAAACGCGTTGGGCTGAGAACCCTGCTGCACTTGTCCCCTTGATCCTCGGCAACATCAAAAACTTTGAACCGAATGCCGGTAATCGGAGATTTGAGCATGGGCAACAAGGAGCTTTGAAAAAAGAGCAAGAGCTATTAGCCCGGTTGAAGCAGTTACCGGATGGCGAACAAAAAGCCCGGGAAACAAAAGAAATGATAAGCCTGCTCCGGAATTTCATCGGTTATCGGGAATATCCAAAATACGGCATCATTAATCGCTACTTCGTTTATAAGCAGGCTTTGCTCAAAGAGGCTGAACTGCATGTACAAGCCGGAGTTATTCGAGACAAAGAAGATATATACTATCTCACTTTTGAAGAACTTCGCCAGGCAGTACGGACACATGAAATTGATCAAAAGCTCATCAGCAAACGAAAAGACGAGCATAAATTGTATGAAAAACTGACCCCTCCACGTGTGATCACCTCTGATGGCGAGATCATTACCGGTAAGTACGATCGGGAGGGTCTCCCGGCCGGAACTATTGCAGGGCTGGCTGTTTCTTCGGGAGTTGTGGAGGGACGGGCGCGGGTGATCCTAAACATGGAAGATGCTGCCCTCGAAGACGGAGACATATTGGTCACCACATTTACCGACCCCAGCTGGACACCCTTGTTTGTATCCATCAAAGGCCTGGTGACCGAAGTTGGCGGGTTGATGACCCATGGGGCAGTTATCGCACGCGAATATGGTTTACCGGCAGTTGTGGGAGTGGAAAACGCCACGAAACTGATCAAAGAGGGACAGCGGATACGGGTGAATGGAACTGACGGGTATGTGGAAATAGTATAAATGTGAAACGCTACACACTAATACACAGATTCAATCAGTTTTAAACGCCAACCCATTTGCCGCCAGCGCTTCCCGCAATTTCGGTAATGAACCTTTTCCCATGCCATGAAATTGCATGATCTCCTTTTCCGAATATTCGGCCAGCTTTTTCAGAGTCGTAACGCCATAATTTTCCATTGCGCGCATGGCAGGGGCGGAAAGCTTCGGTAAAGACTCAGTCGAAGTTTGGTCTCTCTTTACTGCCATATTTTTTCTCCTTAGTCTGATATCTAAAGAAACATCCTCGCTAATAATCAATCCTTACATGATAAATGCTCATCAGCATACGTTTAAAAATGGTTTTGATCGTCTCGATCTCTTTTAAGGTGATGTTGCTATCCTTTAATTGGTTTTGGTCCAGCTTATATTTTACAATACGATCAACGAGGTCGTTGATTGATTTTTCATCAGGTTCTTTCAATGACCTTGATGCAGCTTCTACCGAATCGGCGAGCATGAGGACGCCGCCCTCCTTGGAGAACGGTATGGGGCCGGGGTACCGGAAAATATTTTCGTCGATTATCTTTTCGGGAAAGTTTTTGAGGAAGGAATGATAAAAATAATCCACGCGGGTATCACCATGGTGCGTGCGGATAAAGTCGATCACGATTTCGGGGATGTTGGCTTTTCGGGCCAGCTCCACCCCTTTTCGCACATGCCCGATGATGATCTGGGCGCTTTCCTGGTATTGCAGCTTATCATGCGGGTTAAAGCCAGTTTGGTTCTCGATAAAATACAAAGGGTTTTCCAGCTTGCCAATGTCGTGGTACAAAGCCCCTGCCCTAACCAGTAAGGAATTGCCGCCGATAGTATAAATGGCATTTTCGGCCAGGTTGGCCACCTGCAGGGAGTGTTGGAAGGTTCCTGGTGCTGAAAATGCCATTTCGCGCAGCAGCGGTGCGTTGGTATTGGTGAGTTCGATCAAAGTGATGTCAGACGTGATGGCAAACACCTTCTCAAATATATAAATAAGCGGATAGGCCAATAAAGTGAGCAGTACACTTACGATGAAGGGCACAAAATCCATCCAGTCGATGGTCTTCAGACTGCCATCGCGGATAAACGATATCCCTAAAAAAGCTACGAAATAGGTAAACGTTATTATCAAAGCCGATATCAGGAACTGTTCCCTGCGGATGAGGTTTTTGATGCTGTAGATAGAGACCATGCCGGCTGTAAGTTCAAAATAGGCAAATTCAAAGCTATTTGGCACAAAAAAGCCTGCTATCAATACTACCAGCAAATGAATGTTCAGCGCAAGGCGGGTATCAAACAGGATACGGATAATAATAGGTACTATACAGTACGGGATATAATACAGGTTGGGCAGCTGCAGTTTGATGGCCATTGATAAGGTGAAAACCATGGCCGTAACCACCAGCAATATCAGGCTTACCAGGCGGTTATCTTCATAAATATCCTTCCTGAAAAGATACAGGAACACCATGAGCAGTGTTATAGCGATTCCCACCAATAAAAACTGGCCAAGTAACACCAGCAGGGGGTCGCCGCTGATTCGGGCATTGTCTTCAAATGCTTTTTTGTAGGAAAGCAGCTTTTGATATACCTCGTCGCTGATCACCGAGCCTTTCAACACGATGGCTTCGCCCTTTTGCACCATCCCGCGGGTAGTCGACAGCCCGTCAACGGCCTCTTTCTCTAGCCTCGAGGTAAGCTTGTTATCGTAATTAAGATTTGGCTGTATGCGGCTGCTGATCAGGTCAAGCAAAAAGGCCTTGTCGAGATTTTTTTGCTGATTCAGGGCATTGTCGCAATAACTGATGGCCTTTTCTTTGGTAAACAGCTCGGCTGTATTTTTATCGGTCGCTACGTTTTTTTCTAAAATAGTTATGGGGTAATTCTCCGACGTTTGCTGGTATTTGGGATTGAGGTTTAAAATACCTCTGTCGTAAACTTCTTTTAATAATTGATCGCCGGTAGCCATGTATTCGGCTTTTTGCCGGTCCTTCAGCCCGGCGGTATGCCACTTAACATTCAGGTCGCCCTTGAAACCGTCCCGCTCCCGGTTGCCTATATCTGCGTCAAGCTGGTAAATAGGCGTTATGCTTGCAAGCGCTGTCTTTTCGTCGTTCTCAATTTCCTGCTGCGTTTTTAATATGGCAAAGTTATAGGGCGAGATGAGGTCCTTCTGGTTCCAGATGCGGCCTTTTTCAATGTCATAGCTAAATTTGGCTTGCTTGGGAAGGGTAAAAACGATAACGCAAATGCTGGCCAGCGTCATTAAAAATTTAATATTCCGGGAATATTTACGCAGCAATGCCTTTTGGCGTGTCGAAGAAATTTTTGCCATTTGCTTGATTAACGGTCAAAAATAAGACATTTTCCGCCATCTGTATTTTATTTGCTTTTTACAAAGCATTTATGATATCTTTGTGATATCATTTTAAAATCAAACAATATCATGAATACTGAAAAAACCATCAACCCTCCTTCCGGCTATGCCGCATTTGCGTTATTCCTGGTGTTACTCGTTGTAGCTATCGGAACGCTCGCCGTTGAACAAATTGCAGTGGGCGTTATAGCCGCTGTTGTCGACTTTGTTTTGGTGCTGCCCGGCCTGGTGATCGTAAACCCAAATGAATCAAAAGTGCTGACGCTTTTTGGAAAATATGTCGGTACGGTAAAGCAGGATGGCTTTTTTTGGGTGAATCCCTTCACGGTAAAAAAGAAGGTATCGTTAAGGGCATTTAACTTAAATGGCCAGCAGCTAAAAGTTAATGACAGCGTAGGTAACCCGATTGAAATTGCCGCAGTAATTGTTTGGCAGATAAAAGATACGGCCAATGCCATTTTTGCCGTTGAAAACTACCTGCAATACGTAAACATACAAAGCGAGGCTGCGGTAAGGCACCTGGCCAACTCCTTTCCATACGACAATATTGAAGATGAAACCGCTTCGATAACTTTACGCGGGGGCGCCGAACAAGTAAGCGTTCTGCTGGAGAAAGAACTTAATGAGCGACTTGACCGCGCAGGTATTGAAGTGTTGGAAGCACGCATTTCGCACCTGGCCTACTCGCCCGAAATCGCACATACCATGCTGCAAAGACAGCAGGCCTCGGCCATTATTTCCGCCCGCCGGCTGATCGTTGAGGGCGCCGTTGGTATGGTTGAAATGGCTTTGGCACGCTTATCCGAAAAGAAAATAGTTGACCTGGACGAGGAACGCAAGGCCGCGATGGTAAGCAACCTGCTGGTGGTATTATGCGGCGACCGGAGCGTTAACCCGGTTGTTAATACTGGCACTTTATACCATTAAGAGAAAATGGCCGAGAAAAAAGCGTTTATATTACGTATTAATCCCGAGGTATTGAAAGAGATAGAAACCTGGGCAGCCGATGAGTTTAGAAGCACGAACGGCCAGGTGGAATATCTGCTGCAACAGGCTTTGCTGGCCAGGAAGAAGAGCAAAAGCAAGAAAAAAGGGGAATAACCGCAGGGCGCTTTATTATGGTTGCGATACGATCTATTGCCAACGGAAAGTAAAACGTAACACCGGACGCATCACTAAAAAAGCTAACTTTGCCCCACCAATTTAAAGAATATTTCATGAAGGAAGTTGTTATAGTATCGGCGACCCGCACTCCGGTCGGAAGTTTTGGTGGCAGTCTGTCGGGATTTTCTGCTACACAGTTAGGCGCACTGGTGATTAAGTCTGCTATAGAAAAGGCCGGGCTAAAGCCTGAACATATCCAGGAAGTTTATATGGGCAATGTTTTATCGGCCAACCTCGGTCAGGCTCCTGCCACACAAGCGGCCATTTACGCCGGGCTGCCTCCCCTGCCTGCAACAACGGTTAACAAAGTATGTGCCTCGGGAACTAAAGCGATCATGCTCGGCGCGCAAAGTATTGCATTGGGTCAAAACGATATCGTGGTAGCAGGGGGTATGGAAAGTATGAGCAATGTACCATATTACCTCGATAAAGCGAGGAATGGCTACCGCCTCGGCAATGGCCAATTGACCGACGGGCTGATAAAAGACGGCCTTTGGGATGTTTATAATGATTATCACATGGGTTCGGCGGCAGAACTCTGCGCAACCGAATGTAGCGTAAGCCGTGAGGATCAGGACGCCTATGCCATTGAATCCTACAAAAGGGCACAGAAAGCACAAACTGAAGGCGGGTTTACTAACGAGATAACACCTGTTGAACTAAAAGATAAAAAAGGAGAGGTGACTTTTTTTGCGGCAGACGAGGAGCCCAATGCTGTTAAATTTGATAAGATACCCTCGTTAAAACCGGTATTTAAAAAAGATGGCACAGTCACCGCAGCTAATGCTTCCACACTGAACGACGGCGCCGCTGCGGTTGTATTGATGAGTGCGGAAAAAGCCGTCGTAATGGGCATAAAGCCGCTGGCAAGAATTCTTGCCTATGCCGATGCGCAGCAGGCGCCCGAATGGTTTACCACCACACCTTCAAAGGCTATTCCACTTGCCTTGCACAGGGCAGGTCTTTCGGCAAAACAGATAGATTATTTCGAAATCAACGAGGCTTTTTCGGTGGTTTCCATTGCCAATAACCGTTTGCTGGACCTCGACCCACGTAAGGTGAACGTAAACGGCGGCGCGGTGGCAATCGGGCACCCGCTTGGCGCTTCCGGCGCAAGGATCGTAGTGACCTTACTGCATGTGCTTCAGCAAAATAGCGCCCGGTACGGCGCGGCCGGAATTTGCAACGGCGGCGGCGGCGCCAGCGCGATAATTATTGAAAATTTGAGATAGCGTTTTGTCGAACCAGATGGGTTGCGCATGTCAGAAAATTATAAAACGATTGTATAGTCGCTGCATTTATAGTTATATTTGAAAAACGATGCTTGCATTATCAGCCAATTTACAATATAACGTCGAAGGAATATTCGAACAGATGATTCATTTTCAAGATGAGCATTTGGTTAATGACTTTAAAGAATTTCTCGTGCGTTTCTTAGAGGAAATTAAGCATATAGACACTTCCCTAACCAACATTAAAAATTTGGATAGAAATGATCTGCATACGTTATATGTGGATTTCAAACAGCTAAGTTCGGTCTTCGATAAGCTTCACCAAAGTTATTATGATAAGCGTTACATGGATGACGAAGAACTAAAATCACTTCTCAAGAGCACTGAAAAGCAATTGCATAAATTAGCCAATATATCCCATAAATACTATACAAAACACCTCCCAATCGAAAAGGCTCCGGATTACCTAAAGTCAGGACTTGTCCAATATTCACAAGAGGTTTTAAATAAAAAACTTTCCTAAACACAATGTCTTATGACAGAGGAGATGTTATCGAAATCTCTTTTAATATTCCGGGTGAAGGGATGAAACATCATCCTGCTATAATAATCTCGAACGAAGAGGTATATAATATAGACGGCATTTACATATGTGTAATGGTTACCCACTCAGATATGAGTAGCTATTTCGCATTTGATTTGGAAGCGGAAATGTTTGTTAATCCCAATAATATGCCCGAAGGTAAAGCAAAGGCTCATCTGATTGCTTATGTTGAGGATAGGCATGTCATTAAAAATGCCTATACAAAAAGGTGTAAAATGAAAAAAATATACGTGGATCGTCTTGTGGGCTTCATCGCATCAACAGCTTTGTCAGAAGATGAAATTTAGATACAACAGCTTCCGCATAGTGCATTGGTATTGTTGCTATAAGTCCAATATGACGGGGCGGTCTGCCGAGCCTCAAGCGATGCAAAGTCTCCAAAATAAAGTACCTTTACGAACGTTAAGGGGATTAGTAATAGATTAACCGTTGATTTGGCCGTGACAAAAAAAAGCCTTCTTTTTTTAATCTTATTTATTTCAGTATTTCTCAGATCATTTGCCCAGCACTCCGACGAAACTACCGACGAGGGTAAACTGCAGCGGTTTGAGGATTCGCTGACAACGCTGGGAAAGAATTTCATTAATGATTCGACCGGGACGAAGCGTCTCGATGCAAACTATGCGTTTATAAAAACGCTCGTCAACGCCTTGAAGATTCCGAACTCGTTTCTTTACCCCTTCGATTCGGTAAAATCCGTCAGCATCATTAACTCACCGGATAACCGTTTTCGCATATTCAGCTGGCCTGTACAGGCTGACGACGGGAGTTACCGGTTTTATGGCGCCATACAAATAAATACCGGCGGGAGCCTGCAGTTATACCCGCTGAACGACTATACGCCGTTTATCAAACATCCCGAAGATACGGTTACCGATAACCGCAAGTGGTACGGCGCCGAGTATTACCGCATTGTGCCTGTTTATTCGCCCGGGCTTTACTACGTTTTATTAGGCTGGAAGGGCAACAACATCCACACCAATAAGAAAGTGATTGAAGTGCTGTCCTTCAGGGATAATAAACCGGTGTTTGGCTATCCTGCTTTTATTGGCAACGGCAAAACGCGTAAGCGGGTGGTTTTTGAATATACAAGGCAGGCATCCATGCTTTTGCACTTTATCCCCGACCAGGATTTGATCGTGTTTGACCACCTTTCTCCGCCTGATCCTAAACAACAAGACCATTTCGACATGTACGGACCCGACCTGAGCTACGACGGTTATAAGCTAAAAGACGGAAAATGGATTTACGTGAACGATCTTGATATGCGAAATACACCCCAAAACAGGGATAATGATTTCGTCGACCCTAAAAAGCAAGCCCGCACCGACCGGGCGTCTATTGGCAACCAGTAGTCAGGGCAAAAGTCTTGAGTCCTAAATCTAAAGTCGGATTTTCAGTCCTTTTAATTCAAGGCCCCCGAAACTTCCCTTCACAACTCACACCTTTCACCTTTCGCCTTTCACCTTAAAATGCCTCATTCACAAAATTTTACTGTTTGGTCGCGAAGTATTACAGTATTTAATTTTGAATTACCGGAATTGTAGTATTTTAGTCAAATTATTTAACTGACCTCATTTATGGCGCAAGAAACTTTGGCAGCCGCGGCTGTTCCAACTAAATCCAAATACCCCAAAGCCGTACCTTACATTATAGGCAACGAAGCCGCCGAGCGGTTCAGCTATTACGGGCTGCGGTCTATCCTGGTAACCTTCCTGGTAGCTCAATTTTATAACGCGACGAAAAACCCCGCATTAACCACTACTGCCGAGGCCCATGCTAACGAAGTAACTCACTTGTTTGTCACGCTTTCCTATTTTATGCCGCTGGTTGGCGGTATCCTGGCCGACTGGTATCTTGGGAAATATAAGATAATCTTGTGGATATCGATCGTTTACTGCCTGGGTAACCTTTTCACCTCGTCTTTTACTACGAATTTACCCCTGTTTTCCACTGGTCTTATGCTTATCGCAGTTGGCGCAGGCGGTATTAAATCGTGCGTATCGGCAAATGTTGGCGACCAGTTCGATAAGTCAAACCAGGACTTGCTCTCAAAGGTCTACGGATGGTTTTACTTCAGCATCAATGCCGGTTCGATGATCTCTACCGTATTGATCCCCTGGGTCTATCAAAACTATGGCCCTCGCCTGGCCTTCGGCATCCCGGGGGTTTTGATGGCGCTGGCTACGATTATTTTCTTTTCGGGCCGTAAAATGTACGTACGGGTGCCCCCTTCGGGTGTTAACCGGAACAATTTTGTGTTTATATCAGTTTATGCGCTCACCCATATCGGCAAAAAACAAAAAGGGCAATCGTGGCTCGATGTCGCCAAAGGCCCCTACGATCCTGAAAAAGTAGATGGTATAAAAGCCGTTTATCGCGTCATGGCTGTTTTCTTTTTCGCCTTGCCATTTTGGGTTGTATGGGACCAAAACCTTTCGGAATGGGTACTGCAAGCTGCTAAAATGAACCGGACAATTGGCTTCGGGTCATGGCATTTCACTATGTTAGCCGGCCAGGTTCAGACCTTCAATCCTGTATTCCTACTCATTTTCATCCCGGTGTTCAGTTATTGGGTTTATCCGTTTTTTAATAAGATCGGCCTTAAGGCGACCCCTTTGCGCCGCCTGGGTACGGGCTTGGTCTTAACTGCCCTTTCGTTTGTCATCATAGCGATGGCTCAAACCCTGATCGATAATGGTCAAACACCATCCATATGGTGGCAGATACTCGCTTATGTTGTTTTATCGGCCGCCGAGGTACTTGTATCGATAACTGGCCTGGAATATGCCTACACACATTCTCCCAAATCGATGAAAAGCACGATGACCGCCATCTGGCTGATGGTGGTATCGATGGGTAACCTTATCACCGCTGGCGTTAACGCTAATATTGCGGGCAAAGGCGTTTTGGCTAAACATTTGGTAGGCGCTGACTATTACTGGAATTTTGATGTGGCGCTCATCGTTGTCTTTCTCGTCGTGTTTCTTTTTGTGGCGCCACGTCTTAAAGAGCATAACTATATCGAAAACCCTGAGCCAGCCGTAGAAAATAAGATAATAGCAGACACTAATAACTTATAGGAGCCTCGCAATCGCTCTTTTGTAACAGGAAAGTTAGCAAAGCTTTCCTGTTTTTTTGTTTAAATAATCTTAAATCGCCTATTTTTGCCCTCTTGATAAATCGACAAGCCTAAAATAGTGCCAGATAGCGTAGTTATTATTCCCACTTATAATGAGAAGGAAAATATCGAGCGGATGATCCGCAGGGTACTTTCCCTTCCCTATGATTTTCACCTGCTGATCATTGATGACGGATCGCCGGACGGCACGCAGAACATCGTTAAGCAACTGCAAAACGAGTATCCCGAACGCCTTTTTATAGAGGAACGGCCAGGCAAACAGGGATTGGGAACGGCCTATATCCATGGATTCCGCTGGGCAATTGCGAGACATTACGAATATATTTTCGAGATGGATGCCGATTTTTCTCATAATCCCGATGATCTTTTAAAATTGCACCAGGCCTGCATCGAAGGCGCTGATGCTGCCATTGGATCGCGTTATATCAACGGGGTTAACGTAGTAAACTGGCCCATGAGCCGTGTGTTGATGAGCTATTTTGCGTCAGTCTATGTCCGCTTTATAACCCGGGTAAAAATAAAGGACTTCACTGCAGGGTTTATGTGCTACAAACGCCATGTATTGGAAACCATTAATTTGGATAAAATAAAATTTGTGGGCTATGCTTTTCAGATCGAGATGAAATACACCGCCATCCGGCATGGCTTTAAAGTTGTGGAAGTGCCCATCATATTTACCGACCGTACAGCAGGAACTTCGAAAATGTCGACCCGTATATTTAGAGAGGCATTTTTGGGGGTAATCCAGATGCGCATCAATGCGATTTTTAGAAAGTACCCGGAAGGATGATTTTGATTTCGGATTTCGGTCCCGATAGCTATCGGGATTCAATTTCGGATTTATTTAATAGCGAAAAGGGTCTACCCCCATCCAAAAGCACTGTCATAGTCCGATGCTCTTAAAATCTTAATTCCGCATTCGACATTTTGCATTGCGACTTCATTACAACATTCCGCAATCGGCTCCCGATAGCTATCGGGACCGACTTCACTGCAACATTCCCAAATCCGAAATCGAACATTCGAAATCCGAAATTATCCTTAATTTCGTCACTAATGAATGAACATCTTGATCCCGCCTCCGAACGTCTCTCCCCTGCTGAACGCGACATTGAAAAAGTGCTGCGTCCGCAGGTATTTGAGGATTTTACGGGTCAGCATAAAATATTAGCCAACTTAAAAATATTTGTATTAGCCGCCCGGCAGCGTGGCGAAGCGCTGGATCATGTGCTGCTTCATGGCCCGCCGGGATTGGGTAAAACCACGCTTTCCTACATCATCGCCAATGAGATGGGCGTTGGGATAAAGATCACATCTGGACCGGTGCTGGACAAACCGGGCGATCTTGCCGGCCTGCTAACCAACCTCGAAACCGGCGATATTTTGTTTATAGATGAGATACACCGATTAAGCCCATTGGTCGAAGAGTACCTGTACTCGGCAATGGAGGACTTTAAGATCGACATCATGCTGGAAAGCGGCCCCAACGCCCGTTCGGTTCAAATTTCTCTTAACCCTTTTACGCTGGTCGGCGCTACTACACGCTCGGGCCTGCTAACAGCCCCGCTTCGTGCCCGCTTCGGTATCAACGCAAGGTTGGAGTACTATGATGCAAAATTGCTTACCACCATTTTGCTGCGCTCCGCGTCAATATTAAAAACACCGATAAGCGATGAAGGCGCGTTCGAAATAGCTCGCCGCAGCCGTGGCACACCGCGTATAGCCAACGCCTTGCTTCGCCGTACACGTGATTTTGCACAAATTAAGGGTGATGGTAATATCGATACCGCTATTGCAAAATATGCCTTGAACGCATTGAACGTAGATGAACATGGCCTTGATGAAATGGACAACAAGATATTGAGCACCATCATCGACAAGTTTAAAGGCGGTCCTGTCGGACTCAAAACGATAGCTACCGCCGTGGGCGAAGACGAAGGCACCATTGAAGAAGTTTATGAGCCCTTTTTGATACAGGAAGGTTTTTTAATGCGCACCGCCCGCGGACGCGAGGTAACTGACATGGCCTATAAGCATTTGGGCAAATTTAAAGCCGGGGGAAATCCGAGCTTGTTTTAAGCGCTCGATTGTTGCGGCGATGGTTGGTATTCATTATTATGCGAGTCAAGAAAAATACTGATGAGATGGACAATTTATTGAAAAGAGACAGAATTGGTCCGATTGAGTCTTTGTTTAGTTGCAAAACGAGCGGTATGTATTTTCCTATCTTGGTTCTTGGCTCTTGGTTCCTGGCTCTTGGCTCTTGCTTCACATTATCAAACGACAAATAAAATGAAAGCTGTTTTTTCCACTTTATTGCTGGTCCTGGCTGTTTTTGCAGCATCGGCCCAAAAGCCCATCCGGGTTTGCGTAGCGGGTTTGAATCATGATCATGCCCATGGCATTTTGCGGCGCTACAAGGATGGCACGGTTGATATTGTGGGCATTGCTGAACCGAACAAGGAATTGTGGGCCAAATACGGCAAGCTTTACCATATACCCGACTCATTGTTTTTTACTGATCTTAAACAAATGCTGCTGCTGAAAAAGCCTGATGCCGTTTTGGGCTATAATGCCGTAGCCAATCATGTGGATATTGTGGAGATATGTGCGCCATTGCATATCCCGGTGATGGTAGAAAAACCCCTGGCCGCTACATTGGCACAGGCCAAACGGATAGAAGCTTTGGCTAATCAGTACCATATCCAGGTGCTTACCAACTATGAAACAACCTGGTATCCCTCCAATTTGTACATCTATAATACGGTTGCGTCCGGCAAAATCGGTTCCATCAAAAAAATGGTGGCGCACGATGGCCACCAGGGGCCGAAAGAAATTGGCTGCAGTAAGGAGTTTCTGGCCTGGCTCACCGACCCGGTCTTGAACGGCGCCGGCCCCTTGAATGATTTTGGCTGCTACGGCGCGGACCTGATGACCTGGCTAATGCACGGTCAAAAACCAATAGCCGTTACCGCCATTACCCGGCACTACAAACCGGATGTGTATCCCAAAGTTGAGGATGACGCCACCATTCTTGTGGAATACCCCGGCGCTATGGGTCAGATCGAAGCTTCCTGGAACTGGCCTTTCGGTATCAAAGACTTTGAGGTTTTTGGCGAAACAGGTTACCTGCATGCCCTGGATACGGCCAACATCGTAACCCGGATGCGTGAAAACATAAAGGGAACCCTGAAAACCCCTCCCCTAACCGCTCCCATCAATGATGCCATCCTGTACCTCACGGCTGTACTTAACGGTTCCCTTTCCGGAACGGATGACCAATCTTCCTTAAATTACAACATGGTGGTGATGGAAATACTGGATGCTGCCAAGCGTTCGGCAAAAGAAGGAAAGCGGATTTTGATCACCGATTGAGCCGATTAATGTGATTAGAGGCAAGGTGCTTAGCGTATGAAAGTTCAAAAAACACTCCTCCGCTAAATTTAGGGGAGGTAAGGGACAAAACACTTTGCGTTCTCAGCGCCTCCTTTGAGTTCTCTGTGGTTAAATGCAACTGTCCCTAAACATGGTTAGCAATACGGGGAACTAATTTTCGTTTTTTGTGTTATTTATTTATCGAAAATAAAATAATACTACATTTGCCGCACATCATACTTTAATTCTCACTCATGTTAAAACGAATCATTCCCACTATTTTCCTGGGATTTTTAGCCACCGCGACATTCGGACAAGGTAACACCGCTGTTATTATGGCCCGCAAACAGGTGCCTATTGTTTGTTACCACCAGATACGCGACTGGCGTCCGACTGATAAGAAGGTCGACAAAGATTATATCATTCCAATTGCCGCTTTCAAAGAGCACATGAAAATGCTTTCCGACAGCGGCTATCATACTATTTTGCCCGATCAGTTGTATAATTATCTAACCAATGGTACGCCGCTGCCGGCAAAGCCGATCATGCTAACCTTTGACGACACCGATCTTGACCAATGGGAAGTTGCCCGGCCTGAAATGAAAAAATACGGCTTTAAAGGGGTATTTTTTATTATGACGGTGTCATTGGGCAGGCAGCATTATATGAGTATTGCACAGGTGAAACAACTTTCGGATGAGGGAAATGTTATTGAAAGCCATACCTGGGATCATCATCGTGTTGATAGATATAAGCATGACCCTAATCCTAAAAAAGATGACTGGGTAATACAAATCGACAAACCAACCAAAAAATTGGAAGAAATTACCGGCAAAAAAATAGATTACTTTGCTTATCCCTTCGGCGTTTGGAAAAGGCCTGTTTTATCGGAATTGAGAAAACATGGTTTTAAAATGGCCTTCCAACTGGCGGATAAGCGCGATGAAACCGACCCATTGATGACTGTCCGCCGCATTTTGGATAGCGGCTACTGGACAACCAAAACGTTCAGTAATAGTTTAAGACATAGTTTTTAGCCCCCCGGCCCCCTGAAAGGGGAGTGTCGTTGGGGGACTTAATGTCGAATATCGAACGCCGAATGTCAAATGATGAAGTAAAACTTCGAAATCTACATTCAAAATTCATTATTCGATATTGTCACCTGCATTTCTGTTTTAAATTAGCGTCATTAATTCTGTAATAGGGAACCTCTAACCTTAGTCGAAGTGTCTTCCGGACTTCCGGTCCCGATAGCTATCGGGATTCCGACTTTCGGACTAACCTACAAATTTTCACCTGCCGGCCCTTGCCCTTTATTGGGCGAGTTTTCCAATTCGGGCGCCAATTGATCATTATCGGATTGCGGCTCAATGGCCGTATTTGCCCTAATCTTATCTGAACTATCTTGCCCTGCCTGCCCCTTGCCTTTCTTAAGACCGTTACCGGGTTTCTTTGCTTCTGCCGTTTTCATTTTATTATTATATTATTCGTACGAATCAGGAGTCAAAATAAAATCGCCTATGTGCGGGAAGGACCTAGGATAAAGGAGTTAAATTCCGGCCACTTTGCAGCTAAACAAAGACCCAAACGGCCTGCTCTCTCTTTTCGACAATTTATCCATCTTATCCGTATTTATCTTGGCACCGGGTTCGTAACTCCCCTCGGGCTTTCTTCTTTTATCCTAACACTTCATCCTGCCACTGCTACTGCCACCGCCACCGCAACTTTCTCCCTGGCTCTTGGTTCTTGGCTCTTGATTCTTGTTAGTAGTATTTATTGCCTGGCTACCCAAATAAATGCCTGGTCGATAGCCGAAAGCCGGAAGTTTTTAAATTTTCCGGGAATGATGTATTTAAATAGATCGCTGTAGCCGCGTAAAAAACGTTGATCCGACACGATGGCCACTTTGTTCCACTTAAAAAAATGTTTCAGGCCTAACGCCACATTCCCGCACCACATACCCGACGTGAAGTTTTTTATATCCGTCTCCAGCACCAGGATGAAATTTATTCTTTTCGTCCGTTTGAGCTGGTCGTCAAGCAGGCTTGTCAATGTTTCAATATACTCCTGTTCGGTAACCTCATGGTGGGCGTGAATACCTGCAACATGAGGGGGTAACTCCGTAATTAGCCTTAACATGTGCAAATATTTAGTTATATCCTGCAATAATTACACCAAAAGTTTATTTTCGTTCTATTAATTTAAAATTGTGTCACATAAGTTAAATTTAAACAAAACTATCTTCCCGATTCACTTTACTGATAATGGTATATTTGCGATGTGACCCGGCACAGGAAAAACTATACCAAACTGATAAAGGACGAGGCGAAAAGACTCGGATTTCTATTCTGTGGTATTTCCCAAGCTGGTTTTTTAGCCGAAGAGGCGCCAAAGCTGGAGGCCTGGCTCAAAAACGGCATGCATGGCGAGATGCAATATATGGAAAATCATTTCGACAAACGCCTTGACCCCCGTTTGCTGGTCGACGGCGCAAAATCTGTTATATCACTGGGCTTAAATTACTATACCAACCAAATTCAAACCGATCCATTAAGCCCCAAAATATCAAAATATGCTTATGGCACTGACTATCACAGTGTTATTAAGGGAAAGCTAAAGGAGCTCCTGGCTGTCATCAATGAAAAGATCGGTAAAGTGAACGGCCGTGCATTCGTAGATTCGGCGCCGGTATTGGATAAAGCCTGGGCCAAAAAAGCAGGCCTGGGCTGGATCGGTAAAAATTCAAACCTGATCAATAAGAACGCCGGCTCTTTCTTTTTTTTGGCGGAGTTGATTATCGACCTGGAACTTGAATACGAAATTGCACCGGCGGCTGATCATTGCGGCACCTGCACGCGATGCATCGATGCCTGCCCTACTGAAGCGATCGCTGCGCCCTACCTCGTTGACGGCAGTAAATGTATATCCTACCTCACCATTGAGCTAAAGAACGCGATCCCGGATGAATTTAAGGGCAAAATGGACAACTGGATGTTCGGCTGTGACATTTGCCAGGATGTGTGCCCCTGGAACAAGTTTTCCGTTTTGCACAAGGAAGCAGCCTTTGATCCAAACCCTGAATTGCTGGAGATGAACAAAAAAGAATGGGAAGACATCACAGAAGACGTTTTTCAAAAGGTGTTTAAGAATTCCGCTGTAAAAAGAATCAAATTTAATGGCCTTAAAAGAAATATCGATTTTCTGAAAACGCAGGCGTAGCGCTTGCCATAACTCGTGATCCGCAATTATCCTTTTTTGAATTTGTCTGCCAGCATCTTCAGCATATCCTCATTTACGGGGACCGCCGGCTTGTCATCCCGCTTTTTAAAAGGCTCGCGCTGGTGGTTTGTATTTGGACTAACGGGCCTTTGATATTCTTTTGGAGCCTGGATCGTATTAACCGGCTGTTTTTGCGGTACCTGGGGACTTGGCGCCCCTGGATTCACGTCCTCCTTTGGCTTTGATCCGATAGCTATCGGATGCGTACTCCTGGCTATTTTTTCGGCTGTTTTCTTCGCGTTCCAGCGGTTATAGATCTCCTCGAGCCGGCGTTTAGTATAAAGTGGAAAATCCCCCTGCATCATCCAGGAGTAATAGCTGGGCTCGATCCGGAAAACTTCCTCAACCGGCTTTCCTTTATGCTTGCCAAAATTGAAAACCTCCTCTCCCTTTTCATTATAAACCATGCGGGCCGCAAAGTCAACCGGGCTGTTCAGGTTGGTGAACTGGTGTAAAGCAGCAATGTCGTTCGCTACAGGGAAACTGCGATTGCCTTTTTTGTCCTCCCACTCCTGTTTTTCGTACCTGGCTATTTGCGCTATTAAAACCTCCATTGTAGCGCGTGTATCTGCTTCGGCCGAGTGGGCATTCACTATTTCTTTATTGCAATAAAATTGATAGGCTGCTTTCAACGTACGCTGCTCCATCTGGTGGAAGATATTCTGAACATCCACAAAATGGCGGTTGCTTAAATCGAAGGAAACATCGGCCCGCAAAAACTCTTCCATCAGCATAGGGATGTCAAACTTGTTGGAATTAAAACCGGCAAGGTCGCTTTCACCGATGAACCCGGCAATAGCCGGGGCCAATTGCTTAAATAGCGGCTCATTTTTAATGTCTTCGTCATAAATTCCATGAATAAGCGACGACTCCAACGGTATAGGCACCCCCGGGTTAATACGCCAGGTTTTCACGTCCTCGGCGCCATCTGGAAAGAGTTTGATAACCGAAATTTCCACAATACGATCCGAGCCAACGTTGGTACCGGTAGCTTCCAGGTCAAAAAAGGCCAGGGGGCGTTTTAAATTCAGTTTTATCATTTGCATTAAAAACAGGAGTGGCGGCAAAGGTCATAAAAAGAATTTGCACTGGAAATTTTTAATTTCAATATTAATTTACCCGCCAATTGTTATATTTAGAAACCCTAATTAATAAATTAAATTATGAAGAGAACCTTACTCACAATTGCCTTATTTTTTGTAATCGCCGGTAGCGCCCGTGCCCAGGACTTTGATTACGGGCAGATTTCAGCTGAAGATTTAAAAATGACCTCGTACGCCAAAGATACGTCGGCGCATGCAGTGGTATTACAGGAATTTGGCAAGTCCAGGATAAACGTGGACAATAATGACGACCTTAAATTATTTTTTGAATACCACGTCAGGATAAAAATATTCGACAGCAAGGGCTTTGATGAGGCAACCGCCGAAATAAAACTTAGAAACTCCAGCGACAAACAGGAAACCGACGACGTTGATGGCATTACCGGCGCCACCTATTTTTTGGCTGCATCCGGTGAAATTAAACACGTTGATTTCGATCGGTCGAAAGTTTATACCACACGTGATTACAAGGAACAAAGCACCTTGAAGTTCACCATGCCCGCTTTAACAAACGGTTGTATTATCGAGTATAAATACACGCTTACGTCGCCGCTGGGCCTCAGTCTCGACCACTTTCATCCATGGAATTTTCAAAGTGATATTCCGAAAGTATACTCCGAATATGAAGCGCTGATTCCGGGCCATTTTACCTACAACGCAGCATTGCATGGCTATCTAAAACTTACTAAAACTGATGCACAGATCGACAAAGGCTGTTTTTCAACACATGGCGCCAGCAGCGATTGCTCCGACATTAAATATGGCATGAGCGATATACCGGCATTTACCGAGGAGGATTATATGACCTCGAGCAAAAACTACATTTCGTCCATCACTTTCGATATCGTCGAATTCACCAATCCTTATACAGGCGTGAAAGTGAAGGAGACAAAAGAATGGGGCGATATTGATAATTCGCTCAAAAGTGACGAGGACTTTGGCGGGCAACTAAAGCGAACGTCGGTATTCAAAGATCGGATGGTTCCGGTAATTGCGGGAGCGACTACAGACATAGATAAAGCGAAGGCTGTATACGCTTATATACAGCACAATTTTAAATGGGATGACTATATTGGCTTTAGCTGCTATTTGGGCGTAAAAAAGGCTTACGAAGGCCATACAGGAAGTATTGGCGATATTAACATCTCGCTGATAGACGCATTAAACAGCGCCGGGATTAATACGGAAGCCGTTTTGCTGTCAACCCGGGATAATGGGTTTGTAAACCCGCTATACCCGGCCATTAATGACTTTAACTATGTGATTGCCAAGGCTAATATTGGCGATAAGAGTTATTTTTTGGACGCCACCGATCCCTTGTTACCCTTTGGAATGCTGCCGTATAAATGTCTTAATGGCAAAGGCCGTGCTTATATGCCCGGTACTCCATCGTACTGGGTAGACTTAAACGTTCCTGAAAAGGAGATCAGCACCAGGAACCTCGACCTCACCTTGCAGGATGACGGGAAACTTAAAGGTACCCTCATAATTTACTCCATTGGATACCAGGCCTATGAAACAAGGGCCGCAATAAAAAAATTCAACTCCCTGGATGAATACGTCGAAGACTTTGGGTCGAGCCTTCCGAAGCTTAAAATATTGAAGTCGGAAATAACAAATTCAGATAGCCTCGACAGTCCCGTTGTCGAAAAATACGAGGTGGAGTTTAAAGTGATTGACAAAAGCGGGGCAGGTAAGTATTCGTTCAACCCATTCTTTTTCAGTAAGATCACCACCAATCCCTTGAAGGGGGCCGAACGTCATTACCCGGTAGATATGGGAATGCCCGGCGATTACCGTACCATTCTAACTATACACCTGCCCGCCGGTTATAAAGTTGATTCGCCGCCGCAAAATACAAGCCTTTTTTTAACAAATAATGGCGGAAGGTTTATAACAGACTACCAGGCCGATAACAATACATTCACCTTTTCGCATATTATTCAATTTTCAAAGGCTGTGTATGCCCCGGAAGAATACACTTCCGTCAAAGAATTTTTTAATAAGATCATCCAGTCGGAGAAATCAGAAATGGTAATCGAAAAGAAATGAAAAAGCGCTTTTTATTAGCAGCCCTGCTGGTTTCCTCTATTATCCATTTAAAGGCTCAGCAAAACTATGACGCCAGCCTTATCCCGAAGGAGCTTCTTCCATACGCCAGCTCGGTCGTGAGGAATGACGACGAAAGCATTGAAGTAAAAGACGTGGACAATGCTTTCCTGACGGTAAAAAAGGCGATAACCGTACTGAATAAAAACGGTGACGACAATGCCCGTATCATTATTTACTATGATAAAGACGACGTTGTAAAAAACATAAAAGGCGTTGTATATAATGAATTCGGCAAACAGATCGGAAAGTTTTCGCAAAGCGATTTTGCCGATGAAAGCGTTGCCGACGGATTCTCGCTGTTCGGGAGCGCCCGGATAAAACACTACCTCCCTGCCGTAACCGAATATCCCTACACCATCGCGTATGAATACGAGGTACGGTCAAAACAAACGCTTAATTTCGACCCATGGGAACCCATGGCCAATGAAGGCGAGGCGGTTGAACAAAGCAGTTTTGCTTTTACATGCAAGCCGGATTTTCCGATACGATTCCATGAGTTTAATTTAAATAGCAAGCCAACAGCAGGTGTTAATACCGGGAAGGAAAAAACCCTAACCTGGCACGTCAGTAACTTGAAGGCTGTCCGATATGAACCACTTAGCCCTTATTATAAAAAAGTTGCACCAGGTGTTGAACTGGCGCCGGAAAAGTTTTCCTATTACGGCATCGACGGCTCATTTTCAGATTGGAATACCCTCGGTAAATGGATTTATGATAAGTTGATCGCAAAACGGCAGCAGCTTTCGCCAGAGACCATTGATCATATAAAAGACCTAACGAAAGACATCAGCGAACCAAAACTTAAGGCGAAGAAAATATATGAATATATGCAAGGTAAAACACATTATGTGAGTGTGCAGATCGGGCTAGGGGGCTATCAGCCATTTTTGGCTGATGACGTGGACCACCAGAATTATGGCGACTGTAAAGCCCTTGTGAATTACACCCAGGCATTGTTGAAAGCGGTGAATATTGATTCCTGGTATTGCGTTGTAGAGGCCGGGCGGCGTTATAAAGTTGGTTTGCTGGACGATTTTGCCAGTATGGAGCAGGGAAATCATATTATTTTATGCATTCCTTTTAAAAACGACACAACCTGGGCCGATTGCACCAGCCAAACGATCCCATTCGGTTACCTGGGAGATTTTACCGACGACCGGAATGTATTAGCCTGCACGCCCGAAGGCGGCAAGCTGTTGCACACGCCGAAATATACGGTTAACGATGACCTTCAAAGCAGGCAAGCAGATTTTGTAGTAAGCCCGGAAGGCGCTATCTCCGGAACCATGACCACTTTATTTAAGGGCGTGGATTATGATAGCCGCGACGAATTGATTATTGAATCGACATCTGAACAAAATAAGATCTTGCAGAAAATATATCCTATTAATAATATGGTTGTTACCCATTACAGCTTAAAGCAGGATAAGAGTTTCAAACCTTCCACGACCGAAACGCTTAAGCTGCAGGCAAGGGACTATGCTTCGCTCACTAACGGGAAATACTTCTTTTTGCTGAACCCCGTTAACAGGATTGAGGAACCACCCCGGCAGGTGCTGCACCGCCAGAATGATGTGTATATCAACCGCGGCTACACCGAAATTGACGAGGTTACCTATACCCTGCCCGCCGGCTACCATTTGGAGAAAGATCCCCTTAACGTCTCCATCGATAAACCTTTTGCCAGGTTCTCCGCCACCATGGAACTAAAAGGCAACCAGCTTACCTTCAAAAGAAAATTCCAGCTGGTTGACGGAACATACCCGAAGGATACTTACCAGGATGTGGTAGATTTTTTTGAAAGCGTTGTGGATGCGGATGGGTACACCGTTAGCCTGGTGAAAAATTGATCGGCAGCAATTTATTTGTCGAATCAAGAGTCAATCCCGCACGTGCGGGAAAGAGTTAAGAAAAACACGGATGAAATAAACAAGTTGTCGAAAAGAGGCAGAATGGTATCGTCTGGGTCTTTATTTAGCTGCAATCGGCCGAAATTTACCCCGCTTAGCTTGGTTCTTGGCTCTTGGTTCTTGGCTCTCGACTCGCATTATTTACTGAAAATAATAATCCCCAGGATGATGCCGATGATCATGATCAGGTAGAGCAATAGTTCATTACCGGCAAAGCGTTTGTATTTGGTCCAAAAGCTATATTTGTCTTTATCGTTTGCCATGTTGGCACAAAGATACGAAACCCCTTGAGTTTATAGCGTTATGAACAGCCACCAGGACAATGAAATTAGAAAAGAGTTCCAGTTAGAGCGGATCATCTTTTTTAGCGATGCAGTTTTTGCAATTATCATCACCATCCTCGTGTTGGACATCCGGCTGCCGGAAGTAGTAAAATATGCTTCTGAAGCTGCAGCTAACACGGCATTTTTTAAGATCCTGCCCAAACTGCTTGGCTATATCATCACCTTTTATATCATCGGGGGCCTTTGGATGAAGCATTTACGCATGTTTAGCTTTTTGAAGGATTATAACATGCAATTGGTAGTTTTAAACCTGCTGTTTTTGTTGAGCGTATCCCTTTACCCTTTTGGCCAGTCGCTTTTCTTTAGCTCCGGAGATTTGATGCAATACCATTTGGGAGGCTACATTTATATCCTCATCGTCTATTTCAGCGTGTTTACCCAAACCCTCCTGGTTGGCTACCTCGTAATGAACAAAGCGGAACTTTGTGTTAAAATCGACAAGATTGAAACCGCCTTAAGATGGAAAACCATGAAAGTAAACTATTTCGCGATTCCTTTAATGTTCATTCTATTGTTTTGCACGGTGATGTTCAACTTCAGTAGCAGGGTTTTTTGGATAGCTGTGATAGTAAAGTTTGTGGTGATGAAAGTGCTGGATTTTATTTACTACCGGCACTATAAAGAAGACAAAGTGAGCATGCTATCGTTTTTCCGCCGCATCAACAAGACGAGGTGAGCGGTGGATAGTGAGTTGACCGCCTACTGCCACTTCCTTCTTCCTTCCTGGTTCTTGATTCTTGGTTCTTCCTCCTGCCACTGCCACTCCCCTATTCACACACTGCCTACTCACCACTCACTACTGCCTACTGGAAACTGCCCACTGCCCACTGCCTACTGCCAACTCACTACCTCCCCGTTTCAGCATCCGGCACTTCCACTATTGAACCGCAGCGCGAAAAGTATTTGTAAGTATAGGGGTCGTGAAGCTTTGTTATCGTGACGCCTTTGGTGGTACTGGCATGCACATAATACCCGTTTTGCAGGTAAACACCCACATGACTGAATTTTTTGCCATCATAGTCAAAAAACAACAGGTCGCCTTCAACCAGTTCTTCCTCGTATTTCCGTTTGATCACGTTGATCTGCTGGCTGGTAGATCTCGGAATATTGATATTAAACACCTGTTGCTCCAGGAGTTGAGCCAGCCCTGAACAATCTATACCATCTTTGTCCTGCCCGCCGAAAAGGTATGGCGTACCCATCCAATTATCCACAAATTCGTAAAGCCTTCCATTTTGGATATCGCTTTCATTAACACCCAGCATGGCGGAGTACTTTTCGGCAATGCTTTGCTGTGGCTTTACAACTTCGCCGGGTTCACCGCGCATGGCCGCTTTCCTGGTGTGACAGGATGACAACGCCACAACACATGCAATTAAAATACAGTGGGGTAAATGTATCTTTTTCATCTCCATAAATGTACATGTAAAGCTAGCTTTGAAGTACAGGTTATTTTGAACATCCTAACATGCCGGTCAGCATATCCACACATTTGGAGATCCCATATCTCAGCGAACTATGAATTAAACAACAACTACTACTGCCACCGCTATATTCCTCCTCCGGCTATGAACTATGAGCCATGAATCATGAACCTACTGCTACTGGCACTGCCACTTAACACACCTATCCCCTTTTTTTCACCGCCAGCCTTATTGGTTCAAGTAATTTCGTCAGTCCATTAACTTTAATTTCATAAGCCGTCCCCAGCAGCATGCCTATCTTGCCGGGTGGAAAACCTTTGGTTTGCAGCCACTCCAGGTAATAAACCGGCAGATCGCAGATGAGTGTGCCTTTGTATTTCCCGTAGGGCATTTTTGTTTGAACCAGCTCCACCAGGATATTGGAGTCGGGCGTAATGTTTTCCATTGGATAAAAGTAAGTGTTTTAAGAACTTGCAGATGTGTTTTTTACTGCGGGAATTCAGAAGAATTTCGTTAGAACCAAGTTCCCTCCCTCGGGAGGGGTGCGGCTGCCCGTGAAGTGGCGGGGAGGGGTTTCTCCGCCAAACCGGGTGAATGAATTCACTTGGGCGCTCCGAATCAATGAAAAAATTTGTCACAACCAAAGGTCCCTCCCCGGGGAACAATCTCGCTAATTCAGGCTGGTTAATAGCGAATGTCGATTCAATGTCGTCTACTTAAGAAAAATCAAAATTTTTACCGTCTTTTTTGCTTGCAAAAGAGAGGGTGGACGAGTCCCAACCGAAGGTCGGGATCTGGGTGAGTAGTCGGAGCGCGTTCATTACTACCCGCAAATCCGCATTCACCTTCCCACTCCGCAATCGGCATTCCGATAGCTATTGGGAGCGACTTAAGCATTCGCTCCCATTCGTGAAATTCGTTCTAATTCGTGAAATTCGTGTCAATCAAAATCCGAAATCCAATTCATTTCCGCCTCTCATTTTTTATATCTGACACTCCACAAACACAATGCTGTAAACATCGTTATAACTTTACCTTTATAAAAAAAATATGAACCGGCAATTTGAAACAAAACTAAAAAGTCCGCAAGGATCGGTAGATGGTGTAGTTACTGAAAAGAACGCAGATGGCACTGCCTGGGAATTTAAATCGATAGACGGCACTTTGCACCTCGTTATCGCCAGGGATGAAGAAGGCGAATGGCAGCGCATCGGCGGTACGGAGCCCTATCTGTCGGCCTGGATTGACGAGCTCGCCGCAAAAGTTGAATAAAAAATCCCGCAATACCTTATGGAAAAAAGAGAAATTGGAACTTCCGGCCTGAAGGTTTACCCTTTTGCCCTTGGGGGCAACCCATTTGGCTGGACAATAGACGAAAAACAATCCTTTACTGTCCTCGACGGCTTTGTGGATGCCGGGCTGGATTTTATCGATACGGCAGATGTGTATTCTTCCTGGGTACCCGGCAATAAAGGCGGCGAATCGGAAACAATCATTGGTAACTGGTTAAAGAAGTCAGGTAAACGCGATAAAGTGATCATTGCAACCAAGGTTGGCAAGCCGATGGGCGAAGGAAAAAAAGGCTTGTCGTGCAAGTACATTACCCGGGCGGTTGAGGCATCCCTTAAAAGACTGCAAACAGATTACATTGATTTGTACCAATCGCACGAGGATGATAAGGATACACCGCTCCCCGAAACCATGGAGGCCTTTGATGCCTTGATAAAACAGGGCAAAGTGCGGGTTTTGGGCGCGTCCAACTATGACGGACCGCGACTAAGGGAAGCGCTCGAAATTAGTAAAGAACACGGCCTGGCCGCTTACCGGTGCCTGCAGCCGGAATATAACCTGTATGCGCGCGAACAATATGAAAAAGAACTCGAACCGATTTGCCGTGAGCGGCAGTTGGGTGTGATTAGCTACTATTCGCTGGCGAGCGGCTTTCTGACAGGGAAATACCGCTCGGAACACGACCTGTCGCAAAGCGCCCGTGGCCAGGGGGTAAAGAAATTTTTAAACCCCAGGGGATATAAAATCTTAGCCGCGCTGGACAAAGTGTCCGCCGAACATGACGTATCCCAGGCTACGATTGCCCTGGCATGGGTAATCGCCCGGCCGGGCATTACCGCGCCGATTGCAAGCGCTACGAGTATTTCCCAGTTGAGTGAACTGGTGAAAGCGGTTGATGTTGAGTTGAGCGGAGAAGAGATCGATGTGCTGAATAAAGCAAGTAGTTATTCACATGTCTAACTAAGATTCGCAGGATTTGTTGATTGCGGGATTTACTAAAAAGGAGCTGTATAACGCTTTGGATGGTGCCCAATGTCATTAGTCGAAATCTCATAGGTCTGAATTTCATGGTGTCAATAAGAAGTCGATGTAATTCTCGTCCCAAAAATGAAAAGTCTCCCCTAAATTTAGGGTCCAAAGGGCTCCTGTGGAGGAGGTCCGGGGGGTAAACGGACAAAAGCCCCCTCCTGGTGGTTGTGTCCCCACAACCACTGTCCTACGTTTCATTTTTGTTCCTGAAGCCCCTTCCAGGGTTTTGAGCGAAAACAAATCATTTAACAAACGAAATTTCATGGTTCCTGTAAAGAAACCGATATAATTTTCTTGTCCCAAAAATGAAAAGTCTCCCCTAAATTTAGGGGAGATTTAGAGGGGTAAAAAGGATAGGCTATTAGTGTTGGAAATCTTGTCTTCCAAAATATTGTCCGCACAAAATATCATCGAACACAAAAAAAGGCCGCCTTACGGCAGCCCCTTTCAGCATATATATATTAATCGACAATTTAGAATTTTGACATTCTGCGGCTGGCGCCATTTTGCTGGTTGTTTTGAGCAAAATGCTCGCTTCCGCCGCGGGTGTCCTGGCTGCGGTTGTCATACCGTTGGCCATTGTTATTTTGTGGTGCAGGCCTGTTGGCATTACCCCGGTTAAACTGAACCGGTTGTGCCGGCCTTTCGGGACCACGGTTATAAGTATTCTGTGCATTGTCCCTAAAGCCCTGGTTGGCGTAACCAGCGTTCGCATGGTTATTATAGTTATTCCGGGCAAATTCCGCAACCTGGTGGCCATTATACCTCGACCTGTAAAAGTTGTCGTTCAGGTAGGGGCGTGCGGATCTCACTTCAAACCTGCGGGCGGTCCTCCAGTCAAAGTTTTGGTATGCACCGGGCAGGTAAGCGGCGGAGATCCAGATGTTGCCGTCAAAATAAAAATAACACTGGTCGGTAACATCGTAGTAGGCGTCAACATCCGGCAAATAGTAGTAGTCATCGGCTGTAGTATCGTAAGCGGGAGCCTGGTCCTGGTAGTAACTATCGGCAGGCTGTACGTAAGCCACTGGTTGTACCACTACCGGGGGAGCGGCTATAATTACCCGGGGAGCGTGAAAACGGAAACCGACATGGAAACCGATCTGCGCATCAGCGGTGTTATAAGCTAACCCGCTTAATGCTATTGCTGATAATATAAATAACTTTTTCATTGTCTTAATTTTTAAAGCCTCCTGAAACTTTAACCGGCTTTTTTGTATGTTTTAATCGCCGGTATTTTTTCGTTTCAGTTATAGTTAAGACGGAAGAAAAAATAAAAAGTTTAACCGATACAGACTATAATTCTTATATATTATATAAATATGAAATTATATACCGAATACTATCAATTAAACAGAATTATATTTTAAACAGATATCATCGGTTTGTCACAGACGATATTTTATATGCTTTTGGGGGTAAAGATTTTTCGCAGGTTTTTTAGTTCTACATCGTTCCGGCTAACCCAGTCTATTCGGAAACAGCATGTTGGCCCAAACTCCCTGCCAACGGGTTTAAGATTATCCATGGAATTAATGCGATTAGGGGCACAAATAGGACATCGAACGTTACTCCCCATTGCGCCGTTAGGTGCAAAATATCGGTAGAGAATTATCAAAAAAGAGAATAGCGTGCCGTCAGGTGCGCAACATACCGAAGCGGCATTTCCTTCGCCTTTGGTGGTGTTATCACCATAGATGTTCGGAAGATTTGCAAACCGCCAGATGCCTTAAAACGACGAAAGGTTCGGGTAGTGACAACATTCACCTATGACACATCCCTGCGCCTCTCAAGAGAGGAGCCCATCGCAACTATCCTTATGGAGCTTTTTTCCATCTTCCGAACAGGTGTGGTGTTATCACCAACAAATCAGTCCCTGACTTAGTCTCCCCGAACGTGTACATATTGTCCTTTCGTCATCTTCAATCTATTAAAAAAACAATCTATTATATTTGCATCAGGGTATTCGGAGTAGACAAGAATGATTGTGTCTTGTTCTTTTAACAAAACAAAAATCGTTAGCGCTTCCATTAAAAAAGCACCGTTCGCCCGAGATTTAATAATGTTTATTGCTCTGCCCATGTTTTTTTTCGATCGGAAACCTATTTCTACCATTACCCAACTAACGCCATTGCTTTTATCATCAGAGATTATTTCTGATGAACTCTTCTCTAAAAAACTGTATTTATTAAAAATGCTGGTCTCTAACGCCCGATTTAAATACAAAATCGTGAATTCGTTTGAGAGGGCAACATTTTTTAAACTATACTGATTTCCTCTATTCAAACAATTTTGTTTGAAGTCATCAATCAATCGCCTTAAATGTCCATGCCCGACAACGCCAAAGCGCGATGTATCAGTAATGACCTGAGCTTGTGATTTTGCATAAATCAGTAAAATAATAAAAGCCGCAATCAAAATTTTCATAGGCGCCATTTTAGGGTTATCATAGAATTGCTTATAGAGGGGGTAGCTTCGGTTTCTTCTATCCTGGCGCGGGTCTGACGAACATGCTAAAGGCGCGTAGACGACCTCGTGCCCCGCAGACAGGCAATAAATTATGCCAGTCCAACGCTAACAACTATTGATTTGTCGCGGGTGCAGGTGTTGTCGCTGGAGCTTGTGTAGATGTCGGCGGCGTTTGTGCAGGAGTTGTAGCTGGTGCCGCAGCGGGCGTTTGCGCAGGACTGGCAGCCGGAACTTGCGCAGTAACAGGACCTTGTGTTGGCGCTGCCGGCGGCGCTTGCGCACTTGCTGCAGCAGGAGCCTGGGCGGGTGTTGCGGCCGGTGCAGCGTTATTGTTCTTTTTTCCAAAAGGCAGTTTACTCAAAACCGACCCACTTGATTGCGGCACAACCACGCCATTATTCCAGTTAACCACGCCCGTTAAATCGCCTTTCCGGTTCCAGGTCTTCCAAACGCCATCTTTCAGGCCTTTTTTAAACGCTCCCTGTACTTTAAGATTTTTGTCGGGATAATACGCCGCGTAATTACCGTTGAGCAGTTGTCCGTTAAAGCCCCCCTGGGTGGAATGGATGCTATTAGGGATATACCAATAATAATAGCGGTCATTTAGTATCTTCGGATCGGATTTGGATGGCAATATCTCAGCTTGTACCGTTTGGCCGGTATCTGCGATGGTGACCTTGGTATCGTCATACGCAAAAGGGCGCTGGGCGTAGGCTTTGCCTAAAACCAGCAAAAAAATAAGGGGTAATAGCTTTTTCATGGCAGACATTTTCTTCGTGTAAATTTAGCTATTCCGTAGGTAATGAGCGCATTCCGGCCGCCGCTACTTTTCAACTTATCAACATCCTAATGACTCATACCAGGGGCCGGGCCTGGACGGCGGATGCAATTCACCCACCAGCCACCATTGACCAACTCACCACTGCAAACTGGAAACTGCAAGCTGCCTGCTTACTCCCTCTGCCAACTGCTACTGCTACTGCCACTCACAATTCACCACTCACCACAATAACTGTCACTTTTACACTACAAACACCCGTGTAACTATTTTTGTACAAAACATATTCCCGTATTTGTTGCAGATTGATTTAACTTTGAATATTAAACGCTTTATACCATGAAAATCAAGAAATTATTCGTCTTATTGCTGCCGGCTTTAGCTGTATTTGGATTGATTGTCTTTAATGCCTGCAAGGACGCAAACAAACCCGCCAACAGCGACAATGCCGGGCTCACGCTGGAGCCGGGCTTTTCGGCTGTTGCCGTAGCGGAAAAACTTGGCAGCGCACGCCACCTTGTTATTACCCCCGAAAATGATATTTATGTTCACCTTGCCAACCCCGTGCACGGCAAAGGCATATTGGTTTTGCACATAGATGGCGACAAAACAACCTTAAAAACCAGTTTTGCCGATTATGGCGGGACGGGAATCGCTATCAAGAATGGCTACCTGTATGCCTCAAACAACACAGAAGTATTTCGATACAAACTGAATGCGCAGGAAGAAGTTATCGACCCGGATCACCCCGAACGCATCGTAAAAGGTTTGCTTAGCCGCCGTATGCATGAGCCGAAAGCCATTTGTCTTGACAATGACGGCAATATTTATGTAAACATCGGCGCCTACTCCAATATTTGCAGCGATTACGACCCTAATAAAACCGGCTGCCCTATTCTCGATTCGGCTGCCGGCATCTGGCAGTTTAAAGTAGATAAACCCGACCAGACTTATGGCGATGGCGTCCACTACGGCTGGGGCCTGCGCAACGTGGTGGGCCTGGCCTGGAACCAGCAGGATAACCAGCTTTTTGTAATGCAGCATGGCCGTGATGCTTTGCACGATCTTTTTCCGAACCTGTACACCGTTCATCAGTCAGCAGAATTACCGGCCGAGTGTATGTTTGCGATAAAGAAAGGCGATAACGCCGGCTGGCCTTATGTTTACTACGACTGGATGCAGCAAAAAAATATGCTCGGTCCCGAATACGGCGGCGACGGCAAAAAGGGAGCCGATCCAAAATACATCAACCCCGTAGCTGCTTATCCCGGCCACTATGCGCCCGACGGCCTGATGTTTTACACTGGCAGCCAGTTCCCTGAAAAATATAAAAACGGCGCATTCATCGCCTTCCACGGCTCCTGGAACCGCGCGCCTGAACCACAGGCGGGCTATTGCGTAGTATTTCAGCCATTCAAAAATGGCATGCCCGACGGGAAATGGGAAGTGTTTGCCGGAAATTTCCCGGGAAGCCTGGCCCAAACTTCGCCCAACGCAGCGGAACATCGTCCATGCGGCTTAGCACAAGGGCCCGACGGCTCGCTATATGTAAGCGACGACCAGCGCGGAACCATATACAAGATCACCTACAACAAATAATAAATGAAAAAAAAGAAATCAGCCGTACTGCTTTTTTTAACCTTTCTCGCCTCCTTATCCTTTGCACAGGCTAAAAAACCTATTCACCATTCTACCGCCGTGGCTGCTTCCATGGCAAGGGGAAAAGTTGTGTATACCAATATTTGCCTCGCTTGTCATATGGCCGATGGCAATGGCGTACCCACGATGAACCCGCCGATTGTAAACACCGACTATGTTTTGGGCGATAAACCCCGGCTGATAAAGATCGTGCTGAACGGTTTTAAGGAGGATGTGCAGATAAACGGCCAAACGTTCTCAAACAACATGAGTCCTCACAGCGATTTGACCGACCGCCAGATCGCGGATGTACTCACCTATGTAAGGAAAAGCTTTGGCAACAAAGCCGGCGGCGTAATGGCTTTGGAGGTGAAAAACGTTAGGGCCCTAAATAACGTCAAATAACCTGGATTCGATATAAGCATTGAATTTTGCCCCGCCAGATGGCGGGCAATGTCATTAAGTCAAAAAAAGATGTCACTTTTACCCTCTTTTATCGCTTGCGATAGAGAGGGTCGACCAGCGAAGCGTAGTCGGGGTGAGTAAACGGAGCGCGTCAATTACCGCCAATGCATCCGCAGATTGATCGAAAATAGATGATTACACCGGACTATAATCGCCGGTGTAATCATTCCTCAAGAGAATACTAACCCGTAAGGTTGTATTGATAAGCTGCCGTCCTGGTCATTTTGACCTTAACCCGGTCGATGCTTTCCTCAATTTCCTCTTTGTTGCATTTAGTGGTTACTTCTATAAAAGCATTTTGATAGGCCTTTAATGCCTTATTCCAGTCCCTTGCTTTTTCAGCAAATAGCCCCAACAGATCATATATCTCGGATGCATCAACTCCCGGCGTGTTTAGCGCTTTTTCGGAAACAATTCCCGCTTGTTTTTCCATGTTAAGGAAAACAACAAGGCTCAAATAATGGAAATAATTATCAGGGAATGCAGGTTCCAGCTCCATACAGGTTTTAAAATAAAAGCCTGCGATTTGATAGTCCCTGATTTCATAGTAGTATAGCTTCCCCAATTGAAAGTGCGCCCTGGCGTAAAGTGGGTCGTGTTCAATGATCTCCTTCAGTAGCTGCAATCCTTTAGCCGAATCGCGGTAAGTTGCTTCTTCAACAGCCTGCAGGTATTTCTCTTCTATGGTATAATAAGTGTTCATAATAAAATTGTATAAAAAGCACAGCTAAAGCAATGCTTGTCTTGTAAAAAATAATAATATTTTGAAAAAATGGGTGACTAACCCTTGCTATGAGAAGAGGAAAAACGGTGCATACCTCTTCCGTCGCGGAACCATTGGCCGCATACTGTTGTGTTGGGAGAGTTGAAGACGTAGCATCTTTTTAAAATTTAGGCGAAGATAGGGAAATTGTTTTAAGGTTGTAAATGACTTTCGAAATTCCAGATCCGCACCCAGCGATAAAAACTCCAGCCTTGTCAGCCGCGCTCTCATGCGTCAGCCAAAAGTGCAAATGCTTCTCACGCTGACAAGTAGCAAACTATGCCATAAATTTACACATAGCTTTTTTACCCGCTCTGCAATACCAAAACCATTCAGGATCAGTGAGATAATAATTTCGTTAGCTAACTCCTGGTGTAACGTCTCGTTACAGTTACTGTGCCCTTACGAAATCTCGATTTTTTTTCACCATAAAAAGAAAACATATTTACAGCGGATTGCAGAATCAAACGTGGTAAATAACACCTTACAAAGGTAGAGACGTCAGAAACCGGCACCCCGATCCACTGTCAGATTGATCAGATTTAAAGGTCAGCTGGATTTTGCACCGAAAGCCGACGGTTATTGGCGCTAGAATTGGCTCGATATATTACGTATAGTTTAAACCACTTTTGTAAGCAGCCATATATCGGTATGGATCAAACGAAATCGGTGAAACTAAGCGAAGCGACCTCATGAACGCCGCCGCAAACAAACAACATGTGAATAATCAAAAAAATAAATCAACCTGTAAACAAAAAACAGGACTAACAAAATGTCAGTAAACAAAAAACAGGATTATCTAAGTCAAGTGTAAACCTATTTCAGGACGAGGCACCTATTTCAGGACGAGGCAACCTATTTCAGGACGAGGCAAACCACAATGAAATCACCATCAACCACCATCAAATCACCATCAAACCACAATGAAATCACCATTAACCACAATGAAATCACCATCAACCACCATCAGATTTCAGTGAAAAAAAATACATACATGGCTGAATATCAACTATATATCACACAAAACCATTCCAAAACAACGTCGAAAATGAAATTTTTTAGCCCCAAAATGACAAAATTCAGTAATTTAAGTTGTAGGACGAGTGTCCTGCGCCAGGCCGATTTTACCGGAATAAAGGTGCGGGGCCGGCCGCTTTTTATCAGGAACGGGGAGACTCGTTTTAATAATGTTCTTTGACTATAACTAAAGTGGTACTCAAAAAGACAATGCTACTTGCGTTACATTGTATCGTCATGGATCATCCGCAGATTGGCCACAGATTCAAAACAAATCATAATCAATTCATAACAAAATCACAATAAACCGCGTAGCGCTCCTGAACGCCACTGAAAAAAAGACAACACGGTGAAGAATACACAATAAAATCATAGTGATATCATAACCGTATAATAACAAAAAAATGACGCAATGAAGCTGAAATCGGTGAAATCAAAAAATAATCGGTGAAACTAAGCGCAGCGACTCATGAACGCCGCTGAAAACAAACAACACACGTGAATAATCCCAGGAAAAAAAATAGCTGTAGATAGCTGATATTTAGTTATTTGAAATTGCTGGTTTGTTTGAGATGTTTTAATCGTAAATCGTAAATCGTAATTCGTAATTCGATCTCACGCAAACCAATCAAAAAGATCGCTTTGTTTCAGCGCTGATTTTTGACCGGGATCCAGGTCTTTTTGCACGCGCCCCTCTGCCATCAGCATCAGCCGGCTGCCATAAGTAAACGCATCTTTCAGGTTGTGGGTGATGAGGATGGCTGTCAGGCGGTAATGTTTGATAAGGTCCTCGGCGGTTTTCATCACGATTTGAGCCGATTTCGGATCAAGTGCGGCGGTTGGTTCGTCTAACAACAATATTTTGCAGCTATCCATCACGCTCATCAGCAAAGTCAGCGCTTGTCGCTGCCCACCGGAGAGTGTGCCCATGGGTTGTTCGATCTTATTTTCGAGACCCATGCCCAGGGTTGATATTCTTTCTCTAACCTGGTTTTTAAACGTTTCATTAATGCCGATAGAAAGCCCTTTTGGTCGGGTGCGGATGGAGGCCAGCCTGAAATTATCAATAATGCTTAGGTCGGGCGCCGTACCGCTCAGTGGATTTTGGAAAACACGTGCGATCCATTGGCTCCGGCGATAGTCTGGCATTTTGGTTACTTCCATCTTGTCGATATGCACACTGCCCGAGCTGGGTCTAACGCTTCCGGCCACGATGTCGAGCAGGGTTGATTTACCGGACCCATTGGCGCCGACGATCACCACAAACTCGCCGGCAGCAAAATGCAGATCGACCCCGTTGAGGGCATTTACCTGGTTAGGCTGCCCCGGATTGAAAGTTTTATGAATATGGTTAAGATCGATCATAGCGCTCAAAACATGCTTTTGCCCCGGGCGGTGATACGCGGCAGGCTCACGATTAACAATACAAATACGGCGGTTACTAATTTTAACAGGTTTGCATCGACCCCAATATCAAGCGTTACCGCAAGTACCAGCTGAAATATAATCGCGCCTGCCAATACAAGCAGCAGGCTGACCGCTACCGATGTCACCTTCAGCCAATTGATCAGTGTTTCGCCAATGATCACCGAGCCAAGACCCACGATAACGATGCCTATACCCATGCTGATGTCGGTAAAACCCTGGAACTGGCTGATGAGGTAACCGCTCAAGGCTGTTAGCGCATTTGCCACGGCGAGTCCAATAATTTTCATGCGGTCGGTATTTACCCCGAGGGAGCGGATCATGCTTTCGCTGTTCCCGGTCGCCCGCATGGCAATCCCAAAATCGGTCTTTAATACATAGCCTATCAGCAGGGTAATAACCGCTACAAATACGATCAGTATCCAAAATGTATTTTGATTGGGGTCTGCACCGATGTTAACGATGGTGAAGATCGACTGCAGGTTGATCAGGGGCAGGTTAGAACGGCCCATTAGTGACAGGTTCACAGAATACAGAGCCGTCATCACCAATATGCCGGCTAACAAGGCATTGATCTTTAACCTGGTATGAATAAATCCGGTGATAGCGCCTGCCGTACCTCCCGCAATAATTACCAGTGGCAAAATGATATAAGGAGGTTGGTGATGGGTGAGCAAAATAGCGGTAACCACGGCTCCCAGGGTATAACTGCCATCGGTGGTAATATCAGGGATGTTGAATATCTTCATCGAGATATAGATCCCGAGTGCGATAGCCGAGTAGCAAAGACCGAGTAATAATGCCGTAAGGTAAAAATCCATTATTTAACCGCTTCGAAATTTGATGGGATTGCGATATTGTATTTTTTTGCTTGTGCGGGGTTATAAACCCGCTTGCGCATTTTAACCAATTCCGGTTGCAGCCCTTTCGTCGAATGTGTTTTCAGAAACTGTGCCGCCTGTTCACCCGCCTGGTAACCCCATTGGTAAATATCGGCGCCAAATGCAGCTACAGCCCCACGCTGAACCAGCCCCGCCTCGCTGGTAAAAACCGGCACATGCTTTTGATCGCAGCTTTTTACAATGGTTTCCATTGCGGTGAAGACGGTATTGTCAGGCAGGGCAAAAAATGCGTCGATATTTTTGCCGAGCAGTGATTGAGTTACCAGCTGCGCGTCGGCCGACGAGTTTAGCGGCAAGCTTACCAGGTTAATATTCAGTTTGCCGGCCAGTTCCTGTATCCGGTTTTTGGCGAGGACGGATTGGGGTTCCGATTGGTCATAAACCATCCCAACGGTCAACTTACCCGATATTGGTTTCAATAACGTGGGAATTATATCAAAGGACGTATCGATATAATTCAAGTCCTCAACTGTGCCGAACAAGTTAACGGGTCTCTTTACGCGTTCATCTTCCAGATTCATGAGCTTCACAGTGGGCGAAACAGTTACAAACACTGGAATGATCTTGGTGCGCTGAACAGCAGCGATCGAAGAAACTGTAGGGCAGGTTGCAATCAGGTCAACCTTTTCGGAAATGAAATAATTCACAACCTGTGTTAGCGTTGTGGGGCTGCCCTGCGCATTCCGGTAGTCAATCTTTACGGTCTTCGCATCCTCACTGAATCCATTTTTCTTTAATGCATCCACAAAGCCGGTCCGGGCGGGAGCAAGTGACGCATCCTCGAACGCGTCCACAAAGCCAACAAGCGGAACTGTTCGTTTGGTTGTTTTATTACAGGAGCCGATGATTGCGCTTAAAAGAAGCAAGGCGAGAACACTTCGTATCTTCATGCCACTAAGATAGCGAAACAGGGCCAAACAGAAAAGGCTTTCCGGGTAAAGCAAATGCCAGCCCGAAAAGCCTTTTTAATTGCCGTCGTCTCTTACCAATGGCAGGTCAAAATCGCGCAACCCTGAACTGAAAGTCAAATTCTCGATCTCTTTGACCTCCGACCATAACTGCCAACTGCTACTGCCTGCTGCCCACTGACTTAATTGTTTTTCAATCCAATTTGGTTGTTTGAAAAATTCTCCAAATATTGGTTGTTCACGAAAAAGTCAATTCCGAAGATCGTAAATTCTCCGCCGGTTTTGCCAGGGTTCTCGATGTACGTGAGGTTTTGCTCGGCCCCAACCGTAAAAGCGTAGTTGAATCCGGCCTGTGTAGCAATGGTTACGGTACTGCCTGTCGTTAATTCTGTAAGGTCGGCAATGGCATTAGTATCTTCAACGTAATTATATCCGGAGGTGCCGGTATCAAACAACGCGTAGGTAGTGTCTTTGGTGCCGTTATAGGTTACCGTGGTAGGAAATATAGGCACATATCCGTCGCCCGCGTAAAAATTTGCCTGATGCATGATATATCCCGAAGAAGACGAAACATCGGATGACGTTAAACCAATTGTAACCACACTCGGAACATAGGTACCCTCTTCACTAAAATTTGTAGTGCCCAACGCGGCCAGCTTGAAGCCCCTGGTGAGGCCTGTCCCCGGATCATAATAACTGAAGGGGCTGGTGATATAATTATTTCCCGGACTAAAATAAATGTATTCACAATTGACGCCGAACGTATCAAAGTAGTGCGCGGGGAGCGTTTGGCCGGTGGCGTCAACCGCTTTGTAATATAAACAAAATGGCAGGCGTTTAATAACGAAGCTCCCGTTTTGATCGCCAACTGTTACCGGCGCATAGGCCAGGTTGCCGTATACGGTAGTGGTTGTTGCGCTATCAGCGCCATATTCCAGTGTGGAAGTTTGATTTGTGATGGTAATTCCGTTCACGACAGTTGAGTCGCCGGTGAAATTGAAACCCGACGTGGTGATCATGGCAGGGGGAACGGTCCCGCTGGCATCCAAAACCATGCCGCCTGAACCGGTATCAAACACCAATCCGTCATCGACAGACTGGGTGCCGACTTGTGTAATAGCCACGATCAATTCCCTGTACTGGGCGGAATCAGCTTCGTATAAGCCCAATTCTGTCGGCGTGGCCGTAACTGGTGCTGGCTTAGTATTATTTTCTTTTTTACTACAGGAAGCTAAAACGAGTAACAAAAAAAGTGCGGAAAGAAAAGGCAGGGCATTTAACGTGTATTTTTTTCTCATTTTTAAACAATAAGTTCATGTATAATAACAGTCTTTTTATCAATTTATTATCGAAACCGCATGATATTGGTCGATGTTTTAAAGGCCTTCGTCGGTACATCAGACTCGATTTTCCCCTCGGAGTTTAATCGCTCGCGCAAATGTTTGTCCAATGATCGGCTTTCTAATAAATTGCAGCCGCAAAATACGAATAATTCGCTTATAATCACGATAGCGATGCCCACAAACATAGTCCCCCTGCGTTTAATGACGATTTTTATCTAATTTAGCCGCTCATGACTCCTGTTATTTCAAAGTTGCCGCAAACAGGCACCACCATTTTCACCGTAATGTCGGCATTGGCCAGCGAGGTAGGCGCCATAAATCTTTCGCAGGGTTTCCCCGATTTTGACACCCCGCCTAAGCTCATCGCTTTGGTAAACGCCGCCATGAAAGCAGGCCATAACCAATACGCGCCAATGGCCGGCGTGGTTGCCCTGCGCGAGCAGATAGCTGAAAAAACCGAAAAGCTGTATGGCGCCGTTTATAACCCGGAAACGGAAATTACCGTAACAGCGGGCGGTACACAGGCAATATTTACGGCTATTACAGCAACAATCAATCCCAATGACGAGGTGATTATTTTTGAACCGGCGTTTGACTGCTATGCCCCGGCAATTAAACTGGCTGGTGGAATTGTAAAATCGCTGGAGCTTGAACCGCCCGACTACCGGATACCCTGGGCAATGGTAAAAAGGCTGATCAACAATAAAACCAGGATGATCATTCTGAACACGCCGCACAATCCAACGGGAACTATATTGCACCGGGAAGACATTGACGAACTGACAGCGATTGTAAAAAACCAGGATATATTACTTTTAAGCGACGAGGTTTATGAACACCTGATATATGATGGCGAAACGCATCACAGCATGGCACGTTACCCCGAATTGCGGCAACGGAGCTTTATTGTGGCTTCGTTTGGCAAGCCTTTCCATGCCACGGGGTGGAAGGTGGGTTACTGTATGGCGCCGGAATTTTTAATGAGCGAATTCAGGAAGGTGCACCAGTTCCTGGTTTTTAGCGTAAATGCGCCCATACAATATGCAATTGCCGATTATTTACGGGACGAAAGCACTTATTTGAGCCTTCCGGCTTTCTTCCAGGAAAAGCGCGATTATTTTCGCAAGGGATTGGAACAAAGCCGCTTTAAGTTACTTCCCTGCAGCGGTTCTTACTTCCAATCGGTGACCTTTAACGGTATTACGGATGAAAAAGACACTGATTTTGCGCTGCGGCTAACAAAGGATTTTGGGGTGGCATCTATACCCACGTCGGTATTCTATACCCGGGGCACTGATCATCACGTGCTTCGCTTTTGTTTTGCCAAAAGGCAAGAAACATTGGATAAAGCCGTTGAAAGGTTGTTGAAGGTATAGTTTTTTGCAGTTCCTGGTTGATCCCGCACGTGCGGGATGGTTCATAGCAGATGCCGTAAATGCTAAAACCTGGAGTTTAACAAAAATAGAGAACTGCATAAATGTATCATGAACTAAAGAACTATGGAAAATTTGAAGATAAGTACTTTCCAGGGTTACCTCTACTGGGAAAACGTCGATAAAAACCTGCAAAACATTACCACGCGCTTAACCGGAATCCGCGAAAAAACAGACCTGATCATTTTGCCGGAAATGTTCAGTACCGGCTTTTCCATGGAAGCTGAGAAACTGGCCGAGCCGATGGGCGGCAAATCGATGGAATGGATGCGAACTACCGCCGAACAATATGATTGCGTGGTATGCGGAAGCCTGATCATCAAAGACGAAGGTAACTTCTATAACCGGCTGATATGGATGCGGCAGGATGGCAGCTACGAATGTTATGATAAGCGCCACCTTTTTGCGATGGCTAAAGAACACCTTCCGTACACGCCCGGCGGCAAAAAGCTGATTGTTGAGCTGAAAGGCTGGAAGATCTGCCCGATGATCTGTTATGACCTGCGTTTCCCGGTGTGGCTCCGGAATGCGGAACATGCTTATGACCTGCTGATCATTATCGCTAACTGGCCCGAACGCCGAAGCGCGCACTGGCGTACCCTGATCAGCGCACGTGCCATCGAAAACCAGGCCTATGTGATCGGCGTGAACCGTGTGGGTCACGATGGCAACGAGGTCTATCATTCAGGCGACTCGACCTGCGTTGACCCAATGGGCAATATTGTTTATTACAAACGCGACGAAGAAGACCTGTACACTTTTACCATACTTGCCGAAGAGGTAAAGAAAACCCGGCGCGCACTTCCGTTCTTAGCGGACGCAGACGACTTCCGGATAGTTTGACGATCGTATTTTATAGTATATTAGAGCTTCTTTGATGAAAATCAAAGACCTGAATGATATGATCAGCATAACCAACTGACAATAAATACTTTTTGAGTACCTTTTAAACTGATTTACACCCGGAATGAAGCTTTTTTCACGAACCGCGTTCCTCATTTCTCTATTGGTAACCTGGGCTGTTGCATCATTCGCTCAGCATAAAAAAGACTACACGCTTTTAGTTGACCCATTTATCGGGACCGGTGGGCATGGGCACACCTACCCTGGCGCAGTGGCGCCTTTTGGGATGGTGCAATTAAGCCCCGATACCAGGTTAACAGGTTGGGACGGCTGCTCGGGCTATTATTACACCGACACCGTCGTTTATGGATTTTCGCATACTCATTTGAGCGGTACCGGCGTTGCCGACTACTGCGACGTGCTTTTTATGCCGACCGTTGGCGAACCGCAGTTTAAGAATTCAGAATACCAATCGGGCTTTAAAAAGAAAAATGAAGTCGCCATCCCGGGTTACTATAAGACACACCTCGATAAATATAACATTGACGCCGAACTGACGGCTACAACCCGCGTAGGCGTTCACCGGTATACCTTCCCAAAAACAGGCTCAGCCAATATTATCATCGACCTGCAGCACCGCGACGAGGTGCTGGATTCATGGATTGAGATAGTGAACGATCACGAGATCCGTGGTTTCCGGCGGTCGAGGGCATGGGCGGAAGATCAGTCGGTCTATTTTTATGCGAAGTTTTCGAAGCCATTTAAGACTTACGGGATCGCTTTAAACGATTCGCTGCAACCCGGAAAAAATAAGCTTTCGGGTAAAAATATTAAAATGTATATCCGCTTTGACGACCCGCGCGAGGTAATTGCGAAGGTTGGTATTTCGTCGGTTAGTGCGGATGGCGCGTTACGGAACCTGGACGCGGAAGTGCCAGATTTCGATTTTAAGAAGGTTCAGCATGATGCCAAAGAGCTCTGGGAAACAGCATTGTCGAAAATCGAGGTAGAAGGTGGCGGCCCCGATGCATCCACCCAGCGCGAAGCGCGGGGCGACAATTCAAATACCGGAAACCGCAATACTAAGCATGCGGCGCAAACCAAACAGCCTGTAGTCGACTATGTCAAAACAAAGCAAATCATTTTCTATACAGCTTTGTATCATGCCATGCTGGCGCCCAACGTTTACAGCGATGTGGACGGGCAGTACCGGGGAATGGATCAAAAAGTGCATACGGCGGATGGATTTACCTATTACACCGTATTTTCTTTATGGGATACCTATCGCGCCGAAGACCCATTGATGAACCTGATCGACCCTAAGCGCACACTTGATTTCGTAAAGTCGTTTTTGGCGATGTATGAACAGGGTGGCTTGCTGCCCATTTGGCCCCTTGCCTCCAACGAGACCTTTTGTATGGTTGGCAACCATTCCATACCGGTAATAGTCGACGCTTATGCAAAGGGCATAAGGGATTTTAACGCCGACGAAGCTCTTACGGCAATGAAAGCAGCGGTTAACCGCGATCAGTTCGGCCTGGATTCGTACCGGAAAAATGGCGTTGTTTTATCAGACGATGAGCCCGAATCTGTTTCCAAGACGCTCGAGTACACCATTGACGACTGGTGCATCGCACAAATGGCAAAAATGATGAACAAGCCTGATGATTACCATACTTTCATTAAGCGTGCCCAATACTGGAAGAACAATTTCAATAGTGAAAACGATTTTATGCAGGCAAGGGCAAACGGCGGCTGGTACACGCCTTTTGATCCGCGGGAAATTAACAACAACTATACGGAAGGCAACTCCTGGCAATATTCGTTCTTAGCGCCGCAGGATGTGGAATCGCTGTCAGACGAAATGGGCGGCAAAGCGGCTTTTGAAGCAAAATTAGATGAATTGTTCACCACGGATTCAAAGCTGACCGGCCGGCAGCAGGACGACGTAAGCGGTTTGATCGGGCAATACGCCCATGGCAATGAACCCAGTCACCATATGGCTTACCTGTTCAACTTCACCGATTCGCCGGAAAAAACCCAGTATTATATTGATAAAATATTACGCGAGGAGTACAGCGCCAATCCGGATGGCCTTTCCGGAAACGAGGATTGCGGGCAGATGTCGGCCTGGTATGTGATCAGCTCGCTTGGGATATACAATATTATGCCCGGCCAAAATCAGTTTCAGATCGGCATGCCCCAGTTTGACAAGGCTGTCATCAACCTGGATAATGGCAAAAAATTTACCATTCTCAATTCAGGAGCCGGCATCAGCCGGGATAATATTTACTTGCAGGGCATGAACCTCAACAAAAGGGCCTATAACAAAATTTACCTGGACTATAACGACATAGCAGACGGCGGCGAGTTTGAAGTATTTACCGGGCGGCTGCCAAATAAATTATTTGAACAGGGCCTTGAAAAGCCGGCTTCAAGAATATCCGACGACCTGATCATCCCCGATCCATATATCATAGCGCCTGCCAAAACGATCAAAACGCCGTTTAGCATTCAAATTAAATGTGCTGACACCTCCGCAAAGATCTATTACACGCTTGACGGCTCCAGCCCTACCGCAAACTCGGCATTATACAGCTCGCCTATCGCCATTGCATCCAATATTACAGTAAAGGCCATTGCAATCGACAAAGACAAAAGCAGCTTTGTCGACGAAGGCACATTTACAAAAGTCCGGGACGACTTGAAATTAACGCTTGTGAACAAATACCTGCCCAATTACGCCGATGAGGGCGACAACGCACTTATAAACGGTATCCGTGGAAAAGCCAACTGGCGGCTGGGCAACTGGCAGGGCTACCAGGGAGTTGATTTGGTGGCAATAGTTGATATGGGCAAAGTGAAACCGGTGAAGCAAGTAAGCCTGGGCGCCCTGCAGGACACCCGCTCCTGGATTGTGTTCCCGAAATATGTTGAATATTGGACATCGAACGATGGCACAAATTATACATTGGCTACCACGGTGAACACAAGGGTTGATATTAAAGATATGAAGGTGCAAACGCAGGATTTTACCGGCTTGCTTAATACCAACGCACGCTATATCAAACTCGTGGCGAAACAATATGGCCCTTTGCCCGAATGGCATGAAAGCAGCGGCGAGCAATCCTTTATTTTTGCTGATGAAATTGTGGTGGAGTGATTTTGTGGATATGAGACAGGATATCCTGCCCCACCCTTAACTGCTACTGCAAACTGCCTACTCACTACTCCCCACCCAACAACTCCTTCTTCGCTTCCTCAAGTTTGTCCTTTTCGGCTTTCGGTAATACAGGAAAAGTTAGCCCCATGTTTTTCAGGGTATCTGAAATGATGGAGGAGATGGCAATCCGCGTGAACCACTTTTTATCGGCGGGCAGCACATACCAGGGGCAATCTTCGGTTGACGTCTCCTGTATTGCTTTTTCATAGGCTTTCATATAGTCGTCCCAAAACTTGCGTTCATAGATGTCGGAGGCGGAAAATTTCCAGTTCTTCTCTTTATCGTCGATGCGGGCCAGGAAACGCCGACGTTGCTCTTCTTTGGAAATATGCAGAAAGAATTTAATAATAACCGTACCGTTGTCGGTAAGGTGCTTTTCAAAGGCCCGGATACTTTCATAACGGCGTTTCCAAAACTTCTTGTACACATCCTTAACCGATTTGATACCCGGCAGTTTTTCGTTCAATAACAGCTCCGGATGAACTTTGGTAACCAGTACATTTTCATAGTGTGAGCGGTTAAATACGCCGATGCGGCCAAATTCAGGCAGCGCTTTGTAATGCCGCCACAGGAAATCATGCTTCAATTCCTCAGTGCTCGGTACTTTAAAGCTCGACACATCGCAGCCCTCAGGGTTCAGCCCCGTGAGCGTGTGCGCTATGGCCCCATCCTTCCCTCCAGCGTCCATCGCCTGGAAAATGATCAGCAGGGCGAAGCGGTTATCGGCGTAGAGCGCCTCCTGCAGGTCCGCAGTCTCCTGCACTAATTTAGCCAGTATTTCCTCTGCATCTTCTTTTTTATAATCGTTGGAGTAATCAGTTTCATAGTCCTTAAGGGAAAATTTACTGCCATCGCACACCTTGAATTTTTTAATTATATCACTCATTGGAAACAAAAATTGGGTTGATTAAGTTACTTGAAAATTAAACACTTAAAATTGCGTTGTTAATAATTATTTATCGGGCTATGATATAGAGCCATAATTTTACATCTTTACCCCCATGTTCAGGCGCATAAAAAACAGATTTCTTCGATATTTTATCATCTTCCTTTATTTCATTATCATCTTCTTCTGCTCGATAGAGTTAAATTTCCTTTGGTTATTTGGCTATGCGCCAGACATGAATGAGATCAAAAACCCTGTGATGTCCTTATCTTCCGAGGTTTACTATGCCGATGGAACACTCATTGGCCGGTACTATAAAGAGGACCGGTCGCCGGTGGAATTAAAGGACATTTCGCCCGATATCACCCATGCTTTGGTGGCCACCGAGGATGCGCGTTTTTACCAGCACGGCGGCGTCGACTTCTTCTCGTTCTTCACCAGCATCCTTTCAACTGCAAAAGGCGAAAAACGGGGAGGCAGCACTATTACACAACAATTGGCAAAAAATTTGTTTGAAACCCGCAAAAGAAAGTCGCAGGGTATCATCAGGCACGTCCCCCTGATCCGCACGATTGTTTACAAATGCAAGGAATGGCTTACCGCCTATAAGATAGAACATGTGTATAGCAAGGATGACATAATAACACTTTATCTGAACACGGTTCCATTCGGAAACAACTCTTTTGGCATCAAAACTGCCACGCTGAAGTATTTTAACAAAACCCCCGACAAAGTCAATGCCGATGAAGCCGCTACGCTGATTGGAATGTTGAAAGCCACGTCGACTTATAATCCCATCAACAATCCTGAACATTCTACGGAACGGCGTAATGTGGTTTTGGGCCAGATGCTGAAATATGATTACCTAAGCCAGGCAGAATATGACACGGATATTGAAAAACCTTTGACCCTGGACTTAAGCCACAAAGACGATGAAAACAACGGCGACTCCTACCTGCGCGAAGCGGTAGAAAGATGGCTGAAGAAATGGTGCAGGGACAATGATTATGACCTGTACAATGATGGCTTGAAGATATACACTACGATCGATCCGCGGCTGCAGCATTATGCAGAATTGGCCGTCGCAGAAAAGATGAAGATGCTGCAAAACAGGTTCAACGACCTTTGGGGAAAGAAAAATCCGTGGCGCGACCTGAGCGGAAATGAGATCGTTGATTTTATCCCAAAGAACGAACAGCGCTTGCCAATTTACGCCCTGCTGCAAAGAAAATACAATTACAACAGCACGCTGATCGACCAGTATTTCGAGAAGCCAAAAAAAATGAAGGTGTTTACCTGGCATGGGGAACGTGATACCACCTTCTCAACCATTGATTCCATCAAATACTACGCAAAATTACTAAACACAGGTATGATGACCCTGGAACCGTCCACCGGTAAAATTAAGGTTTGGGTTGGCGGCATCAACTTTAAATATTTTAATTACGACCACGTTAACCAGGCTAAACGGCAGCCGGGATCGACTTTTAAACCCTTCGCTTACGTAACGGCCCTTGATAACGGATTTACGCCCTGCGATAAATTTACCGACAAATTTGTATCGATAAAATATACCGACGGCGGCAGGGAGCAGGTATGGGAGCCCAAAAATGCGACCTATAGTTTCTCGGGCGAGGATATGTCGCTAAGGCATGCCATGGGTGCGTCCATCAATTCCATCACGGCCCAGGTCACCCAGCAGGTGGGATGGGACAAGGTGGTTCAATACGCGCACAAGTGCGGTATAGAAAGCCCGCTTAAGTCTGTGCCATCGGTTTCCCTGGGATCAAGTGATGTATCGGTTTATGAAATGGTGCGGGCTTACAGTACCTTTTTGAACAAGGGCGTAAAGATCGACCCGATCCTGGTCACCAAAATCGTTGATCAGGACGGCAATGCAGTGGCTCAATTCGATTTGAAGTCGCAGCAAGTGCTGAGCGAGGAAACCGCCTGGCTGATGCTATATATGTTCAGGGGAGGCATGGATGAGCCGGGTGGCACATCGCAGGCTTTGTGGGAGTACCCGGGTCTATGGAAAAAAGACAACCAGATTGGAGGGAAAACCGGCACCTCATCTGGTTTTGTTGACGGCTGGTATATGGGCATTACCAAAGACCTGGTGACCGGCATATGGGTGGGCGCAGATGATCGGAGTGTACACTTTACAAACTCCGACACAGGAGAAGGCTCGCATACGGCCTTGCCAATTTTTGGCGACTTTATGCAAAGGGTTTACGCTGACCCGAATTCGGGCTATACCTGGGGGCCTTTCCCGAAACCATGGGTGAAGATCACCAAGGAATACGACTGCCCTTCGCCGCGCGAGGATGTCGACTCCTTAACCGACAGCTTAAGGGCGCCGATAGATACCGAAGCGATTAAGCCCGGCACAACGCCCGCACACCTGGACACGACGGTTCAACAACTTCCGAAGAACTAGCAGGACGCTGAAATGAACGCCCGGTATGAAGCGGTCAACAACTTATAAAAGAAATAATCGTTACGACAAATAGCAACTAATCCATCATTTTCGCCGTATCTAACCAGGACACCCATGGATAAATATTACCCTTGCCTGATAAAAAGATTCCTGCTTATCCTGGTCTGCACTTTATCCTTTCTCGTAGTTAGCCAGCAATCAAAGGCCCAGTACTTTGGCCAAAACAAGGTCCGCTATAAAAACCTGAAATTTAAGGTTTACCGTACGCCGCATTTTGAGATTTATTACTACCTGAAAAACGACAGCATGCTGAAACGCTTTGGCCAGGAAGCCGAGCTTTGGTACACCATACATCAACAGGTGTTTAGGGATACCTTCAAAAAACCCAACCCCATCATATTGTACGCCAATCACCCCGATTTTCAGCAAACAACAGCCATTGACGGCGACATTGATGTAGGCACGGGCGGCGTAACCGAAGGTTTAAAAAACCGGATAGTGATGCCGGTGATGGAAACCAATGAAATGACCCGGCACGTGATCGGCCATGAATTGGTGCATGCTTTTCAATACCACACCCTGCTGGGGAAGGATTCGGGCAATTTCGAAAACATCAACAATATGCCCTTATGGATGATAGAAGGGATGGCTGAGTACCTTTCGCTGGGCAAAAAGGATTCCTACACGGCGATGTGGATGCGCGATGCATACCTCAACCATGATATCCCGACCGTAAAGGAACTCACGGAAAGCAATAAGTACTTCCCCTACCGTTATGGCGAGGCCTTCTGGTCCTTCATCGGCTCCACGTATGGGGATACGGTGATCGTACCATTCTTTAAAAACACGGCGCGCTTCGGCCTGGGCTATGCCATCAAACGAACGTTTGGATATGACGATAAAACCTTATCCAATCTTTGGAAAAACTCGATCGAAGCAACCTATAAACCCTTTTTAAAAGACACCGTACAACAACCGGTTGGCCAACGCATTGTGGACGATAAAAATGCCGGTAAATTAAATGTAGCGCCGGCGATCAGTCCCGATGGCAGGTACCTGGCATATTTGTCGGAAAAGAATTTATTCACCATCGACCTTTACCTGGCTGATGCTAAAACAGGCCAGGTAATTCGCAAGCTCACCAGCAAAATATCCAACACGCATATCGACGAATTTAATTTTATCGAATCTGCCGGAGCCTGGTCGCCTGATAGCAAGCGATTTGCTTTCAGTGTTTTCAACAGGGGGCGAAACCGTATGCTGGTGGTTGATGTGGCCTCGGGAACCATCGTGGATGATGTTTCCATGGGAAAAGCCGAACAGTTCAGCAACCTTTCATGGTCACCCGACGGGGCCTCAATCGTGTTCCAGGGACTGGCTAACGGGCAGGGCGACCTGTATATGTACAATTTCGACACCCACCAGGTCCGGCAGCTCACCAACGATAAGTACTCCGATTGTATGCCAAGCTTTTCAAGAGATGGAAAAAAGATCATCTTTTCCAGTGACCGCACCACCTATGATCAGTCCTTGGGACAAGCGATCACGTTTAACCTGGCGGAGCTCGACCTGGCCACCGGGAAAGTTACCGATATCAAAATATTTAACGGCGCCAACAACTTAAATCCGCAGTATTCGGCGGATGGTACAAAGATCTATTTTCTTTCCAACAGGGATGGTTTCCGCAATATGTACCGCTACACCCCGGCAACAGGGAAAGTTGAACAAATGACGGACCTCTTTACCGGCATCTGCGGTATAACGGAGTATTCACCGGCCTTAAGCATCTCTGCGCATGACGATATTGTTTATTCCTATTACCGCTCGCAAAAGTATTCGCTGTACACAGCGAAGGCCGGCGACTTTACCGCAAGAACGGTTGATAGCAAAACTTTAAACTTCGACGCCGCCATGCTGCCTCCCGCCAGGTCTGTCGGGGTCGATCTGATCAATTCAAACCTGAATAATTTCCTGGCTTACCAAAAGATTCCCTCAGATTCTATAAAAAATGTTCCCTACAGGCCCCAGTTTAAAATGGACTACCTGGCAAGCAGTGGTGTTGGCGCCCAGGTGAGCCAGTTTGGAACGGGGCTGTCCAGCGGGATACAGGGAGTTTTCAGCGATGTCTTAGGCAGGAACCAGATTTACGCAGGTGTAGCCATAAACGGCGAAATTTACGATGTGGGCGGGCAATTTACGTATATTAACCAGGCAGGACGCTGGAATTTCGGCGCCGGCATTTCGCATATCCCCTTCCAGACAGCGAACTATAGTGTGGTAGCTGGCACCTACCAGGTAAACAGTACCACTACGGTACCGGTTAATATTGAACGCTTCGACCTGATAAGGATATTCCAGGATCAGCTTTCCTTATTCACCTCCTACCCCCTTACGCGAAAAACACGTATTGAATTCGGCACCGGCGCCGCTACTTATTACTACCGCGTTGATCGGTACAGCACAACTTATGATATACTGGGCAACGAGCTGAACTATTCACACACCACCGTTCCTACATCTGCGTATAACTCCGAAACAACCAACAACGGGCTAATTCTAACCCCTTTTACCCTGGGTAATGTGAGTACATCCCTGGTTGGCGACAATTCCTTTTTTGGTGTGGCCTCGCCATTAAGCGGCTACCGTTACCGCCTGGAGGCCGAATACGATTTTGGCACTTACCAGTATTTTGCGCCGACTATTGACCTGCGGGAATATGTAAGAGTAGAACCTGTAACCTTTGCCTTTCGTTTTTACGGCTACGGGCGTTTTGGAAATACCGGGAATTTGTACCCGCTGTACGTTGGTTACCCGTTTTTGATACGCGGATATGAGGCCCAGACCTTTTACGGCTCAACTAAAACGCCGACAAATGGCTTTACAATCGACCAGCTATCTGGCAACCGCCTCGCCGTTGCAAATTTTGAGATACGTTTACCCCTGACCGGTCCGGAAAAACTCTCACAACTTAAGTCGAGGTACTTGTTTACGGAGCTCAACTTTTTTGTGGACGCCGGCCTGGCCTGGAACGCAGGCGACCAGATCAAATTTCAATCTTCGCCAGACTTGGCCGGCTATACGCCGGAAGTAGACGCGAACGGCAACCCGGTTATCGGATCAAACGGAAAACCCTTGTTGCAGCCGGTTTATAATCCACTCCAGCGCGTTCCGGCTGTGAGTACAGGGGTATCCATCAGGATAAATGTGCTGGGTGCTTTCGTGCTCGAACCCTACCTGGCGTATCCGTTCAACCGAACCGACATCGGCAAACCGGTGTTTGGCTTAGGATTTACACCAGGCTGGTAAGTTCAATTATTGTATAATTCGCGTTAAAAGCTACAAAAATTTTACGTCAAACAAACTTTTGCTTATAGTTTAATGGCATTAGGTAATTGTTTTTGTCGTACTTTTGCCGCCATGATCAAATGGATGGCATTTTTGGGAGTGATGTTGTGGGGTACGATGCTATATGGCCAGGCAACTACGGTCACTAACCCCGTTAACGACACGGTACGGGCTAAGTGGGGTAAAATAAAGATTGTGGACGGGGTAAAAATGATATCTTCCAATGATGTGATGGAAAATATCTCTCTTTCGAAAGAGTATTCTACGCTGGTTTCGGTTATCAACAATGCTGGCCTTACAGAAACATTTAAAAGCAAGGGGCCAATCACGGTTTTCGCACCCACAAACGAAGCGTTCAAAAAATTACCGCCGGGAGAACTTGATACCCTATTAAGGGCAGATCATAAAGATTACCTGAGCTATCTGCTCACCTACCATGCGATCGCAGGCAGGCTGACCTCGAAAGATATCGCTCATAAAATAAATTCAAATAACGGCACGGCAGTTCTGACCACGCTGGCCGGCAGTAAGATAACGGCGACAATCGACGAAAACCGCAATATTGTTTTGACGGATGAAAATGGCGGCCAAAGCATTATCAGCCGGTTCGACATAGCGCAAAGCAATGGGATATTGGATATCGTGACCGCAGTGCTCGTGCCAAAGCCAAAAGCGATATAAAAAAACGTTTGGCTGACAATCCTGTCAACGCCGATTTTCGTAATTGTTTTTGTAAGGGAATTTGGTCTTTTACGACAAACCATAAAAAATCTTAACAATGAAAAAATTAGCATTTGTATTAATGCTGGCGTCTATCGTTACCACATTTGGGTGCCAGCAAACCAATGGGCAGCAGTTGAAACAGTACGACCCAAAAAGAAAAATGAGTAAGACACCGGCCGACTGGAAAAAAATATTGACCTCGAATCAATATTACATCATGGTAGAAAGTGGAACAGAGCCGCCCTTTCAGAACCCCTACTTTAACAACCACGAAAAGGGCATTTATGTAAGCGCCGCCACGGGTGAAGTATTATTCAGTTCAGATGATAAATATGACAGCGGCACAGGCTGGCCAAGCTTTGTAAAACCAGTGGACATGAAAAAGATCGAGATCGTGCAGGACAACAGCGATGGCATGGAGCGCGACGAAGTGATAGAACGCAGCACGGGCCTCCACCTGGGACACGTTTTTGACGACGGCCCTTCCGACCGCGGCGGAAAAAGATATTGCATGAATTCAGGCGCTTTGAAATTCATTAAAAAGTAACCGCTTTTCTTGACGAACTTAACGACGGGCGGAGTTGGGGGCGTACCCTCAACCCGCTTTCGTAATTTAAACCCGGGGTCAGATCAACCCAATCAGGATTAACCGGCCTGATTATCTTTTCCTTTTGCG
>Ga0206808_1005_pt1 | contig 84567 bp, 86 predicted proteins | sample Alteio_BWOrgCont_58_FD_152899 | JGI IMG/M metagenome (GOLD analysis project Ga0206808, IMG submission 152899) | Enriched cells from forest soil in Barre Woods Harvard Forest LTER site, Petersham, Massachusetts, United States -... | ecosystem: Environmental > Terrestrial > Soil > Temperate forest >...
ATAGGGTTTTCGTTCCAGAACAGCGCGCTGTACGACAGCATGACCGTGCGGAAAAATCTTGAGTTCCCGTTAGTGCGAAACCGCAGGGGTATTACGCGGAAAGAAATTGATGATGCTGTTGAATCTGTGCTTGACGGTGTGGGCCTTTTGCAAACCATTAACCAGATGCCCGCGGAACTTTCAGGCGGCCAACGCAAGCGGATCGGCATTGCGCGCACCCTCATACTTAACCCGGAGATCATGCTGTATGATGAACCGACGGCCGGCCTGGATCCGATCACCTGCACGGAAATCAATGACCTGATCAACAAAGTACAGCTAAAATACGACACGTCGTCTATCATCATCACGCACGATCTGACCTGCGCCAAGTCAACCGGCGACCGGGTTGCTATGTTGCTCGACGGCAAATTTCAGCGTACGGGCTCTTTTGAAGAAGTATTCGATACGAAAGATGAGCGTGTTAAACGTTTTTTTGATTATAATTTTATTGAGTAAAAAAATTTACCAAAATTATGGCCTTCGCAGACAATAGAAAAGCGGTTACGGTAGGGATATTCCTTGCGCTCGCCCTCGTTATATTTATACTTGGGGTGTTTACCCTTGGCGGGCAACAAAAAAGCTTCGCAAAAAGTGTTTCGATCAGCGCCGTTTTTGACGATGTTTCGGGCCTGAAGAAGGGGAATGATGTTTGGTTTTCGGGCGTGAAGGTGGGCACAATAAGCGAAATACGCTTTGTGGGTATTTCGCAGGTTGATGTAAGAATGCGGATCGACCAGGCTGTACAGCGGTTTATTCATACCAATTCGGGTGTACATATTGGGTCGGACGGATTGATCGGCAACCGGATTATAGTCATTGAGGGCGGCAGCTCCGATGCGCCCCCGATCAAAAATGGCACTTTTTTACAGGCTGAGAAACTCACGTCTACAGATGATATGCTAAAAACGCTCCAGATCAACAATGAAAACCTGGTGGCCATCACCCGTGATTTTAAGACCTTGAGTCATGATATGGTTAGCGGCAAAGGGACCATTGGTGCGCTGATGGCTGATAATACCATGGCCAATCAATTGCGCGCCTCGATGAAAAATTTGCAGGCCGCCACCACCAGTGCAGCACAACTTGCGGTGCAGCTTAACCAGTTTGGCAACAAGCTGAACACCAAGGGCGGCCTTGCCGACAAATTCCTTACGGACACGGCCACCTTTAACCGCATCAAAGCTGCCGCCGCCGAATTGCAGCAGGCTGCCAACAATGCCAACGTACTTACCAATAACTTAAACAAAGCAAGCAACAAGCTGAACAGCACCGACAATGCGCTCGGCGTTTTGTTAAACGACCCGAAAGGCGCCGCAGAAATTCAATCTACTTTAAATAACCTGCAGCAAAGTTCCGTTAAACTAAACGAAGACCTGGAGGCTGCACAGCACAATTTCTTACTAAAGGGCTTTTTCAAACAACAGGCGAAAGCAAAGGCGGACAGTTTGAAGAATAAATAAGTCCGGAAGATGGGAAGATAGGAGTTTGAAAGTTAGGTTGTCCGGGAGCTTGGGCGATGAAACAAAATCGATTTGTTGTTTATTAATTATAGTTTTACTAATTTTCGAATAAAAAGAGCGGTAATGATACACCTCATTATTGATAATAAGAAATACGTTCTTATTCCCAAGGAAAGCTACCAGGAACTAAAAAGGATAGCCGCCTTAAAGCGCGAGCCGGAAAAAACCCTTTCCGTTGAAGAAGCACGCGAATATAGTAAAGGTCTCATCAGAAAATTTTCGTTGTAAAAAGACTTCCGAAGTTTAACTCGGTATTGTTTTTTTCAAAGGCCTCGTTGAGGGCTTCGCCGTTTAAAAACTTCGGAAGTCTGATTCTGGTATTTAAGTCAAGTTCCGGAAAATGAGCCTAAACGAGAGCCCATTCTATCTCACATCTCATATCTTTTTCCCTCTTTAGTCTTTCGGACTTTCGGACTTTTTCATATCTCTTCCTGCTTTAGTCTTTCGGCTTTCCGCTTTCAGCTTTCGACTGCTTTCCGCTTTCACCTTTTTCACGCCCGGATTCATTGGCTTTCTGCAGCTTCTTAAGCATCTCATTACCGATCAGCGCATCAATGATGCCGTTGCCGCCACCATCTTTACCGCTCACCAATATTTCAGGCACCAATTTAATTCCGTTGGTGGCTAAGGCCTCCGCTACGCGGACAATAGCGTATTGCTCGGTACCCATGGCCTGCGTTTTTTGGCGGGTAACTTCGGCCTCGGCCAAACCGACAGCCCTGATCTTTGAGGCCTCGGCGCTGCCATTAACTTCGGTTGCGTTGGCGTCAGCTTTGGCGTTTACCGTTTTCGCCTCGGCATCAGCCCTGGCTATCGTAATGCGCACTTCGGCGTCGGCTGTCGCGTTGATGGTTTTAGCCTCGGCTTCACCTTTTGAGGCTGCGACTTTCGAAGCCGCCATCTGCGTGTTGATCTCCACCTGCCGGGTTGATTTTACCACTTCAGGCTGCATATCGGCGCCGGCCCGAGCGCTTTCAAATTCTTTACGCTCAATCTGTGCATTTCGCTGAATCTCGTAAGTGACTTTTTCCTGTTCCGCAATTTTACGGTCGGTAAGGGTTTTCATTAAAGCAGCCGGCGGCACGATGTCCCCTATCAGGGTATCCACGCCTACCACGTTGTAGTCATTCAGCACCTTGCTGATATGCATTTTAGCATCAGTTTGACGCTGTATACGATTAGCCAAAAATTCAATAACGTCACTCTTTTGGGCCGAGTTACGGAAATAGTTGGCAATAGTTGGCTCAAGTACCTGCGACACCAAATTTTTCATATTACCGAAACGGGCAATAACTTTCGGCGCTTCGTTTCGGGGGATATGGATGATCTGTGAAACGTCGAGGTTGAAGGTAAAACCATCCGAAGAACGTACCGTGATGGTGCATAGGTTCTTATCCAGTTCATGCGCTTCCGTACGGCTGTCGGCCCAATTTAAAACAATATTGGTTGTGGGTACAATCTCAACCGCATGCGTATAAATATTTACAGGATGCTTGCCGGGGTCGAGCGGCTGATCCCAAACACCTTTCTGGTTGCGCTTTACTATATTGCCATGTTTGAAGCTGTCGCCGCTGGTATCGGTTCCTTCCGGACCCACAAACGAGTTCACCACGCCAACATAACCTATCGGGATATAGATCATATCCACCTGCTCCACCAGTACAAACCAGGGGTTAAGGAAATAGGTACCCGCCAGGATCACGTCTTCCTGCAGGCCTTTCATACCACCGGCATTGATAAAAGCGATCGGATCCTGGAAGTTTTTATGACCCGGCACCGATACACCTGCTATTTCGCCTTTTTCGAGCGGCTCGCCGTCGAGTGTGGTTATGATGCCCACCTTGTTCTCATGGATCTGGGTGACGTTCACCATTTCGATATCAAACAAAAAGGGGTTGATACGGTAACTACCCGGCGTAAGAAACGCTGCCTGCGGTCCCTTTTGACCCTTGTTGTTTAAGAAGGAAACGGCATCCTGGAATTTATCACAATCAACAGGCTTACCAAGTACACGGCCGGTATCCATCGAAGCGCCGTCCTTAGCCTTTACAAGGCCAAGCTTACCCTGCTCAATGATGGTAAACGGGGCCATAATAATGTTGTATTGCCATGGCCACATGCCCCAATACAGGCCCGGCGCCAAAGCCCTGGCCTGCATACCGGCTTCGCCATTGATGGCGATGATGCGGCCATCCGGAAGGCGTTTCTCGCCTGTAAGGGCGTATTTCTTAATCACAAGGCCTATGCGGTCGTCAGGAACGATCACCATGCCGAAAAATACGCGCAGCACAAATTTGTACAGCAGCAAAAGAACTACGACAGGCACAGCCCACCATAGCATTTCTACATAATTGTTCATTTTTTTAGATGAATTTTTTGATTTTTTAACGGAACCCTTAGGTGCGGGCCCTCACAATACCCTACAGCATCTATTTGTGGTAACCTGGCTGTATAGTGATGATTGGACGGCAAAGGCCTAAAATTGTTACCGCAATTCGTAAAAAAATTAAGCCTGATAGCCACAGTTCTTAAAATAATTTTCATGCCGGGATAAACATTTAGCAGACCGAAGCGGTTTAACCTTTAATCAATCCCATCTGCTAACGGTTTAACAAAATCGCCATGACAAAAACAGGAAAACCATCGGAAGGTGAAAAAATAAAGAATGAGAATCACGGCCTGAACAAACGGAATGAAATTAAGACTGACTACCCGTTAAGCGAAAAAGATGCTGTGAAACAGGCGGAGGACCGTATGCGAAAAGCCAGGAAAGCCGAAACATAAAGCCCTTATCTTAGACTTCCATATAACTAAAGTTATTCTCTATAGAAACGTCAGATGCAGCGTCTTTCGGTCTTCCGGACTTACTGACTTCCGGACTTCCATATAACTAAAGTCTAAAGTATAACCGCTAAGTGTGTAGAGCCACAGAATCTTAATATTTTGTGCATGTTTCCTCTGTGTTCTCTGTGCCTCCTCCGGGACCTCCGTGTTTAAAACGCACTTCTAAGAGTTATCCGCCAGCTGGCGGACATCAGGCCCTTATTTTAGACTTCTGTATAACTAAAGTTATTTAGGCCGAAACGTCAGTCGCAGCTTCTTCCGGTCCCGATAGCTATCGGGATCCGGACTTCCGGACTTCCGGACTTTCCGACTTCCGGACTTTCCAACGCGTAACTTTTTCGTGCATTTCCGCTCCTTAGAACTTCGATTAAGCTTTTTATCTAAATTTCCTTAACTTTCAATTTTATAAACCATTTCGCCATGTTTATTATTGAGAGTTACGCTGCGGCCGTTGCCTGCTGCATTATCACCATGCTATGCTGGGGCTCCTGGGCCAACACGCAAAAACTCGCTGCAAGCCACTGGCGTTTTGAGTTGTTTTACTGGGATTGTGTTTTAGGAATACTTTTATTTGCACTGATCCTGGCCTTTACCCTGGGCAGCACCGGAACAGGCGGTCGGTCGTTTTTGAGCGATCTTGCCCAGGCTGACGGCAAGAATATAGGGTTGGCGCTCATCGGCGGAATCATTTTTAATGCGGCTAACATTTTGCTGGGCGCAGCCATTGCCATTGCCGGTATGGCTGTAGCTTTCCCTGTGGGCATTGGCCTGGCCCTGGTTATCGGCGTCCTGGTGAATTATGCGGCTAACCCGGTTGGCAGTCAGTCAACTTTGTTTGGAGGTGTCGCGCTCATCGTTGTAGCCATACTTTTAAATGCCTATGCTTACCGGCGAATGCAATCGGCCAGCAAGCAGACTTCGGTAAAAGGGCTGCTGCTGGCAGTGGTAGCGGGCGTTTTAATGGGTTTCTTTTACAAATACGTAGCGGGCAGCATGTTCAGCAATTTCAGCCTGCCCGAATCCGGTAAGCTAAGTCCTTACACGGCCGTTGTTGTTTTTAGTGTGGGAATTTTGTTGAGCAACTTCGCGTTCAACACGCTGCTGATGAAGCGACCCTTTGTTGGGGCGCCGGTGGGATTTGACAGTTATTTTAAAGGGGGTTTTAAGAACCACGTAACAGGGCTGCTGGGTGGATCGATCTGGTGTTTGGGCATGTCGTTCAGCATTATTGCATCGGGTAAGGCAGGGCCTGCCATTTCCTATGGATTAGGACAGGGCGCTACGGTTATTGCCGCTCTGTGGGGCATATTTATTTGGAAAGAATTTCGCAATGCGCCGAAGGGAACCAGCGGCGTGCTAAACCTGATGCTGCTTTTTTATGTGGCGGGTTTGGGATTGCTGGTTTACGCGGGGATGTAGGGCGGAAGCAGTTGGCGGTTGGCAGTGGGCAGTGTGGCTGTTGGGCAGTGGGCAGTAACACAAAATTGATATAGGAAGATAGTTGGTTGATTTGGCGGCAATGGTGGCCTTGCTTGAATTACACCGGGTAAAGGGAAATTATAGTTAGAAATTACATGAGACCATATATCCTTGTTATTGGCAGCTCAAATACTGACATGGTTGTGAAGGCTGACCGCTTACCGCTGCCGGGTGAAACTATTTTAGGCGGAAGATTTATAATGGCCGCGGGTGGCAAAGGCGCCAACCAGGCCGTTGCTGCGGCACGGCTGGGCGCCGATGTGGTTTTTATCGTGAAGGTGGGCGACGACCTGTTTGGTAGACAGGCTATTGAAAATTTTAAAGCCGATGGCATCGTAACCGATTATGTGATAACCGACCCGGTGAACCCATCGGGTGTGGCTCTGATAACTGTTGACGAAAATGCTGAAAACTGTATCGTCGTTGCTTCGGGTGCGAACGCGGCGCTAATGCCGGCCGATTTGGATCGCGCAATGGAAGTGATAAAAAACGCTTCGCTGGTACTGATGCAGTTGGAAATTCCGCTGGAGACCGTAAAATATGTTGCCGGATTGGCAGCCCAAAACGGCGTAAAACTGATCTTAAATCCCGCGCCGGCATGCGCACAGGATGATGAATTGCTAAGCAAGATATCCATCATCACACCCAATCAAAAAGAAACGGAGATGCTGACCGGAATTAAAATTACCGGCCGGGATAGCGCCGAAACAGGTGCCAAAGCCCTTGCGGCAAAGGGAATTGAAACGGTAATTGTTACCATGGGTTCCGAAGGTGCTCTGTTGCTAACAGGCGGCCAGTTCGATTGGATCCCGGCAAGGGTTGTTAAGGCTACCGATACAACTGCAGCCGGCGACGTTTTTAACGGCGCCCTCGCTGTTGCGCTTTCGGAGGGAAAAGGTGTTAAGGAAGCCGTGGTGTTCGCTTGCTCGGCGGCAGCCCTGTCGGTAACAAAAATGGGAGCCCAATCTTCGGCGCCGATCCGAAGTGAGGTGGATGGGTTTTAAGGTTGGCGATTAGTCTGAATCCCGATAGCTACCGGGAGCTAAAGAAGATGCACATATTTAACCAGAAACTAATTCGTGAAATTCGACTAAATTCGTGCTAATTAGTGTTAATTAAATTCGTGAAATTCGTCAAAATTCGAGCCAATTGGTGTTAATTAAATTCGTGAATTCGTCAAAATTCGTGTTAATTAGTGTTTATAATGAAAAAATTGCTGTTGCTGTTATTGTTGGGTAGCACTTTGGTTAATGCCAAAACAGATAGCCGTGGTGTCAGGGTGATTGTTTTCAAAAATGCCGGGACCGCCGATTCCATCAAACTTTACGGTCCGATCATCCCAAATAAAATCCCTGATCAGTATATTCCTGCCTATGAACAAAACATCGGCGGATACCTGGGCTACCGGCTTGATGTTAACCTCGAAAAGCGGTTACTACAGATTGACTCTGCGACCCTCCTGTCGGGGTTCAGGCATCGGCCGGGGGCGCAGACATGGATCGGCGAGCATGTGGGGAAGTTCCTGTTTTCTGCCTCAAAAACTTATGCCTACTCGCATGATCCGCGCATCAAACACCTGATGGATGATATGGTGCGGAAATACATTGTGTGCCAGATGCCCGACGGCTACCTCGGGACTTACGTGTACAAAGACCGCTGGACCGACTGGGACGTGTGGGCGCATAAATATGCCATCATCGGTCTGCTGAATTACTATTCGGTAACCGGCTATAAACCCGCCCTCGAAACGGCCGAACGCGCCGCCGACCTTATTTGCCGCACATTTGGCGACGAGCCGGGCAAACGTGATCTGATGCTGGCCGGTGAACATAACGGCCTCGCGCCGGGCAGCATCCTCGAGCCGATGGTGGATTTGTACCGTTATACCGGAAACACTACCTACCTCGATTTTTGCAAGTATATATTGCGCGCCTATGAACAGCCTGACGGACCTCGCGTCATCGGCCAGCTGGAAAAGTATGGCGATGTGACCAAAGTTGGTGATGCCAAGGCTTATGAAATGCTCTCCTGCTTTTTGGGCATCCTGAAATACTATAAGCTTACCGGCGAAGAAAAATACCTTACTCTTTTGCAAACAGCCTGGACCGATATCACCCAGCACCGGCTATACATCACCGGCACCGCCAGCGATCATGAAGTATTTGTGCAAACCGGTGTCCTAAAAGCTACCAATGCCGACGATATGGGCGAAGGCTGCGTCACGGTAACATGGATACAGTTTAACCTGCAGTTGCTGCAAATTACAGGCGATATTAAATATGCCGGCGAGCTGGAGCGCTCGGTGTACAACCACCTGTTGGCAGCCGAAAACCCGGAAACCGGTTGTGTAAGCTATTATACGGCTTTGCAGGGCGTAAAACCCTACCGCTGCGACCAGGGTTATTCCTGTTGCCTGTCCAGCGTACCCCGGGGCATCTCGCTGATACCCGAAATGATCAGCGGTAAAATTGGGGGGACATTTACCACGTTGATGTATGAAAACGCCGAGTCAAACGCGCAAATAGTTGCCGATGACCACAACAACGTTACGCTGAACGTAAAATCGATGACCAACTTCCCCTTGGATGGGAAAATTATTTATGTAGTGAACCCCTCACAAGCGGCAAAATTTAGCCTGGATTTTAGGGTGCCTGCATGGTCGGCGAATTTTATTGCGAAGGTCGGTACAGATAGCTATCCAGGAAAGAAGGGTGCGTTGCTCACGATAAACCGCAGCTGGAGCGCCGGTGATAAAATCGAGATTACTTTCGATATGCCGGTTGAGGTATTGCCCGGTGGTATCTCCTATCCCAATTCGATTGCGATCAAACGGGGTCCGCAGGTGTTAGCTATCGACAAAAGCATTAACGGCGGACTAGCAAGCCTAAAGACGGTGCGGTTTGCCAAAGGCGGACAACTCACCTACGCCGGTGGCGCTTTACCGGCTGACTGGGACTGGAAGGAAGCATTTTACGCGGAAATGAAGGTAAACAACGTCGCTCGAAAAGTGATGCTGGTGCCGTTTTCCGAAGCGAGCCAAAAAAGCGGGGATATGGAGGTGTGGATAAGGAAGTAATTTAATCTCCCCCCAAAGTCATCCCGAGTACACACCAGGGCACACCCTGGAAAAATCATAATGACGTGTCTTGATTGTCAGCGCCGCCTCCAGACCGTCATGGCGAGGAACGATGCCAACTCTACACATGCAAATCAATATGTAAAATGTGGTCAGAACCACACAGCCGCAACACATTCCCGCCAGTGCCATTGGAAGTGGTCGCAAACGGATTACCGTTGAAAAGCACTAAATAATGCATATTGTTGTCAAATACATAGATTCAATTATACGGGTCGTATAATACCTCTCTCTTCGTTCGAGGTGACAAAGTTTTTTATTCCAATTCCAGCATTACCATCGATTTCGCCGGCAAAATCACCACCAAATTATCACCTTCCTTTTTTACATCCTTAAAGCTTACAAGATGCAACTTATCGGGTTGATCAAAAGTATTAACATCCGTAATATTAGCCGAGGTTAGTATTTGCCCGGTTACCGATTTCCATTTGATACCTGCCAAACTGGTCATAATGGTGATGTTGTTATGCAAATCGAGATTCACCAGCGAAATATGCACTTTACCCGAGGCGTCCTGTGACGCCGAGACATTCACCGCTGATATCTTTTTACTACCGACTATGTAATCGGGCGAGTTGATTTGTATTGGGAGGTACTTCGCGTCCTGGTGAACTTTGTACAGGTCAAAAATGTGGTAGGTTGGAGTTAAGAGCATTTTGTCCTTATCGGTCAGGATCAGGGATTGCAGTACGTTAATGGTTTGGGCCAGGGCCGCGCCGCGCACACGGTCGCAATGATTATTGAAAATATTCAGGGTACTGGCGGCGATCAAGGCATCCCGCAGGCTGTTTTGCTGGTATAAAAAGCCGGGATTAGTGCCAGGTTCCACATCCGTCCATACGCCCCATTCGTCAACTACCAGGGCTACGCGTTTTTTCGGATCGTACTTATCCATAATGGCGGCATGCTTGCTGACCAGCTCATCCATTTTCAAACAATTTGCCATGGTGCTGAGGTACTCTTCCTCGGTAAAGCTGGTAGCTGAGCCTTTGTGACCCCAGTCGCCGGTTGGGATAGTGTAATAATGCATTGAAATTCCCCACATCATCCATGTGGGAATATTTTTCATGATCACGTCGGTCCAATTATAGTCATCCGCGTTGGGGCCGCTGGCGATCTTTTTGAGCGGAGCGCCTGGATAGTTTTTTGCGAATGAAGCATACCGCTTAAACTGGTCGCTGTAAAACTCGGGCGTCATATTGCCTCCGCAGCCCCAGCTTTCGTTACCGATGCCCCAAAACGTAACCTTGTAGGGATCCGGGTGGCCATTTTGCGCGCGCAATTGGGCAATGGTGCTATTGCTGTTGCTGTTGCAATATTCGATCCATTTTGACATTTCCTCCACCGTGCCGCTCCCTACGTTGGCGGCAACGTAAGGCTCGCAACCCAGCAGGCTGCACAGTTCGAGGAACTCATGTGTACCGAAACTGTTATCTTCCGTTACGCCGCCCCAATTGGTGTTTACCATCCTTGGGCGTTGTGCGCTGGGGCCTATGCCATCGCGCCAATGGTATTCATCGGCAAAGCAGCCGCCGGGCCAGCGCAGGCTGGGGATCTTTATTTCTTTAAGCGCATTCACCACGTCCAGCCTTATCCTGTCTTGCTTTTCCACGGGCAGGGATTTGTCGACCCAAAATCCACCGTAGATACCATGACCTAAATGCTCGGCAAACTGGCCGTAGATATATTTGCTGATAGTAAGTTTGGAGGTATCGCTAATGGACAGTGTAGCGGTTTCCTGGGCGAAAGCGGGTAAACTTAGGCTGATAAGAACGAAGAGGAAGATGGTTTTGAGTTTCATGGCGCAGCGTAGATTGGCCGGAGGAGACTTAGTTTTTCTAAAACTTCGTAAGTCTCCTCCGGGAATAAATGTATTTTATAACGGTTTATAAAAGTAGAAAGAATTTTTATTAAGCTGTTATATTTCTAATTTCAACAATTATTTGACGGCTAAAGTCAACATGAAAAAATACATCCCACTTTTCCTGGTTGTTGTCACCCTGTTTTCCTGCAAAATGCCCATCAATGCCAACGACCTCTACGGAAAATGGAAATACATTAAAGTGACTAACCCAAACGCTAGCCCACCTGATAGCGTAGCCAGCGATGACCTTGCCGCACAGGCGCCCTATATACAATTCGACACAAACAATACTTTGATCATCATGTGGGGGGGGAAAGTACTGTCGCATGGAAAATTCAAATTGGACGGCCGTAATATTCAGTACACCGAAAGCCTGCCGGATGGAACGACCAGAACCTTCCCGTTTTGGGTTTCGGAGTTGACCGATAAGGAAATTATTTTCGAGACAAAAGGCGTGGATGGATCGGGGGTGACCGCGGTGAAGGAGTGAGGGGTGTTGATAGCGGCAGCGGTAGTTGGCAGTGGCAGTTTTAGGAACATGTATTTTAGGTATGCGTTATCCATTTAATATTAAATCGGAACTATTTTCACCAGGTTCAAATAACTGCCCTGCAATTGCACTTGACGAAATCCGGCAAACCCACACAGAATAAATATACCTTTAGCCAAACAAAAACTATGGAAAAGTTGCCTTTCGATCTATTGAAAATCAATGCTGACGATGTAGATGCCCTCGAGGCAACGTACAGGGCGCTAAAAGAAAACTTCAAAGTTGGGTTGATAAAGGATGATGCAATAAGATTAAAAGAGTTTGACATGTTCACCAGCCATCCCGAGGCAACGATCGGGGGAACGCTTTTAATCAATCACCCGGAAGACGGCTGCCACCTCACCTTCGTGAAACTGCGTACCGTTATACAGGGCGGGCGGGGATCCGCCATCAGTTATTACAAATACCAGGTGTGGGCATCAGCGACGTTACGCAGCGACTTCGGGCGGGTAATGATCAGGCGCGAAAGTCTGAAGAGAGCAAAATTTGTTACTCCCCATCATTCGGCTCCCAAAGCTCGATTTTGTTGCCTTCCGGATCAAGAATGTGAACAAACTTGCCATAATCATACACAGCAATTTCATCCTCGACGATAACACCGGCAGCCTCTAATTCAGCCACCAATGCTTCGAGGTTTTCAACCCGGTAATTGATCATAAAATCTTTTGTGGATGGTTCAAAGTGTTTAGTATGCTGTGGAAAGGTCGCCCAGGTAGTAACTCCCTTTTTCTCCGGCTCATCAGCATCCAGCCATTCAAACGTGGCGCCCCAGTCAGTGGTTTGCAGGCCAAGGTTTTTGGCGTACCATTCGTTCATTTGCTTTGGGTCCTTGCATTTAAAAAAAATGCCCCCGAGTCCTGTCACTTTTTTCATACCCACTAAATTATAAATTTAGCACTGTTATCTTGCCTTAAAAAAGTTAAATTTGTTAAATTAAATGGCATCGGTATGCGAATGGTAATTGATTTGGACGAAAAATACAAAACCCTTTATTACGAGATGGTAAAAGCTACTCAAGCTGTTATTGTCGAGGAAGAACCAGAATTATCGGCAGAAGTCCGGGAACATATTATAAGCGGAATAAAAAAAGGGCGGGAGCAGGTAAAAAATGGTCAAACCAAATCATATGACGAAGTAAAACAACTGCTTGCCAAACGATGGCCCTAAAAATTATTTTTTCAGATGATGCCGCGGAAATGCTGCTAACCATCGCTGAATTGATTGAAAACAAATGGAGTAAAAAGGAAACCAAAAAATTTCTCGAAAAAGTTCATAAAACGCTTGCTCTCGTATCGACGCAACCCTATATGTTCAAAGCCTCTCCCTTTGACGAAAACATCAGGGTTGGACTTATTGCTAAACAAACCTCTTTTTATTACGAAATTCAAGAAAATGAGATAATTATTTTGTTTTTTTGGGATAACCGCCAGGAACCGTTGTTTACAGGCGACTCCAATTAAAACAAGTAATGATTTTATTAACCATCCTTTTTTGCATCATCGTGCTGGTGCTGCTCGTAAGCTGGGCCAAGGTTAACCCCTTTATCGCCTTCCTGATCGTTTCCATTATGGCTGGCCTGCTCCTGGGCATCCCGCTGGATAAGGTGATGCAATCCGTGCAAAACGGTTTGGGTGATACAATGGGGAAGATCACCATTATTATTTGCGTGGGCGCCATGATCGGTAAGCTGGTGGCCGTGAGCGGCGCAGCGCAGAAAATAGCCGAAGTGCTGGTGAATGCCTTCGGCATCAAACACATCCAATGGGCATTGGTTATTGTGGGCTTCATTATCGGCATCCCCCTGTTTTTCGAAACGGGTTTTGTGCTGATGGTGCCGCTTATTTTTACCGTGGTTTACAAATACAAGTTAAAGGCCGTCTACATCGGCTTGCCCATGCTGGCGGCCTTGTCGGTAACCCATGGTTTTTTGCCGCCGCACCCCTCGCCTTCCGCGCTGGTGGTTATTTTTAAAGCCAATATCGGCACGACACTGGTATATGGCCTTATCCTCGCTATACCTGCTATCATCATTGCCGGGCCGCTATTTGCCCGGAGCCTGAAAAACATAGACTCCCAACCGCTGGATACCTTTCGCGCCGAAGAAATGCCGGACGATAAATTGCCTGGCGCCGCAACAAGCTTTTTAACGGCCCTGCTGCCGGTTATCCTTTTGATGGCCGGTACACTGTACCTCAATACCGCCCATAGTACCGGCATGCTGCATAACCTGGTGGCGTTTGTAAGCGATGCACCGATGGCCATGATTATTTCGCTGCTCGTGGCTACCTATACGCTTGGGCTAAAACAAGGCTTACGCATGGCAAAGCTTGCCGACATTTATGGTCATGCCGTAAAAGATGTGTCGCTTATCCTGTTGATAGTTGCCGGGTCGGGTGCCTTTAAGGCAGTATTAACGGATAGCGGCGCCAATCACCAGATCGCTGGATTTTTGCAGAGCTTTAATTTACAGCCTTTGGTGATGGGATGGCTTATTGCAGCCATCATACGCATAAGCCTCGGGTCGGCTACAGTTGCGGGTTTAACCGCTGCGGGCATTGTTTCGTCGATGGTTTTACATGATCACAGCATAAATCCCAATTTGATGGTATTGGCCATCGGCGCAGGCAGCCTTGCCTTTTCGCACCTCAATGATGGCGGTTTCTGGCTGTTTAAGGAATATTTTAACCTTTCTATAAAAGATACCATCCGCTCCTGGTCGTTGATGGAAACCATTATTTCGGTTACGGGGTTGATAGGGGTTTTGGTTTTGAACCAGGTGGTTTGACGTTAATTCGGCTCTGATAAGATTTGGTTTAAAATAGACAAGACTTCGTCCTTTTTTATCGTGTCTATTTCAGATTTATCATAAATTGTCACCAACATTATATTTATCGAATCTTCGGTTTTTATGGTGAGATAATAGATCACGCGAAAACCGCCACTTTTTCCTTTTCCTTTGCTCTTATCGGCCAGCCGTATTTTGTAAATATTTTTGCCGTATGACTCGCCTAAAAACGGATTTATTAAAAGGTCGGCTATCAACTCGTCGACACTTTGCCTTAAAGAATGGTATTTTTTCGCAAGAGGTTTTAATCTCTTTTTGAATTCATTTGCATAATCAACGCTATTCATCCCAAAGAGTAGAGATAGGATTTCTTTCCAACTCCCCCCGTTCCGTCAAGATTGCTTCTTTTAACCCCTGCTTTAAAGAACTGAGCTGGCTTTGTTTAAGAGAACTTAAGTCACTCTTTTTTCCCGCTATTTCCTCAATTTTTTGGGTGCTCTTCTTTGAGGTTCTTTTAGCAGGAGTCTTATCCTCCGTCTTTATAATAGTAAGCGTCATAATATTTGCCGTTATAATTCAAATTTAATGAAAAGAAACTGAAGATTTCAGCATGATTCTCCGCTCAATCAAAATCCAAATTGAATTTATTCTTCAAATCCACCATTGCCGGATTCTTAGCCGCCATATGCTGGAATTTTTCCGCGGCGGTATAAGGACGTTTTACAACGGCTTTTTCATCAATACGGGCGCTTACTTCAATGTTAAAGTTCCGGAGGCCCATCCGTAAAAAGTTCATCAGGTTTGGGCGTTCGTCGCGGAATAGGTTTTCCTGCACTTTGTTCTCTACAATGATTTCGTAAGTATCGGGGCCGATCAATTTTGGGGGATTGGAAGTAAAAATCGTCAGCGAATTTTTCTTGCCTTCCGACTTTAAACGGGCGGCAAAATCGCTCCAGGCCTGTAATAGCTGGTCATTGGTATAACTGCCCTTTGCATCGCCTTTCAGGTAGGGGTCTTCCTCCTCCAATATCGCTTCGCGCGTTTTGCCCATGTCTTTCAACGAAGGTATTTTTACGGAAGTAACCGCACCGTTTGCATTGGGTATAAAACCTTTGGGCTTTTCGGCCGCCGGCGCTTCCACTTTTTCGGGCGGCTTTACCGGTTGTGGCTGCCTGTTAACCTGGTAGCCAACATCCGGATCGCTCAGGATTGACACCGGTTCAGCAGGTTTTGGCGCGCTCTCCGGCTTTACTGCTGCAGGCTCAGGTTTTTTTTTTAATTGCCCTTCCGCGGGCATTGCACTCAGCGGATTTACCGCAACCCTGAAGACGGAGGGCAGGTTGCACATCTTCAGCAATGCCAGCTCCACCTGCAAACGCTGGTTTTTGCTAAGCTTGTAGTTCAGGTCGCACTGGTTGGCGATGTTAAGCGCCGATAGCAAAAAGGAGACAGATGATGACTGCGATTGCTGCAGGTATTTCGATTTGATCCCATCGCTTACTTCGAGCAGCTTTAGTGTGGCTTGGTCCTTGCCGACCAGCAAATTACGAAAGTGCTCGGATAAGCCGGAGATGAAATGCGCGCCGTCGAAACCACGCGATAAAATCTCATCAAACAGCAGCATGGTCTGGCTGTTGTCTTCGTTGAGCAGCCGGTCGGTGATGCTGAAATAATAATCGTAATCGAGTATGTTCAGGTTGTCGATAACGGATTTATAGGTCACGTTCCCACCCGAAAAGCTTACGATCTGGTCGAACATGGAAAGGGCGTCCCTTAAGCCGCCGTCAGCCTTTTGAGCGATGATGTGCAGGCCGTCGGGTTCGTAGCTGATGTTTTCTTTTTTGGCGATCCCGGCTAAGTGCGCGGCCATATCGTCAACCCGGATGCGGTTGAAATCGAATATCTGGCAGCGGGAAAGGATGGTGGGCAGTATCTTATGTTTTTCGGTAGTTGCCAGGATAAAAATGGCATAATGCGGCGGTTCTTCCAGCGTCTTCAAAAAAGCGTTGAAGGCAGCCTGCGACAGCATGTGCACTTCGTCGATAATATATATCTTATAACGAACAGCCTGGGGCGGGATGCGCACCTGCTCGATGAGGCTGCGGATATCATCGACCGAGTTGTTGCTGGCGGCATCGAGTTCGTGAACATTAAACGAGTTGCCATTTTGAAACGACTGGCACGACGCACAAACGCCGCAAGCCTCGCCATTAGGTTGCAAATTTTCGCAATTGATAGTCTTTGCAAGTATGCGGGCACAGGTAGTTTTGCCTACGCCACGCGGCCCGCAGAATAAAAACGCCTGCGCCAGCTGGTTATTTTTGATGGCGTTTTTGAGCGTGTTGGTGATATGCTGCTGACCGACAACACTTTCAAAAGTTGCCGGGCGGTATTTGCGCGCCGAAACAATAAAATTATCCACAGCTACTAAGGTAACAACATTATGGGTTAGTTAAAAGCAGTGTTGATGATTTGGGCGATGCCGTTCTGTTTTAAGTTTAAATACCTAAATTTGTATCAAATGAATTGCGTTATGCAGCTTTCCGACCTCGATCTAACCAAAACGTACACCTATGCCGATTACCTTAATTGGTCTTTTGATGAGCGGCTGGAGTTGATCAGGGGCAAGATATTTAAAATGAGTCCTGCACCAAGTTCCGGACATCAGTCTGTGTAGGGCGCGGTATTTAGTGAAATATACAACCATCTTAAAAAAAAGCCTTGTAAGGTATTTTCAGCTCCTTTCGATGTTCGTTTAATGCGGCGGTCGGCTGATGATAGAGATGTCGTAACTGTGGTGCAACCCGATATCTGTGTGATATGTGATTTGAAAAAAATTGACACAAAAGGCTGCATTGGCTCCCCGGATATTATAATCGAAATTTTGTCGCCGGGCAATAACACGAAGGAACTTCAAAACAAATATGAAATTTATGAGGAAGCCGGTGTTTTAGAGTACTGGATCATTCACCCTGTTGAGGAGACGTTTTTAAAGTACGTTTTAATCGAAAATCAATTTCAGCCCTCCAGGCTTCTTACCGTTGGCGATCTGGTAACTACGCCCATACTGCCAGGCTTTATAATGGATTTAAAAGAATTGTTTGCAGAAGCAAATGGCTGATCTTCGAGTTAAATACTACATTTAAGCAAAAGGTAAACTAATCCGCTCAATCGTAGTCGTCCTCGGGTAAATGATCGTCATCGTCCGGATCTAAAATATCATTGTCCTGTTCCAATACATGCAGGTCGTCCCGGTCGTCGGCCAAATCTTCGAAGTCTTCATCATCGATGTCGGACCAATCGCCGTCACCGTCTTCAACGTCGTCATCATCGCCGGGGGACAATAGTATAATAGTTTGTTCTTCGTTTATCGCGGTGGTATATTCGTCGGTTAACATAAGACAAAGCTAATTAAAGTATATCTAAAGAAAAAAGTCATGCTGATAGAGCACCGACACACCTGCCTGGCGTGAACGCATGATGGGAGGCCGAAACAAGTTCGGCAAGAGGCAGGACTTGTTATTTATTATCGAAGTTTACCCCAAATACGCCATATCGTCGCCGGTCAACTCAATATCCGCCGCTGCCATATTCTCCTCAAAGTGTTTCAACGAGGAGGTACCCGGAATAGGCAGTATCCACGGCGAGCGGTGCAGCAGCCAGGCTATATTGGCCTGTACCTGGGATATATTATATTTTTTTGCGATCTCCGCTATCCGGTCATTTTTTTTGGGCATGGACAGAAACAGCGAGAAATACGGTACCAGGGGTATTCCATTAGCTTCACAAATGTCCAGCAGCTCTTCACCGCCGTTACTTACCATGTGCCCCGCGCCATGTGTTGTACGCTGAGCGTGGCCGTACATATTTTCCACAGTGGCAACCTCACCCATTTTCATGGCGGTTTGCAGTTCATCACGGGTAACATTGCTCACGCCCACATGCAAGATCTTGCCTTCGCGCTGCATTTTAAACATGGCCTCCATCGATTCTTCAAAGGGAGCGCCATGGCCGGCAATAGCCCTGAAATGCACCAGCGTTATCTGTTCAATTTTAAGCGTGCGAAGGTTATTTTCAATGCTGCTGCGCAAATTTTCGGGCCTGTTAAATGGTATCCAGCTTTTATCGGGCTTGCGCGCGCCACCAACCTTGGTGCAGATCACCAAATCAGCCGGGTAAGGGTACAGCGCCTCGGCAATCAGGCGGTTGGTTACATCTTCGCCATAATAATCGGCGGTATCAATAAAATTCACACCAACTTCTACCGCGCGTTTTAGTATTTGCAGTGCTTCGGGCCGGTTTGGCGGTTCACCATAAATGCCCTCGCCGGTAAGGCGCATGGTGCCATAGCCGAGGCGGTTAACAGTTAATGGGTGCTCGGATCTGCCGGCAATGGTAATGGTTGCAGGAATGCTCATGGTTTTGTTTTGATAGATAATGGGGGCAAAATTAGGGATTGTTTTGGATTAAAAACAGTTTTATGCTACAGGCTCCCTGTCCAGGTCACTGTAAGGGTAATAGCCTTTCTTTTTCAACAAATCAAATAATTTATCGCCCCCGTTGTCCTTGGCAAAATTCATTTCACTTTGAAAAATCTCCATGCATAATAACAGATGGTGTGCTTGCTCGCCAATTTTAAACGCCTTGTTAGCAGACATGTAATTATCGAAAATCAAAAACCCTTTTTCGTCCGGAAGTTCACAAGTCTCCTTCGGTGCAATAACGGCTTCAAAAGAGTATCTCGCTATCCCTGTAAATATCCAACGAGTTCGATTTTTCATCCGTTCAAAAGATGGTTTCATATTCTCGGTTTCACTATACGGTAACTTAGTAAACGCGACCAGTTCAAAAGTACCAAGCAGATTTGGTTTTGGCCCGCTTCCATCAGTGGTCAATAATTCCATTGTTGCAAACCCAGTTCCGGGAATATGATGCAGGAAGAAATAAATATCTACATACCCTCCGCCATAAAATGAGATAATCGAATGGTCGCTACCATGCATCTTACCTAAAACATTTTCAAGCCCTTGTTCTTTTAGCTCCAAGTAATTGACATATCGCTCAACCGGAATCTCATCGCCATATTGTTCTATTTTTTGCTTTTTTTTGCCGAATACTCTCTTGAAAAAATCCATGCGACCCGCTGCACTTTTAATGTTTAAATGGCAGTTAAATTTATAAATAAATTGTGCTCGGAATTTACAAATGGAGGGTTTTCAGCTGATAAAAACCAGAGTCTTACATTTAAAGAACCCATTATTCGCGCCAGGGATAGCAGCGGATACCGGCCAAGAGCGTAAGGCCTGCAGGCGTATGAGCAGATAGCCCGCCCGGGCGCCCAAATTATTTAAAGGAGGAGTTTGCAAGTCCCGTCCGCAATCATTATAATCCATAACACCACTATCTAATCACCAACATACCCCCCACAAGCAAATATCCGACAAAATTCGCGACGTATCTCCCCTACAATTTCATCTTAAAATAACCCAATTACCTTTCTCACAAACAGACAAAAAATCCTTAATTCACAAAACAATAACCCACACCACAACCCTACACCATAACCCCACAATAAGCCCAAAACAACAACCCACACCATAACCCAACGACAAGCCCAAAACACCCCAAAAACAAACCAAGAACACCCCCAAAACAAACCAAAAACAACCTCACACGCACCCCACCACCCATCCCTCGAACTTTTTTGTGAAATAGTGCATACTTTTTTCATAAAAATTCTTAATTTTGCAGCCCCGTAATAGCGGGTAAAAAGTTAAAAATCAAAGTATAACAATGCAACAGTACGAAATTGTGATCATTCTGACCCCGTTGTTATCGGAAGAAACTGCTAAAGAGGCCATTGGCAAGTACAGCAAAATTCTTTCTGATAACGGAGCCGAAATTGTCCAGGAGGACAATTGGGGTCTGAGAAAACTTGCGTACCCTATTCAAAAAAAGACGACAGGGTACTATCACTTAACTGAATTCAGGGCTCCGGGTGATTTAATTAATAAACTGGAGGTTGAATTACGCCGCGACGAGCGCGTTTTGCGTTTCCTGACGATTGCTTTAGACAAGCACGCCATTGCATACAACGAGAAAAAACGCAGCGGTGCATTTAACCAGAAAAAACAACCTAAAGAGGAGGCTGCAAGCTAATGGCAAACGAACAGATTAAATACGTTACCGCCCCCAAGGTTGAGGACACACGTAAAAAATACTGCCGTTTTAAAAAGAACGGGATAAAGTATATCGACTACAAAGACGCTAACTTTTTGCTGAAGTTTGTTAACGAGCAGGGTAAAGTATTACCACGCCGCTTAACCGGTACTTCGCTGAAATTTCAGCGCAAGGTGGCCCAGGCCGTTAAACGCGCCCGCCACATCGGTTTATTGCCTTACGTTACGGATTCACTTAAATAAGCAGGAGGTTTAAAGCAATGGAAGTTATTTTAAAACAAGACGTAAAGCACCTCGGCGAAAAAGACGACGTGGTGAAAGTGAAACCGGGTTATGGTCGTAATTACCTTATTCCTAAGGGTTATGCCATACAGGCAACTGAATCGGCCCGCAAAGTTTTAGCTGAGGACCTTAAACAGGCGCAGTTTAAACAGGAAAAGATCCGCAAGGATGCCGACGCGATTGCTGCCCGTTTGGAAGGCGTTAAGCTGACTATCGGCGCAAAAGCAGGCGAAACCGGCAAGATCTTCGGTGCTATCAATACCATACAGATCGCTGACGCCCTGAAGAAAGAAGGCTTTGACGTTGACCGTCGCCGCATTACTTTTGACCAGGAGCCGAAATTTACAGGCGATTATGTGGCCAACATTAACCTGCACAAAGAGGTTAAAGTACGGGTACCGTTTTCGGTGGTAGCTGAGTAAATTGATTTCGGATGGGTGAGGGCTTCGCCGTCCCGGATTGCCGATTTCGGATTTCATATTTGAGGATATTTAAAGGTGTTTTGCGAGAGCAGGACACCTTTTTTATTTAGCAAGTGGGACGACAAACATTGCAAGTCAACCTAAAAAAGCTAAATTCTTAATTCCGCAGTCGGCTCCCGATAGCTATCGGGACCGCATTCCGAAATAAAGTGGACCGACCCTTATTCATCTTGAATAATTTTCGCGCTGCCCCGATGATTTTTTAAATAAATATTATTTATTTGCAGAAAAAAACCTAATCGACATGAAAAAATATCTACTCGCATTCACAATTTTCCTATGCGCCGCGTATGGCGCTTTCGCACAGGACGATAACACTTTAACCAAGATCGGCATCGGCGGCAGCGGCGGCGGCACCATCGGATCATATGCAGGTGCTTACCCGGTTGGCAGCGAATTAAATTTGAGACTGGAATTCCCGCTGGAAGGAACACCTGTGAGCCTCACCTTTAATACCGGTCTAACCTTTTACCTTTCGTCAGACGGGTATAACGTGGACTATACCACTGACGAAGGAGATTATAGCTCTGGTTCCGTGGCAGTATTTCTACCGGTACAGGTGGGAGCACGATTTTACGCCACCCACAAGTTTTTTTTAGAGGGCGACGTTGGCGGCTCATTTAATTTGAATTCACCTTCGTCCAACTTTACATCGCAAAAGGTGGCCTTACTGGTTACCCCGCAGGCGGGCTTTACATTTCCGTTTGGCGCTTCCAGGTTTTCATTAGACGCTTCATTGCTTTACGAAGACCGGTTTGAATCGGGCGGCGGCTACGGCCAGATCGCGGCACGGGTTGCATTTAACTTTGGGTTGTAGATGGGGATCAGAATTTTTTGAATTCGACTCCCGATAGCTATCGGGAGTCGAATTCCACACTGTGTCCATATTTTTACATAACATATAACCCTTTCGGGCGTTATTGAGGCATTATTCAAATAATTTTAGTTTTTTTGCCCCAACACTTAAATAACCCCATGAAAAAGATCTTTCTATTATCTGCTATTTTATTCGGCGCTGTCTGTGGCGCTTCTGCCCAATATTATTACAACAATAATAATAATGACCCGAACGCACCCGCACCCAAGCTCGGTTTTGGCCTTAGCTCGGGCATAGCCACCGGGCCGGTTTCGGGCTATTTCCCGGAAGCAGGTTCGTTGATTTTGAAACTTGAGCTTCCCATAAAGAAATCACCGGTAAGCGTAGTATTCCTTACAGGATACACCTTTTATGTATCGCAGGGCGGCTACGCCGCAGGCTATGACGGCTACGGGTTCGACTATGGCACCTACTACTCCGGCCAGGTAGCGTCGTTTATACCGCTTGAAGCAGGCTTAAAAGCCTATGTGGCGCCGCATTTTTTTCTTGAAGGTGAGGCTGGTGCGTCGTTCAATGTGAACTATGCTACTTCCAATTATACCAACGACGAAACCGCCTTAATTTATGATTTGGGTGCGGGCTACTCCTTCCCGCTTGGATTCAGCCGGAGGGCTACAACCGATCTGAGCGTGGTATATGAAAACAGGCCTGAGGCAGGCGGCGGCTACAGCCAGGTAGCCTTACGCGCCGTATTTAACTTCCCTTTAATAAAATAAGCGAAACTCCGCAAATAGATTAGTCGTGATTAAACCGTCGAATTTTTTAATTTAGACGGTTTAATTCCTATGGCTAAAAAAACGACTGCAAACCGAAAACCTGCGCCGGGCAAATCCAAAGGTATTTTCCGGAGCGGATGGCTCAAGCTTGTGCTGCGTATTTTAAAGCTGGCCTTTATATTTTTTGTGGTGAGCAGCGTTTTGGCGGTTATCCTTTTTCGCTTTATAAACCCGCCGGTTACTTTCCTGATGATCGAGCGGGGTTTTGAGCGAAAGGCCGATGGCAAGCCCTGGAAGATTGACAAACAGTGGATAAGTTTTGACCAGATAGCCGACCCGATGAAGAAAGCTGCTGTTGCAGCCGAGGACCAAACCTTTCTTGAAAACCACGGCTTCGATTTTAACGCCATTGAAAAAGCCATCCAAAAAAACGAGCACAGCAAAAAGCTGATAGGCGGTAGCACCATTACGCAGCAAACCGCAAAAAATGTTTTTTTATGGCCGGGCAGGTCGATCATTCGCAAGGCCTTCGAAGCCTGGTTTACCATGCTGATGGACGTTTTTTGGAGCAAGAAACGGGTGATGGAGGTTTACCTGAACGAAATCGAAATGGGCGACGGCATTTATGGCGTGGAAGCAGCCTCACAGGCATATTTTCATAAGTCAGCTTCCGATTTAAACAATTCCGAGGCTGCAGCAATTGCGTCGATATGGCCAGACCCATTAAAATGGTCGCCCACCGACCCCAGCGATTATGTAAAGCACCGGCAATATTTGATTAAAAAGAATATGAGAAGACTGGGAGCATTGGATTTTTAGCCCCCGCCCCCCAACCTCCTAAAGAGGGAGTTTGAATCTTCAATTATCTAAAGATATTCCACTTTGAAATTAGCTTTTAAATCCTGAATTTCTTCGTTTTCCATTGTCAAAAAACCATTCGCTTTAAAGTTCCCCCTTTAGGGGGCTAGGGGGTTTGGTACTTCCAATGCCTTGATTTCCCTTCCGCTATCCACTCTATTGCTGTATCCAAACGTTTCAGCCTGGTAGCATCGCTTTTCGCATCAACAATCCATTCCATATATTCGCGCTTGTGGGACGGGCTGAATTTCTCATAGGCCGCCTGCGCCTGGGGATTATGGGCCAACCGGTCGGAAAAATCAGTGGGCATTTCTATCGGAGCTTTAGGGGCAGTTTCTTTTTTTACCGCAGGCTTTTTGTTGGCGGGCTCATTTAGCAGCATCGCTTGCTTTATAAAATCCACAAGTATCTCGTCCGAAGGAAGATCGCTTAAGCTCATGATCTTTCCAAAACTGCCTGCGGTGCCATCTTCCGGCTTAATTAATTTACCCGGGTCGTTCAATTGACTTTGCTTCCAGAATCCAAAACCCATGTGCTCCTTAAAAGCGGCCATTTGGCAAACCGACCCGTTGTAATCAAAAAACGGGAAGCCCCATTTCATCGTTTCGGTTAATAAAGGCGACACCGAGTGTACCAGTTGCCTTAGGTGTTTTAAAATTGGCTGGGCAAAATCGGCTGATTTGCCGATATAGGCGTCTACGCGCGAATCATATTGTTCCATAACCGTAAAAATACTTACAAAAAATAATCCGGCAAATAGTTCATGCGGAGAGGATATCGTGAAATTGCACAGATGGGCCTGAATTCCACCTTATAATTGTAAAAAATATTACACAGCCTCTGCAATCATATACATTCTCATTGGCCTCCAATGTCCAATAAGGCAGAATAATGAAGGCACTAAAGGTTCAAACAAACGCAGGTTCCCAAGACTTTGGGAAATTGGTAAACCGTTATGGGACAGATTCCTTTGCGTTCTCTGTGCCTTCCCCGCGCTCTCTGTGGTTAACTCTTCCGGGCAACAACATTAAGAACTGCCGGACATCATTCGGCAAATTAAATTCAAATATCTTTAAGTGATAAAGGCTGCACCGTTCCGTTTTTCATTTTCGACACCTCAATTAATGCCTGTGCAATTTCTTTTGTAAGTTCGTTCTGACCGGACTCTTCAATCAAAATTTGCCAGTCTTTTTTCTTTTGTTTTTGCTTCGACTTTTCCATTCAATAACCGTTGAACTAACTCACCAAATTCCCAAACAACTGCACATGCCAGCTATCCTTAAAAGGTACTTCCCATTTGGTTTGCAGTTCGTGCAGGTTTTGTACCATATTGTTAAACACGATAGAGTCGGTATTTATAGCGCCTTGCTTGATGAGGTTTTCAAAAACGTGCCGCGGCGCCGACAGCACTTCAGTGCCTTCGCGGTAGGCCAGGTTGAACCGGTCCAGCAAACTGATGTTGAATTGCTGTTCCAGGTGTTTAATAAAATGTACTGATTTATCAATGGAGCAGCCACTGGCCCCGGCCTGTCCTTCGTCCACAATGAGTATAATAAACCGGTTATAGCGTATTTCTGCCCCGGCTTTCAGCTGGTTGTTATGGGCCGTCCAGCCGGTTACAAAGCCGTCCGTCGCCTCCTGAATTTGTGCAGTTTCCGCATCCGAAAGCTTGCGGTTAGCCTGGTAAACCCATACCCGTGAATTTTGTGAAAATTGCATTTACAAAGCTATCTATTTTATTAATTTATGGTTTAACTTTGTTGTCATCTTAAGATAAGATATTTCTTTTTGCGCCGAATGTAAACCAACCTGCCATGGGGTTAAAAAATTTACTGATCGCTGTCTCCATCCTGCTGCTCTTGACGGTCAACTACGGCTTTAAGCCTGCTTTTGACGAGCAAGACTGGTTGGCATGGGTAAACCGCGCCCTCACACAATCGTACGACCAAACGGCCGATGCTAAAGTGAAAAAAGTGGAAATATCAGTAACGAGCGATTATTTTGTCAGGCTGCGGAAAACCTACGCGAAAAACATGCAGGAATATTATTCGTTCAACCTGCATAAGTTTAACGACTTCGATTATTTTGGCGATACCAATAGCGGCACCCTTCAGCTAAAAACCATAGCCGACGACATCATCGTTCAAACTTACAACAGCCGTGATGGGGATATCGATTCCATGAGCACCGTCCTGAACATCCCTGTAAGAAACGTTGAGCCGGAGCGATTGGACAGCCTGCGGGAGGCTTTTAATTATTTTAAGGCGAAGGGATTGTGAAGACTTACGAAGTTATAAAAACTAAGTCTATTGCGTGTTCTACAACCCATTCGCCCTCACGGTGATCTCCGCAATATCCAATACCTGTATCTCTTCTTCTTTGTTCTCAAGCTTCACCCCGTCCCGCAGCATTGTCATGCAGAAGGGGCATGCTGCTGCGACCACCGTGGCTTTTGATTGCAGGATATCAGCCATGCGTTCCACGTTGATATCTTTCTTGCCTTTTTCGGGTTCTTTAAACATTTGCCCGCCGCCTGCACCGCAGCAAAGGCCGTTGGACCGGCAGCGTTTCATTTCTACCAGGTCGGCATCCAAAACCTCCAGCGCTTTGCGTGGGGCCTCGTAAACATTATTTCCGCGGCCCAGGTAGCAGGGGTCATGGTAAGTGATCCGCTTGCCTTTAAAGCTTTCGCCGCCTTCGGCTTTCAACTTGCCTTCATCAATTAATTGCTGTATGAGTTGGGAATGGTGGATCACTTCATAATTACCACCCAAGCCGGGATACTCATTCTTCAGCGTGTTGAAACAATGCGGGCAGCCGGTTACAATTTTTTTGATTTCGTAGGCATTGAGCACCTCAATATTCGTCAGCGCCTGCATCTGGAACAAAAATTCATTGCCGGCGCGTTTCGCCGGGTCGCCGGTACAGCTTTCTTCGGTACCCAAAACCGCGAAGCTGATACCCACATGGTTCAGTATTTTGCAGATGTCGCGGGTGATGCGCTGGGCGCGCTCGTCAAAGCTGCCGGCGCAACCCACCCAAAAAAGGATATCAGGTTGTTTGCCTTCGGCGGCCATTTCGGCCATTGTGGGGATTTTCATTTCGGATTTCGGATTTTTGATTTCGGATTTTTTATTTTTCGCGATTTTTTTTGCGATACTAAACAAGGCTATGGCCGTTTCGAATTTATTTTATGAACTGCCATCTATAAAGCCACAAACTGCTGCTGCCAACTGCAAACCGCTACTGCAAACTGCCAATGCTACTCCTCCCCCGCCCAATTCAACCTGTCTGCGGCACTATACTTCCAGGGCGCGCCGTTGTTTTCAACATTCCCGAACATATTGTTCAGGCTGGCAGGGGCTTGTGACTCTTCCATTACCACATACCTGCGCATTTCGGTAATAATTTCCAGCGGGTTGATGTTCACCGGGCAGGCGTCGGTACAGGCGTTGCAGGTGGTGCAGGCCCACAGCTCTTCGCGGCTGATGTAATCGTCCAGCAGCGATTTTCCGTCCTCGTGGTCTTTGCCGTGTTTATCAATGTTATTTCCCACTTCGGTGATCCTGTCGCGGGTATCCATCATGATCTTCCGGGGCGACAAAAGCTTACCGGTTTGGTTGGCAGGGCATACCGACGTACACCTGCCGCATTCAGTACAGGTGTAGGCGTCGAGCAGGTTTTTCCAGGTCAGGTCGGTTACGTCCTTCGCGCCAAACCTGCCAGGCTCTCCCGTTGTTTGCGGCACAAACGACGGATCGATCATCGCCTTTACTTCATTAGTGACCGACGCCATATTTGTGAACTGTCCTTTTGGATGCAGATTGGAATAATACGTGTTTGGGAAAGCCATCAGGATGTGGAAGTGCTTGGAATAGGGCAAATAATTCAAAAACGCCAGTATGCCGATGATATGGAACCACCAGCAGCACCGCTCTATGATCTCCAGCGACGATGCATTATCCGGCAGCAAACGCCCGATGAATTGGCTCACCGGGAAGCTGCCTGCCTTAATGTAATGGCCGTAATTTAACAATTGCAGCTTATGGTCGGCGGCGTTCATGGTTAAAAAGGCCGTCATCAAAAATATTTCGATGATCAGGATATAGTTCGCATCGGATCGTGGCCATTTGGTCATCTCCACCCCGCTAAAGCGCTTCAAGTGTGCAATGTTTCGCCTGGCCAGGAAGGTAACGCAAGCCACCAGCACCAATACCGCCAGTATTTCAAACCCGCCGATCAGTAAGCCGTACAGGCTGCCCAGCAGCTTTGAGAAAATGCGGTGTGAGCCAAACACCCCGTCGATCATGATCTCCATCACCTCCAGGTTAATAATGACAAAGCCTACATAAATAAAAATATGCATCACAGCAGCCAGCGGCCGCTTTACCATTTTGCTTTGTCCGATGGCGACCAGCCCCATCGTTTTCCAGCGCAATCCGGGATTATCGGAGAGATCAAGGTCTTTGCCCAACAGGATATTACGGCGAATTTTACCGGCATTTTTACTAAACAGGTAAATGGCGGCGGCGAGGATGATGATGAATATGATCTGTGCAATCATTATGCGTGCATAGGAATTTCCAAATATAGAGGTATTGTTGTAAAATTGTAAGGTTGAAAAGTTGGAATGTTTGGTCTGTTTTTCTGTTTTGCCTGCATGGTAATTTTTTCACTTGAAACATTCCAGCCTTTCGACGTCGCCGGCAACAATCTAACAATACAACAATACAACAACCTTCCAACATTCTAACATTACAACACCCTCCCCCAACAATTTTGAAAAAAAATCAAGGCGAAATGAAAAAAATCTTACATTTGCAGCCCCAACGGGAGGGTATCATAGCTCAGTTGGTAGAGCAAAGGACTGAAAATCCTTGTGTCGCTGGTTCGATTCCAGCTGATACCACAGAATAAAATAGGTCTTTTTCTAACGAAAAAGGCCTATTTTTGTATCTACAAGGCATATTCTTTGGCTTAGGGCCATTTTGCCGGGACGTTCTGTTCTGGCCGGTTTTACACAAATTTTTGTTAAACTCAGCGAAAAAAAGTTACAAATAAGTTACGAAACTTTTTTCGCCTAAAAACCAAAGTATGGCTACTGTAGGCATTAAGGTGTTTAAGCACCACAAAAAAGCAGACGGAACTTACAATGTTAAGATCCGCGTATCACACAAAGGGAGTAATCACTACATCGATACTACTCATTTTGTAAACGGTAAACAACTTACCGCTAAATTCAAAGTCAAGGATACTTTTATCCTTGACCTCGTTAATGATACCTTAAAAGGGTATAGAAAAGTAATAAGTGAACTGGAAGATAAAATCGATCTCTACAATTCAGAAACATTAAGAGATCATTTAGTCGGCAAAGATAAAGAAGTAAACTTTATTCAATTTTCTTACGAACACATTGATGAGTTATTTAAAGAAAAGCGGGACGGCTCCGCCAAGACTTTAAAAACGGTTGTACTTAGCTTAATCGACTATTTCAAAAAGTCGGTTGTTTTGCCGAAAGAAATCAACGGGGCCATGTTAGTTAAATATGAGGCTTATTTAAGAAAACCGAGAAAAATAACCCGGCCCGACCAATTCAAAATTCCGCGCACACGGACAGTCGAGGGCATGAAAGATGCCGGGGTTCATAATCATTTGCGTGATCTCCGGATATTGTTTAAGGCTGCAATGAAAAAATATAATAAGCCAGAACTTGGTGAAATAAAGATCCCTCATAACCCTTTTGAAAATTATAAGATAGTTGAAGCACCTGAAACTAAAAAAAGAAACATCACAGTTCAGCAAATCATCGATATCATGAAATGCGAGGTTAAAGCCGGAAGCAGGCCAGAATTAGCCAGAGATTTATTCACCTTATCTTTTTTCATGTGTGGTATAAATGCAGTAGACCTTTACGAACTTACAAAAGACAATATTGTAAATGGCCGATTAGAATATAACAGGTCTAAAACTGAAAGCCGGAGGAAAGACAATGCATTTATAAGTATCAAAATCGTAAGGGAAGCAAAACCTCTACTTCATAAATATATTGAAAAATTAAGCGTGAGGTATGCGAGTTCCGAAAACCTGGACCATGCTCTCAATGAAGGTATGCGTCAGCTATGTAAGGCCCTGAAGATGTCCCGGATTACATTTTATTGGGCAAGACACAGCTTTGCTAACATAGCCAGGAATAAGTGTAAATTGAGTAAAGATTATGTTGGTGAAGCCCTTAATCATCTTGACAGCGAACATAAAACAACCGACATATATATCGAAAAAGATTGGAGTATTGTAGACAACGTGCAGAGCGAAGTCGTGGTATATTTCCGAAAAGTTTGGAAACTAATACAGAAAAAGGAAAATATCGATGACGTGAAAGAAGTTAGGGTTGTTAATTTATTTCAATCAATCGTACTCAATCCATTAAAGGCAAGTTGACCATCAATGATTAAATTCCAGCGCATTTTTCATTATTATTTTTGTTAAAGTTTCTATAAATTTAACTAATAATTTTAAACCTTAACCTATGAAAACTTTCGTGTTTTTATTGACCGGTATCGCAGTAATCACTTCCTGTTCGTCCGTTCACAACTCTATAAAATTTGCAGAAAGCAAAGCGGATACAATGGCTGACCTGCCGGCAAATATTTTTTCAAATTTGCTTGACCCATGGAACCGCCGGGTTGATCAGGCTGATACTGCAATAAATAGCCCCGAAATTATCAGGAATTTGAGCTCAGTTGACACGAATTTATCACACCAGTTTATTTTTGCCGATTTATCCGTGCCATATTATGTGGTTGACAATGCTCCTTTGGTGGTTAAAATATATGGCGATCCTGAGGGTGTACAAGGAGGGAATTACACCTTGCCAGTGGACACGCAAACACTGTTTCCTGAATTGAGCGGAAAAAAGCCCCAGATCAGTGATCCTCATTTATGTATCGTTGACATAGGGACAAAAAAGCTGTATGAGTTGTATGGCCCCGATTCAGTAGGTCCTAAACTCTGGAAGCACAACGGCGCAGCATTTTTCGATCTTTCTCAAAATGGCATTAACCGGGCGGATGGCTACACCTCGGCTGATGTAGCAGGACTTCCGATTTTGCCGGGCCTCCTTCGATTCGACGAACTACGAACCGGTAGTATAAACCACGCCCTCCGTATAACGATAGCGGATAGCACGGGATTGAACGCCCACATCGGGCCAGCAGCAACTCATCATCCGAAAAATCAGAATGGGGTTTCGCCGGGAGCACCCATTTTATGGCTTCCAATGGGAGCACGATTGAGGCTACGCGCCAGTGTAAGCGAAGCACACTTATCGCCTGACGGACTGGCAATTGTCCGTTGCCTGAAAACATACGGAGCGGTGGTTGCCGACATCGGCCCGCCATTTGCCATCTCTGGCACACAAGATATTCGATTTAAAAGCGATGCTGCGATGTGGCGGGCAGACACGACCAATAATAAAATTAGCTGGACGCTGCGGCTATCTGATAGTACGGGCACACGTGATATACGCTGGGGAGATTTCCAAGTCATCAAAATTGCGCCGGGTGATTTGGATACATTGATTAGCAGCCTACCGCCGCCTAAACAATATGTGAAGAAAAAATAAAGTTCAGTAGAGATATTGACAGTCGCAAATAAAACAATCATTAACGAGCGTAATAAAACAATTATTTGTAAAGCGAATATGGTATAGACATTGCCTTAGTAATTTCACACTTAGGCACTTATATAAGGGGCAAATTTTGAGACCGAAAATAATCGCGAACTGATTGTCACATTAACAAAGTCCCTTTTTATGCGCGTCTCAGAAGCTTCGACTTATAATATATCATGGCATGAAGGTATATCTCCCACAAAAATTAAGACAGGTCAAATCAACTCCAAAGATGACAAGAGTTTTCGTAAATTGCTGCGATAAACCTGATCTAATCAAATGCGCATTTTTTTATTTTGGACTCTGCTGATAATTGTTTTTGTGACTCCAGATAGCTCGAGCCAGACTAATGAACTATCTCCGTTAAAACTGGGTGATCTCTTTAAAAAAACCGACCAAATTTTTTCCAGGCACCCGGATTCAGCAATTGCAATGGTAAATTCGGCATATCACTTTGCAATACGAAATAAGGATTTAATAGCTCAAGTCAGATGCTTGAATACCCTTGCCTATTATAACTTCTATGCCAACTTTGGGGACAAAGGTGAACGCGATGCGATCAAAGCGGTTCAAACCTCTCGGCACCTAGGCTTAGATTCTTTGATTGGAGATGCTTATGTCACATTGGGAAGCATATTGTCCGGCGGGTTTAGGTTTAAAGAAGCTATAGAGGAATACCAACTGGCGCAACAATATTATCCGGCTAAAAAAATGCCTGCCCGGATGGCTCTTGTATTCTTTGATCTTGGACGTTGCTATCGTGAGATGGGGGTAATTCCGGCATGCATCGATTGATCATTGATGGGATAGAAGCTCATATTAGATATATAATGTTGCGCTTCGTACCTCGTCCCGCAAAGTACCACCTGTATGTTTAAACTAAATGTCATTTAGGAGATTATGACGCACACTTTTTATAACTTTTAGTGCACCGCTTATTAACACATGTGAAAAAACAGGAAGATTGTAAGTGTAAGCTCAATGCCTGGTGAACAGGCCCGGCGCGACAAAATCACCCTCCGGCCAATCCGGTTTCTTCATGTCCGCAATGATGCCGGCAACTTTGGCTTTCCGCGTGTCATTGTAAATGATCATCCTACCCATCAATTCGCTGTAGGGAACCGGTCCGAAATACCTGCTGGCCTGGCGCTCCGTTAGTACCACGTTGCCCTTACTCGCTAAGGAATCTGGATTGCCAGCCAGCCAACGGCAGGGAAATATTTTAAAAAGGCCGGGGCTTAACACCAACACATTTGGCGGGTATTTCGCGGGTTCCGGTTTTTTTAAACTGTAAGCGGGAACCCGCCAGGCCGGGAATGGTGACTTTCGCATAATAGGTTTCAGTCAAAATATGGTCGGCCGGTCTTGACAGAAAGTGCATCTGCTGGTCTTTTTTATACCAAACTATAAAAAATATGAACAGGCAAATGACCAGGCAGATGTATATGGCTATGGCAAGTTTCGCGGTTCTCATCGGCTTTTTAGTATTTATTTTGGTCAATAAGTTTCAGTGTATAGTTCAGCGTTTTGTCTTCGGTTCCCAGGCCGTCATCTTTAAAGGGGTAATCCGGCACTACACCCGTTGTGGCTGTGCTGCCATTCGGACGGACCATGTAAGCTTTAGGGTAAGACACAATAAAATGGGTGTGCGGCAGCGTAAATTCATGCTCTGCGGCGTATAAGGTCGGACAATCCGCTGTAGTCTCGCCGACGATCTTCCCGAAATGGTCATCCTGTATCATGGCCGGCGTGGTGGTTGCATTAGAGTAGCTGTGCCGGTTGGTCAGGACATAAACGTGGCCGGTGAATTTCAGCGAATCTGTCCTTGGCGGATAGCTTGGCAGAGGGGTATCAAAGACATCCCCATCCTTGTGCGACAGAATTGCCGCGCGGATTTCCTTCACGGTCGTGTCGGTCACTCCCACCCAGAATTTCTTGGTCAGCTCACTGGTTTTTACACTGAAGCGCGAGCAGAACCAAAACGGTTTGGTGGCAAAATAAGCCACCATAGGGTCACTAAAAGAGTCATCGCCGCCGGGGTTGCCGCGCAGGTCGATGATCACATTTTGGATATGGTGCAGGTGTACCTGGAGGAAAGCCGAATCCAGCAACCGCAGGAACTCGCCTTTTTCAAAGGTCTTATGGTCGGAGGTGCCGCCACCGCCATCCATGTTCAGGAAGATACCCGGACGATAATAGGCGGTACGCTTATCCAGAAGGCGGAATGCGCGGTCGAATTGCAGGGCATTGTAAATGCCTTTGTCCACTTTATCGAATTGCACTGCCGTGATCGCACTCACATTAAGCACTATTTTGATAGCAGTACCCGCTTTCTGGATCTTTAGCCTGAAGTTATCCTGACGCCCGAAAGCCTGCCAGAGCGATCTTGGGAAACCGCCTATATCTACGGATGTGCTTTTGAAATAGTCGTTCTCCCCAGCAACGAGGGGGTAGATACCTTTGAGGTAATAGCTGAACGGCTTGCCATTGATGGCAAGAATTTCGTCACCCAGCTCAAGGGTACTGTTCCCGCTGTAATTGGCTTTTATAAAACCATGTTCCCCTTCGATCCGGACCCCCAAAGGGAACAATGTGCCGCCGCCGGCCTTGTACAGGTTATAGGCATCGGAGAACGCGCCCTGTACGGACAGGTGCCCCAGCCCGGCCAGTACCGTAAAACGCTGGAAAAGGCTGGCCGTTTCCATTTCGGTCAGGGAGTCTTTACGTTCGCTGAGCTCATTTTTGATCCGGTGGTATTCGGCATCATAGACGCTTTTTGGCGTCGTTACATACAGGTTATAAGTGGAGACTTGCAACGTCTGGTAACAAGTATCCAGGTCGGCGCTGACATCGGCAGGCGCGAATTTTGGTGATTCCTGTGCGAGAACACGGAGCGTGCCCATGGCAACAAAGCTTAAGGTTAGTAATACGATCTGTCTTTTCATTTTTATGGATTTAATTTTTTATACTTTAAAGTTTTCTGAGATAAATTTTCCCTAATTCGGAAGTGAATAGATAAGCAAGGTTAAAATCATTATAAAGCTAACGTTATTCTGTCTTCTGTCTTTTTTTAAAATGGTTAAAGTGAAACGGAACAAGGCGTCTCAATATTCGAAATAAGGTGGTCGGCGGCTACGTAATTTCCGGCTCAGTCAGCCTATTCGCTCCTCAAGCTCTTCACCGGGTTCGCCAAGGCTGCTTTGATGGACTGAAAGCTAATGGTTATAAAGGCAATAGCAATTGCCCCCAAACTTGCAGCTATCACTAACCACCACTGAATATTTTGATGATAAGCAAAACCTTCGAGCCATTGGTGCATGAAATACCAGGCTGCGGGAACTGCCACAACAATGGCAATAAGTACCAACAGAATAAAGTCTTTTGATAGCATACCCACGATAGTTGAAACATTAGCTCCCAACACTTTGCGTATTCCTATTTCTTTGGTGCGCTGCTCGGCTGCGTATGCTGACAGGCCGAACAAACCAAGGCAGGCAATGATAATAGCAAGTGAAGTGAACGACGCAGCTATTTCCCCGGTATGCTGTTCCGAACGATATAATTTATCGAATTCATCATCCATGAAATTGTAGTTGAACTGTTGATTTGGCGATAATTCGGTCCATTTAGCTTTTACCTGTTCAACAATGGCACTAACGTCGGTCGATCTCACCCTGATAGCCATAGCGTTAACGCCTCCCCCGGTATTAAATAAGATCAGCGGGGTCACATTTTCACGAAGCGATTTAAAGTTAAAATCCTTCATCACGCCGATAATGTGGAAGGGCTTCATTACCTTAGCCATTTTATCCTGCGGCGCATACATCATCTGGTTTAGCGGATTATCGAAACCTATTCGTTTAGCCGCAGTCTCATTGACGATGATCGCTGTAGAATCTGTAGCCATCTGTTTGGAAAAATTTCTTCCGGCAGCCATTTTTATGCCAAGTGCAGGTATATAATCTTCATCCACATCCCATAGCTGACTCGCTGTTGCCTGTTTCTGATCAATTACCGGGCTTTTGTATAAAGACATACTGCTACTTATATCTGATGTTGGCAGGTAGTCCGACATAGCAACATTTTGTATCCCGGCAAGTTGTTGTACTTCGTGTTTAAAGGCTTTAGCTTTATTGCCTGGCAGTGTCCCTGTATCCCACACGATCAACACATGTTCCCGGTTATAACCCACGTCTTTATGCTGAATGTATTCGAGTTGATGGTACATGACAAGGGTCCCAATGATCAGGCCGATGGAAATAATAAACTGCCCCACAACCAGCACATTGCGTAGCAGACCACCCTTGAAACCGGCTGCAAGTTTTCCTTTGAGCACTTCAATAGGCTGAAAGCTGGAAAGATATATCGCTGGGTATGATCCGGCCAGGCAGCCTACCACTATAATGAAGACGATCATAACCGGAAACAACCAGCCAATGATCTGCGGAGTAATTAACAATTGCTTACCGGAAAGCCCGTTGAACAGAGGTAACAATGCCCAGGCAGCAAATACTGCAATAATAGCACCGATCAGCGTTACGATAATCGATTCCGTCAGGAACTGAGCAATAAGGTTTTTGCGTGTTGATCCTAACACTTTGCGAACACCCACTTCTTTTGCCCGGTTAGATGATCTTGCTGTAGATAAATTCATAAAGTTTACACAGGCGATAAGCAAGATAAGTACAGCGATCACAGCAAAAATGTAGACGGTCTGTAAATTGCCGTTTGCATCCAATTCGCCCAAAGCATTGGATTGAAGGTGTATTTTCAATAGCGGGAAAAGCTTAAGTCTGTAAATGTTCCCACCCTGCTCCATTTGAGCGAAGGATAGGTGCAATATGCTCTGAATATCCGGCCCAGAGTGTTTTTCCAGGAATGCCGGAAGCTTCGCCTGCAGTTTTTGGGGATCGACGCCGGGCCTTAATAAGATATAAGTATTGAAACTACCGCTGAACCAGGCATTCTCCTTGCTGTCCTGCAGGGTTGACATCGATATAAAAAAGTCGAAATTAAAATGTGACTGCTCACGCACGTCTTTGATGACGCCGGTTACCTTGTAAAGCGCGGTGTCATTAAAAGTAAATACTTTACCTACCGCATTATCGGTATCAAAATATTTCTTTGCAGTGCTTTCGGTAATCACAACCGTATGTGGTTCCTTTAATGCGGTTTTAGGGTCACCGTTTATCATGGGCAGGGTAAATACATCAAACAAGGCTGGGTCGGCATAAACCATCTTGTTCTCCTGTATATTCCCGGTGCCCTTCCTGACTTTGGCGCCTCCCTGGCTGCAGAGCCTTGCTACCTGCTCAATTTCGGGAAAGTCCGCTTTTAATGCCGGAGCAAGGGGCGCCGCAGACACGGCCCACAGATTCTCAGCCCCCCCAAACCTGAAGTCAATGTTTACTCGATATATACGATCGGCCTTTTCATTATACCTGTCATAACTCAACTCGTCGAAAACATAAAAAACAATAAGCAGGCAGGTGGCCAGGCCCAGCGCTAGCCCCAGCACATTGATAGCTGTAAAGCCTTTGTTCTTCAAAAGATTGCGGAATGCGGTCTTGATGTAGTTTTTAACCATTGTTGCACGTTTTAAATCTGTAAGAGTGGTTCCGTGACACAAAATTACCGCTGTAGGATGGGAATAAGGCTCCAAATAAGGTCTCAAAGTGTATGTTGGGCGCTCTTTTTTCAGGTCGCTCATATATTCGGCCGGAGGTTTGCCGGTCATTTCACGGAAGACACGGTTAAAGGTGGATTTGGAATTGAATCCGGCCGTCAATGCAATTCCCAGCAATGTTAGCTTGTCATACGCCGGGTCCCGCATTTTCCGGGTCACCTCACGGATGCGGTATTCATTGATAAAATCATTGAAGTTTTTTCTAAATGCCGTATTAATGATCCTGGATAATTCATTAGGATACAGGTCCAGCGCTTCAGCCAATGAGCGCAAGCTGAGTTCCGCATCGTGGTAATACAGATTGGCTTTCATTACCTCCTTCAGCCAGAGCCCTTTTCGTTTTAGTTCCGCTGGCGGCAGTGGCCTGGAAACAAAAGGAATACGGAGAGGCGCCCCAACATCTGGCCTTAAATGGGCGGCGGCGGCTATCCAGATAAAAAAGGCTGATAAAAGGAGATACCAGGACTCGTAAATCTGGATGCCTAACCGGCCATGGTAATAAAAATAGTCAACTCCAGTATATGGGATCCACAATAGCCACAAGATACCGAAACTCGTTAGTAAACGATGCAACCACCGTAATTCGCACCGGTATCGGTCACCCCCCTCATTAAATTTCAGCCGTTGATAAAACCGTTCTATCAGTCTATGAGACGCGTATAAGTAGATGCTAACGGAAATGAACACTAGCAATTGCAGCACCGGGTTTAACTGCCGAAATATAAAGGTACCATACGTAGCTACGCCCTTCTCTATGCTCTCTTTAACCTCCAAAACTAAGGCGCCTTGTTGCAGCAAAAGCGGGCTGAAATGAAGCAGATCCTTAAAACGAAATTTATATTCTGGCAGGGTTATTTTGAGCACATAAAAAAAAATTATCGGGCCCAATACAAGCAAAAATTGGATCGGCAGCCAGCTCCAATGAGGGAAATATGTTCCAAGCCGGACGTCGATGCCCAACACCCAAACCATCTGCAAAACGATGGTGATCAGGGCTAGTGCAAGGAACCGGTTTGCGGTCTGGTTAATTCTTTTTGCGAATCCTAAAAGTAGAGCAAACATCAGCCCAATAAATATCGTTCCCAGGAGGACCAAGTCATACAGGTTGATATGGAATGTATATGGGTTCAAGCAAAATAGAGCCTCAATCGCTGTTCCAAATTGCTAACATATTGACAGGTAGAAGATTATGCTATATTTTGGATAGCTATTGTAACAAAACCGGACAGGCGGTCGTTCGGTTTTGAATTGTGAAACATTGCATTATCGCATCAACTGCAGACACTTGACCGGCGAGGTTTAGTCATTAATGCCGAAACCGCTGATCTTGTTTTGGGAATCGAATTGTATGATCAGGTCTATATAGTCGTACCCGTAATCCAAACGGTAGCGATAGGTTCGTCTGCCGTTCTTTTCGCGCCGCTCAATCAGCTTTATGGAATAAATCTTGCCTCTAATCGGGTCAGCTAATCCCTGCGCTTGATCTTTCTTATAAAGCTTAGCAAGTTCCCCGGATAATGTGCTGGTGTCGATAGAAGAATGCTGCTGTAGTCCATTAATGAAGTTTTTTACCCTGGCTGTGATTCCTGGTTCTTTATCAGGAAGGGCCTTTGCGGGTAAGGGCTTTAATGCAGGCATAAAGAATCCGGCAATGTTTTGCGCCATGCGTTCTACATTAACGCTGCCAACATTGGTTAGCACGATTACCGTAAGTTTATCGTCAGGGAACCGTTCAAAATCCGATCTGAACCCTGGAACGAAGCCGCTATGATGTACATGCAGATGATTATTAACCGAATCGATAAACCAGCCAAAGCCGTAGTGGGTGTTTTTACCATCATTCAATTTCATAGCCGTCCACATTTGTTTTTTACTGACGGTTGTTAAAAGTTTGTCGTTATAGAGTATCCCATCCCATTTTGTCAGATTAGTTATACTGGAAAGAAAAGCCCCGCTTGGCCGCAGTGCAAGCCATATCTGTGCGTTTTCCCAGCCTGCACTTTTTCTTTCATAACCACCTGCACGGTTTGGGACCAGATCAGTCATACTGCATGTAAGGGTTTGGCTCATGCCGGCAGGATCAAAAATATGCTTGCTGATCCACCCGGCCCAGTTTGTGCCGGTAACTTTCCCAATTATTGCTGCAAGTACATAATAGTTCATGTTGCTGTATTCCCATTGCGTGACTGGGGTGAAATCGAGCGGCAAGGGATAGATGGCTTTTATATCTTCGCTTAGCGGGCGTACTTTAAGCGGGTCGACGTCAGCGAAGAAATGCCAAAGCCGCTCTCGAACGCTAACAACTGGCAGCGCGGCGGATTTAACTATGCTTATTACGAAGGGACTTGGGATCAGTGGCCGGATATTACAAAACTGACACCTGTAAAAACGGGCATAACCGACAGTAGTTTCGATACCGATAAGCTACCGCGGAAAAATCATTACGCATTGGTGATTGACGGTTTACTTGAAACCAACGAAGAAGGATATTACATTTTTGGCCTGAATGCCGATAAGGGCAGCAAACTTTATATCGATCATCTATTGGTCGCTACCTGCGATGGCGAATTTCCACGCGCAATCATTGTGCCTCTATCCAAGGGGTTTTACCCGTTTAGGGTGGAATACCTTCATCAAGATGAAGCATATAGTTTAGACTGGCAGCAATATTTAACCCCCGGCATACTGGAAAGCCAAAACTATATACTCATTCCGGCTAACCTGCAATATAACAAAAGGTAAATTTGTCACTATGAAAATAAATTTCCCAATAAACTCCATTTTTTCCTTGACAGGGCTGATGCGCATGTTGACCCTTGCCGGCATGCTGGTTACCAGCAGTATCAGCCTGCCCGCGTATGCGCAGTCCGGTAAAGTCATATCCTATGAGCAGTTGAAAGCCTACGAAGGCGTTTACGGATATTATGACTATACCACATTAAAAATTGCAGCGTCCCCCCGGGACACCCTGTTATACGCGATCATTAATAAAAGCAGTTATCCCCTGAAATGGCAAGCCCCCGACGTATTTGTAACGGCCAGCAATAGCACGGTGAAATTTCTTCGCAATAGTACCGGGGAATTAACGGGTTATACCACAGATAATACCACTTTTAAACTCCTCAGCCGCGATGTTCATTTCCCGGTGCAGATGTGGTACCCTCGCATGGTAGCTGATCCCAAAAACTTTATTTACCATTATGCAAAGCCACAACAGTTAAGCGATGGACTGGCTGTCGGCGATTTGAGCGGTTCAGGCCTTGATCCCGAACTGCTCGCAACCATGGTACAAAAGATCGTTGCCGGCAAATATCCAAATGTTCACAGCATACTTATTCTGCGGAACAATAAGCTGGTATTTGAAGAATACTTTTATGAGTACAACCGAGACAGCCTGCAGGAGATGCGGTCCGCTTCCAAAAGCGTGGTATCTGCCCTTATGGGTATTGCCATTCACCAGGGTAGGATCAAAAGTGTTCATGAACGTTTGCTGGCCTTGCTGCCGGAATACCATTTTGCCAATCCTTCGCCGTTAAAAGAACAGATTACCATACAGGACCTGCTGGATAACCAGAGCGGGGTGAATTACGATGAAGCCTGGGATAAATCGATGGGTAATGAAAATGATATGAACTCTTCTGACGATTGGATCAAGTATACCTTCGACCTTCCAATGATCGACACACCTGGCAAAAAAGGGCGCTATAATTCCGGTAACCCGATAACCGTTGGATGGCTGATCGAAAAATATACTGGTATGCCGCTACACGATTTCGCGGCAAAATACCTGTTCGGCCCGATGGGGATTACAGATTTTAAATGGAATTTTAAACCCGATCGTTCCAACGTCGCAAACTATTGCCAAGTCGTGCTTACCCCGAGAGACATGGCTAAATTCGGATTACTTTATTTGAACAACGGCTTATGGCAAGGGAAGCAACTTGTTCCTGCCGGATGGGTTGCTGAATCAACAGCCAAACATTCCGTAGTGGAAGGAGTGGACTATGGTTATCTTTGGTGGCTGAAATACCTGGATGCGGGCAATGTGCGGTATCATAGTTTTGCGGCACAAGGAAACGGCGGCCAAAAAATATACGTTTTTCGGGATTTGAACCTTGTCATCGTCACCACAGGCGGGAATTTTAATACCCAGTCACCGGCAGATGAATTGATCAAAACCTACATTCTGCCTGCGTTTAACAAGCGTTAAAGAACGTTCAACGGTTTCACTGAATAAGTCCAATTCGACTGCAAAAACTTTCAGTCTTTTGCCAGATTTCGTGAACGAGCTCCGGTATTCAACCAATGTTCGAAAGGGTTTGCGACATAATTTATTATTACGGAAGTGCCCCGATATCGAGCCCGCGCTTTCCGCTATATCTTTATAGGGATCATTATTAAAAGGATAAACTTAGCAGGGTTACTTCCTGCTATTCTTTTTGAGATACGACTCCACGTCCTTTGGAGAGTTACCAACAGCATTAACTGCGGCTTTCAATTTAGCCTTGGTTACATCAAACTTATCAGCCCAGGCTCTCAAGTCTTTATCCTCTTTCAGATTTATAACTTCAATTATCCCGCTTCCGTTTGCCCCATTTCGCTCCATAACAATTACAATATGTTATCATTAAAAAAGAAACTTCACCAGCTCTAACCGGTCATTTTTATTACGTTCAATTTAGCAATAACCACCTAAAAAAATAACACAAAATTTACAATAAAAAAACATTCACAACAGCCCTGTTTTTTTGGCATCCCTTTGAGCAGCCTCTCCGCCCCATCTTAGAAGTGCTCCTAGTTTCCCACCCTATCAATCTCATCATTGGCACTTGTATCGGTATGTTTAACGGCTTTATAAGCTTTGCCAAAGCGGTATGTGAACGCAACGGTAACTACCCGCGTATCCTGAAGCTCTTTAAAATACTCGGTGGCGTTGGGGAATTGGGTTAGGCCTTCCATCCAATTGGTATGAAAAATATCACGGTAGCTGAGTCTTAAAGTGCCTTTCTTTTTTAGTACCGGTCTCGACAGTCCGAGCGACACCTGCCCGGTTGGGTACAAAAGTTCCTGTATATCGTTGCGGGCGTGGGTAGTGTAGGCGCCGGTAACTTCGGCGGTATAGATTCCTGCAATAGTAAACTGACTGATGGTGTTAACGCTCAATTGGTTGATGGTGCTGGTGTAGTCGTTACCGTTAAAACCTGCCAGTTGCTTGTGGTTAAAAACTGCTTCGGCTGTAAACGACCACCACTTAAATGGTGAAACCGACACAGCTTCTGAAAGTCCGAGATTATAGGTATGCCCCACATTTCCCTGCGAATATAAAAGAATTTGTTTTGAAGTATCGGCCAGGAAAAGCTGCGAAAAATAATTACTGATCACACTGTATGACAGGGTGGTAGTGAACAGGTCTTTGTACTGGTGACTCAATTGCAAATTCCAACTGTATTGGGGCAGGATATAAGGGTTACCTGTTTCGTAGGTGTATTTATTGATAATAAATAAAAACGGATTGAGTACCTGAAAGGGAGGCCTGTCAATACGCCGGCCGGCGGTAAGGCTGAGCGTATTGTCCGTATCAGCCTGGTAGCTGATATAACCACTCGGGAAAAGGCTGCCGTAATTTCGTGAAAAGGCCGAATCTTTTTGGATGGCATTACCCAGTTGATTTGCGTGATAGCCGGTATGTTCATAACGTAGCCCGGCCTGAATGGTTATGTGATCATATTTTTGCTCAAAGTCGCTGTAGATGGCGTTAATAGCCTCATTATAGGTAAAGTGATTGCTTTTGGTATCATCGTCAACGTATTGAGAGCCGTCGAAATTCTGATAGTCGGCTGAATTGTCTGTACTGCTGCGAGACGATTTCCAGCCAGCCTCCAGGGTACCGTTTTTTCCGGCTTTTAAAGTATAATCAATCTTGCCGGCAACAATCTTGATAGTAGTGGGAATAGTTGCCCGCGACAATTCATCGTATCCACCTGGCGCCAGTAACTGGTAGTCGAAACTCTGGTCGCTGGAGATAGAATAATGCAGCAGGTCGAAATCGGCGGCGATATCCTGCGCCGAAGATATGGTATGCCGGGCGTTCAGGTTGATCGCGCCGTTTTTAAAGCCATCGTTGTTTTTGTTATCAGTAGCTATTGTTGAATCCAGTGCACCCGAAGGGCTTAGCCAACGGGCCAGGTCGGTATTGTTCCCCTTACGGCTGATGTCCGTACCTGTTAGCACAATGCCAACAGTAGTCTTAGCATCAAGCGAATAGTCTACACCTGTTTTGATGGTATTGTTTAGAGAAGTCCCTTTAAAATAGGAAGGTTGGTCAAGTTGGGAAAGCAGTGTGCCATCATCGTCGTAATATTTGCGTAGCGCGTACAGGTTGAGATAGGACTGTTGATAATTCAGGTTGTAGTTAAAAAAAGTGTTGAATTTGCCGCTACGGTAGTTGAGCACCAGGTTATCGTTGTTTTTAGGGTAGACCCCCTGGCCGGCTGAGGCGGTAAAAGTGTCGTTAAAACCTTTCTCTTTGTTTTTTTTTGTTTTAATATTGATGATTCCCGCATTGCCGCTTGCGTCATATTTAGCCGTCGGATTGGCGATCAGTTCGATTTGGTCAACCTGCGATGAACTCATACTACTTAGCAGATTATTCAAATCGCCGCCGCTAAGATAGGTGGGCTTATCATCGATAGTCACCAACACGCCTGTCTTACCTTGCAGCGAAATACCACCATTGCGGTCCACTGTCACTCCGGGCGACTTTTCCAACACTTCCAATACCGTGGTACCCACATTGGTTGGCGACGCGTCAACATTTAGGATTACCTTGCCTTGTTTTTGCTCGATAAAAGGCTTATTAGCCGTAATGCTTACCTCTTTAAGCGCGTTACTTGCCGGCTGTAGTGTTACGGTCGCAGCATTTAAATTTCCGGGGAAATGGTATACGCCCGTGGTCTGTGATTTGTAGCCGGTGTAAGTGATCGTAAAGGTATAGTCGCCATCAGCAATTTCTTGGAAGGCGGCTATGCCTCTTGCATCCGTAATCGTCACCTTTACCAGTTTGCTATCCTTTAACAATTGAACAGTAGCGCCTTCTACAGGCTGCGACTTTTCATTTAAAACTGTAAATGCAAATGAATTTGTGGCCGAAGCCTTGGCGTAGCCTATAAACGATAATAACATTAGCGTTAAGAGCACTGCTTTTTTTTCCGGTATTTTGATCTTCAAATTATAGAGCACTTGTTTGGCAATTGAAATTTAAGCAAGGGGTGCATGTTTAAGTGCTAAATTAAAAGTTAAATTGGCTTCGCTTCTATCCCAAAAGGGGGGATTTATACAATTCAGAAAGCCATTTTACATGTTGCGAAAAGAAGGTGTGCCTGTCTGGCGTGTGAATTATTGGACTGTGAGTATCTCACACTGGAAAGATTGCTCCAGGGCCACCTGAAAATTAAGATCGACATCAAAAAAGGGTGAGGTTATATCCTGGTCGAAGCTCACTGCCTGGTAAAAAGCTATTCGCCCGTCATGCTTAATTGGGTATTTCCGGAAATTCTTCACCGTTTACAAATCTTTTTAAAAGTAATGGTGCATCCTTTCTGAGTTTTTCTTCAAATTCTACCCCGCTCCAAATTTCTGTTTCCTTTATCCCATACTGACCGGCATAACTGCTGATCATCGTCCTCATGTTTGCGCTTACCCTCCCCCCGCACACTACGATAAAACAATCTGGTATATTTTTCTCGCTAACCAGTTTCTTTATATCTTCCTTTACTTTTCTTACTTCCAAATGCCTGTAATTCGCACATTGGTAACAAAAACTCTTTCCCTCATAGACCCCCCAAATATCCCTTCCGCCATCGTTACCGGTTTGCCCCAGGTATTGGATAATATCCCAGTTTTTCAATTGAATTAAGTAGGCAAAGACAAGCCTTTCAAATTCTATTCCGCTGCGATCTTCAAAGTGGATCGGAAATACAGATTTTTCAATTGAAGCTGTTTGACTTGCTTTATTAATGCTATCATATTTTTTTGATTTTTCAATTTCGACGAACAAGTCGGAAAGTGACTGATATTCGGCTACGTGAATCGCCGTAACATTCAAATTTTTCTGATTTTTATCACAATAAACCATTAGGGCATCGAACAAAGTCTTTAATCTGCTATCAGCATTGTAGATTTCCTTAATTTCAGTGGTAACATTTCCGGAAAACTTTTTTTCATAATCATTATGACGCAATTCTTCCCGCTGCTGAACTTTCTGCAAATAATCATCAAGTTCCTTTAAAATTTCATTTTTAAAATCATTGGGGAAACGGTGCAGGGATACACGCTCTTCGTAATTATTTTCATTTAAAAAATCAGACCGAAATTCTTTAATTAACTCGCTAAAACAATTTTCATCAATTGAATCAGGGTATTTTGTTTCTTCTAATTTTTGGTAAGCATTCATAGGTGTATTTCCTATAAAGTTAACGACAAAAAGAAACGAAATTCAATTCACGAATTCAAAATCCTATACTAACTGCGCTCTTATATCCCCAAAAGTTAAAAGATCCGGCCGTTGCCTTCTGCCCGGGCTATCCATTACAATCTTTTTCAAAGGATTTTCATTACTATCCCTAACGGATAACTCCTGCTTAAAAGTCAACTTTACTCATTTCGCTTCGCTCATTCTTTCAGCAAATTTTTAAGCCACACGGTAAAAGCCTGCCTGCCGTATGCCCATCCCTCATTCCTGAATTTGACTGTACACTTTGTTTAACCTGGCAAATTCATCGCGCTCATCCGGCAGGCAGGCATTTACCCCTTCCCCCAAAAGATATAAGGCATTTACATTGGATCCAGTGCATGTTTTTAGGTAAGGGCAAAAGAAACGGAAGCTAAGGGAGATGGTTTTTGTTCACAATTTATCTTTCAGAATGTGCATGATCATTGATTCACATTTTGATCCATCTGAACGCGTTGTTTTTCTTCTTCTGCACCAGTTGCCCTTTTTCTCGCCGGCGGTACTGTCTTTTTGCCAAATCTCCAGTTCAAACTCAATATTGCTATGCGGCTGTCAAATCTTCGCAGATATTCGGCATCGATATTCTCAAATTGGGTGGAGTACTGCCATTTTCTGGTATGTAATAGGTCTTTAACAGCCAGTTTGATACTACCTTGTTTATTAAAAATATATTTTTGGATACCGGGGTTAACCTGGAAGCCTACTGATCTTATATTTAAGAGACCTTGTTGCTGCCCGGAAAGATAATTTAAGTTCAGTTCGGCATTCCACATTTCCGACAAAATGAAACTGTTAGTCGCATTCAGGTTAAAGGTAGGCTTGAAAGTATTTAATTCGCCGTCTAAATAAGGTCCGTGGTAGTAATTAAAAAATTCGCCGATAAAATCATTGGTATCCCACCAGGATGTTACCTGCTTGGTATAGCTTATTCCAAACCCTCCATCTATAACGGTAGAAATGTTGCCATAAGTAGTTATCGTTGTATGTGTGTTGTCATTTTGTTGTATTATACTATTTATGCCACCCTTAGTGAAATCTATGCTAAAATCAAAATTCCAGGTGTTTTTGTGCAAATAACTTATTTCAAAGGAGTGGCTTAATTCAGGATTAAGATATGGGTTGCCTTCTTCATAATTAAACGGGTCATATATTTTTTTGTAAGGATCAAGTAACTGGTAGGACGGCCTGTTTATGCGCCTGCTATAGGAGAAATTAAATTGGTCGTCATCGGATTGTTTATAGCTAAGGAAAAAGCTTGGGAACAGATCAATATAATTTCTATTGAATATTTGTCCTGTTGACAATTCGTTTCCTTCCGAATTTGTTTGTTCTACCCGTAAACCTAATTGAATGCTAATTTTGGTGAAGTCTTTGGAAAGATCAGCATAAGCTGAATTAATATTTTCCTTATATACAAAATCATTGCTTAATCCGGGGTCTAAAATGTTTGAACCATTTAGTACATTATAAAAATCCAGATTATTATTATTGCTGACCCAACTGGCTTTTATACCTGTTTCCAGTTTATATTTATCACGTAACGGATAACTGTAATCGCCTTTAAAAGACCTGATAATCAAATTACCGGGATAAGAATTAATCAGCGTATCAGGAGATTGCTTTAATTTACCAAACTGGTCGAAATAGGAATTCTGAAAAAACTCATTGTAATTGCGGTGATAATTTCCATAATCCAGGTCAAAACTAAGCTGCCTGCCCGTCGAATCAATCGCATATCTTAAATTCAAATTGCCTGTGTAGTTTTGCCAGTTGTTTTTGTTATTGTCAATCGTCATCAAAGAGGAGTCCGTAATGCCAGACAAACTTTTTGTGAGCGTGGTATTGTTTGTATTAGCGCTATAATTATTCAAAATTCCGTTAAATAAAAACCCTATGGTCAGTTTCCTTGTGGCATAGAAGTCGGCACCCAATCGCAATGCGTCATTCACAGTTTTATTCAACTGATGATTTTGCTGATCGAAGACGATTCCGTCCGAATTAAAATATCTTTCGCTGCTTACATCCGAAAAATTATTGATAATTGTTTGATTATATCCCCCAAAGACGTTCCATTTTTTATCCCTGTAGTTCAGATTAAACCCACCGATATATCTTGAATCAACGCCTTGCCCGTAACTTAAGTTCATATTGCCGTTCAGCCCGATTTTCTGATCTTTTTTAACTATAATATTAATAATGCCATTACCTGAAGCTTCGTATTTACTTGAAGGGTTACTGATTATTTCAACCCGGTCAATTTGACCGGCATTTAAGCCGCTTAAAAATAATAACAGGTCTCCGGCCGATAAATTTGTTGGCCTGCCATCGATGTAAACAATTGCACCTGCCTTACCATTAATTGATACGTTCCCATTTACGTCAACCAGCACACCAGGCATTTTTTCTAAAATTTCAGAACCTGTATTGCCTGCTGATAAAATACTGTTCCCGACGTTTACGATCAGGCGGTCGGCTTTTCGCTCCATTAATGGTTTTTTTGTTGTTATCGTCACTTCGCTCAGGTTTTTTATATCCTGGTTTAGTATAATGTCCCCTAACACCACTTCGGGATGTGCGGGGTCAATAGTGAATTCAGGTGAATACGTTTTTGAATATCCGACCTGGTAAGCCATAATCTTGTAATCACCAGGTTTGACATTATCAAACTGATACTTACCCTGGGCGTTGGTAATTGTCCCTTTTACCAGCGCAGAATCTTTGGCATTAAGCAATGAAACAGTAATATAGTCTAATTTTTGGGCACGATCATCTGTTACAAGCCCCGAAATCTTACCCGGGGTTTGTGCTATTGCTATATTAGCAATAAATAAAAAATAGCAAATTCTATACATAAAAATTAAATTTTCAACAAAGCGGTGGCTAAAGCCTGTAAAATATGACTTGGTTGGTGGACAATAAATGTTTGGACGGACTACTTAGGGATTTTACAAAATTAGCTGTCAAATTCAAATGTGACGACGCATTTTTCATTCGCATCGCCAAACTTTCCGGTTGAATATGTACCTAAGTATATATAAGTCTCCCTGATTTTTTCAGCAGGTATGATATCCTTAAATTCATTAAGCGGGTACTCTTTACCTTTATAATAAAATATGGCATCGGGATAGTTTTTTATGAGAAACACTGATGGATAACGGTCCCGGTTTTTAATAAGGGCAATTCCATCTTCGCCCTCTACGGTAATTTGACCTCCGCTTATATTTACAAGCGCATCCCCGGTCATTTCGGCATGCCAGTGGGCGCCGGTCGGAATATCATAGTTCGGAATACCTTCATTTCCCGTTACGGAAGGTATAACCGCCTTTTTATTACTTTTACTTATTTTATAATTGGCCGCGATCTTCGGAGGCAATGATGAATTTACCCGGGCGGGATTATTTGGCTTTAATGGCGTAGAAGTATTTAAACCCGGCAGATCAAACCCGGCAGCAAATTGTTTGATAGCTTTTATGGTAGTTGGCCTTACATCATCAAACAGCGGTGAATTAAAAATAATGAACAATAAAAATATTACAGGAACGATGACCATATACTTTAAGCAGGACAGTTTTGATGACGGGTTTTCCCGGTTCATCATAAAAAGCCTTTTTTTGAAGGTATAAGCCGCAAAAAAATTAACTGAAAAAACTACTTTATCTGAGTTAGAAACATAAAGCAGGCTTAGCTGGTAGCGCTGCGGATCGAAGCCTTTTTTTAATACCGAACTATCCGCTATAAACTCAAGGTTCTGCCGTAGCGACCTGATATAGTACCATACTAAAGGATTGAACCAACAGATGATTTTAAAAAGTTCCCCTGATAAAATATCTATAGTATGGTACTGATGAACATGGATTTTTTCATGTTCAATGATATGCGTAAATTCTTCGGGGGAATATAATTCGGGATTTAAAAAAATTTTGTTCCAGAAGGAAAATGGGGTTTTATGTTCTTTAAAGTTATGAATGATAGCTTTACCTTGTTTGCAATACGCTGAAGATTTGTTTAGAAATCGTACTAAGCTACATGTCTTGTAAACGAACAGTAAGCTAAAAGCGATTGCGCCGAACAACAGTAAATAGGAAAGCAGGGCGATATTACTTAAATAATGATAAGCAGAAGCCGTTTTTACTATTATTTGATTATCATTTAAGCTTTTTGAAATTTTAAAAACAAAATCGTTTTTGGGGTCTGCATCGCTTTCAAAAAAGCTTCTGAAGTTCAAAAGCGGCAAAATTATAGCAATGACAATAGTCGATAATAAATATATCCTATTCAAAAAATAGAAGCTGAGCTCCCTTAAAAACAAGCGGTAAATGATATACAAGAACGTAAAACATACATTTACTTTTAATACAAATATTACCAGGTGATTTATCATTTGGAACTCCTGTTTTTGATGATTTCGATAATTTCCTCCAGGTCATTCTGAGTGAGTTTTCTTTCTTCAGCAAAGAACGCCACCATTTCTTTGAATGAGTTTGAAAAATGATCCTTGACAAATGAGGTAAGAAAATACTTTTTATACGCGGTTTCTTTTATGACTGGCAGGTATTCGTTTGTATTTCCGACCGGCCTTATTTCAAGGTATTTTTTTGATTTCAAATTATCAAGCGTTGAGCGAAAAGTGTTATAATGAGGTGCAGGCTCATCATGGGCATCTAAAATTTGCCTTGCAGTGCCTTTTTGAATCTTCCACAATGCCAGCATTGCGTCTCTTTCCTGGGATGTTAACCTCTCCATGTCTGCGATTTTTTCGTAAAAATGCGAAAATTTCGCAGGTTTGCAAAACTTTTTTCACATTTTTTTATAATTTTTATTGCTATCCCTAACGGATAACCCTTGCTTAAAAATCAGCTTCACTCATTTCGCTCCGCTCATTCTTTCAGCAAATTTTTATGCCGCACGGTAAAAGCCTGCCTGCCGTATGCCCATCCCTCAGTTCCGAATTTGACTGTATACTTCGTTTAACCTGGCAAATTCATCCCGTTTATCCCGCAGGCAGGCATTTAGCACTACCTACTGATAGAGGGTATTTGTATGTAATCTGATATTTTTAGACAAGAAAGAAGAAATGAGCTAAGGGCGGTGGTTTTTGTTCGCAATAGTGTATATCATGGGACTCGTTCTGCTTTGAGTACAGAGGTACTTTTAGCTTTCGTGTGCTGAAAACTAAACCGTTAATCCAAATTCATATCTTTTCCATCCTGCAAATCTTTTATGGCTTTTGCAACCGCATCTTTATTGGCTTTGCCTTGAGCCTGCGGCAACGCCTTTTCGGCAAATGTTAAGGCTTTTTTTAAATCACCCAATGCTGAATATCCGCTTGCCATCCCCATGTTGCTAATCAAGTCATCCGGATGTTTATCATAATTCATCTTAAATAGGTCAAAAGCTTCCTTGGTCTTTTTGCGATTCACAAGGTCGGTTGCATACATGTAAACGTCAAACTCGCCCCCATAAGGCAACGCCTTTTTCATAATTTCATCTGCTTCATTAGTACGTCCCAGGCTATCTAATACTATCGCTTTTGTCCTCCATGCCTGATAACTCTGGCTGCCGCCAAAGTTCGGTCCTACAGCATTATCTGTCCATTTTAGAGCCTCATCGAGGTTTGTTTTATTTTGAACACAATAAGTCGCTGCCTGATCCCAGCTTTCCCAGGTGAAGCCCTTATTGCTCCGGAGTTCTCTCCTGAAGGACGCTATTTGATTACTCACCACATCGACTTCTATTTTAAAGGGGATCACCAGTTTCTCCCATTCCAGTTCGACAACAGCGCTTGAAGACGCTTCGTCAACGAACTCGTATTTCAGCCATTCCACACTATTATCAGTGGTTATCGGTTTTACTTTTACGCGCAGCGCATCTTCTGATGGATCATAATAAAAGCTGCCCCATGACGTAGAGTTTTTTGAAAAGATCAAAATACATTCGTTGGGATCGTAGGCTATTGAAAACCCATACCTGCCGGCTGGCAAAGGCTGCCCTTCTACTTTTACATCGGTCGAAAATTCTATCGTGGTATTTTCATTGGCCCCTGCGCGCCAGGGTGCGGCTTTTGAGGTGCCGAAGCCCTGATCGACAAACCCTACTGGTATAAGTTCGCCCCAAATATGGCCGTCCCTCTTATTAACATGAGGGCGGTTATAGTGAATAGTGATGTCTGTAAGCCCAACCTGCTCACTTACCGAAGCCCTTCTATTGCCGCCGTCCGGCAATGCGGTCAGTTGTGCATTGACCCTCTCAGTAAAAAAAAACAATATTAATCCGGCGGCAATAACAGGGGTAAAAAGATTCTTCATTGCAATAATTTTTGGTTGTGAATAAAAAATATCGTGATCATTATATTTTATTTATACGCTTCGATTTTAATTTAAAAGTCGCCGCTTAGAGCAAGTGAATCGGACTATAATCCGGTTAGGCCGCCCCCTCCACATTAATACTGCTGGTTAACAAGTCACCGCTTCAGCACTGCTATACGCGCAGAAAACCGCTAAAAGGTCCTGTGAATAGTAATAAAAACATTCAACTCAATATTTCAATAAAAATATTGCTCCTATTCTTTAAATAAATCCCCCCTAATGGGAGATTTATTTAAGAGCAACCAGAAAAAAAAGGATTTAAATTTTATTGCTGAAGATGACATTATCATTTGTCGATAGATCTTAATCATCAAAAATCGGTAATATAATAACCCCTGCTTAAAAATCAGCTTCACTCATTCGCTCCACTCATTCCTTCAGCAAATTTTTAACCCGCACGGTAAAAGCCTGCCTGCCGTATGCCCATCCCTCATTTCCGAATTTGACTGTACACTTCGTTTAACCTGACAAATTCATCGCGCTCATCCGGCAGGCTGGCATTTGCCCCCTCCCCTAAAAGAGAAAATTATAAGGCATTTTATATTTAATGATATGATTTTTTAGGCGAAACGGGTAAAAAGCGCAGCTAAGTACGATCCCGCATCTGTCGTTGGGTTTTGCCAAAAGACTACGGCATAATGTAAACGCTCGTTCCTCACTTTTCCACCCTTCGGGACTTATTCCGTTTCCTTTTGGCCTTTAGGCGGGCTCTATTTTTTGCTTTCTTTTTTCCCTTTTTCTTTTAAAAAATACACACACAGACAAACGGACGAAAAGAAGAAACAAACAAAATAGTTCACTAAAAAAAACTTTAAAAAAGTTATGGAAATCACAGGAAGATTGACCGCAAACGCAGAGGTCAGAAATGTAAAAGGCGACAAAAAAGTAACAGGTTTTACTATCGCCATGAACCGTTCCTACAAAAAGGACGGTGAAAAAGTAACCATCACCACTTACGTGGATTGCTCCTACTGGATCAATTCAGGTGTAGCCGAGTTTCTTAAAAAAGGCACATTGGTGCAGTTGTACGGCGACATGGATGTAAGCGCATGGATTAACAAGGAAGGCAACGCACAGGGGCGTTTAACGTTCCACATCCAAACCATCAAAATCCTTGCACAGCCGGGAAACAATAATGCTGAAAACACCAATTCAGCAAAGCCCAATACGGATAAGGCAAAAAGCAAAAAGGCTGCAGCCAACGGCGCATCTGATGAAGACGACCTGCCATTTTAATTAATCCAATCAGAAAAAAATTCACGAACAAAATTTTTAATATTATGGCACACAATCTTAATTATAACGAAGAAAACAAGGAATACAGCTTTTTCAGCACCAAGGAAAGGGCTTGGCACGGGTTAGGGAAAATCGTTGACCAGTACCCGACAAGCGCAGAAGCGATTAAATATGCCGGGCTTGACTACCGGGTTGAAAAACGCCCCCTTTTTACCAACGAATTTGCGAACGAAGATATCGGGTATGTAGGGAATGATGTAGCGTATAAAATCGACGTACCGAATTTTTATGCTACCGTCCGCACTGATAATAACGCGGTGTTAGGGGTTGTCGGCAAGGACTACGAAGTAGTACAGAACGTAAACGCATTTGAATTTTTTGATGCTATCGTAGGCGGGGAGGATGGTATCCTGTACGAAACCGCAGGCGCATTAGGCAAAGGTGAACGCATATTCATTACTGCCAAATTACCTGGATATATCAGGGTTGGCAAAGATGATTTCATCGACCAGTATCTTTTCCTTACCACCTCGCACGATGGTTTCGGCAGTATCACCGCTGCATTTACCCCCATTCGCATTGTTTGCAACAATACCTTAAATGCTGCCATGCGTAACCATGCCAATTCCATTAAAATCCGTCATACCGCCTCGGCAAATGACAGGTTGAAACAGGCGCATACGCTAATGGGTATCAGTTCAAATCTTGGCGCAGAACTACAAGGGCTTTTTAACCAGTGGTCACAAGTCCGTATTACCGACAAGGAAGTAAAAAAACTCATACAGGTCGCGATGGCTCCAAACAAGGAAGTCCTTAAAAATTTGGAGGCCGGCAAAATGGATGAACTTTCCACCACCTATACTAACATTATTGATAAGGTGTATGAATATGCACTTAGCAGCCCTACCCAGCAGATGGTAACTACTGCCGGAACGGTATTCGGCGCTTACAATGCCGTAACGGGCTATTTTCAGAATGTTCGCAATTACAAGGACGACGAAGCCAAATTCAAATCCATCATGGATGGAACTGCAAAGCAAAGGGCGCAAACGGCCTTTGACCTTTGCTGGAACTTTTCAAACAACGGTGCAAACGCTTTAATACTTAATTAATCAGTAAGGGGGAGCAATCCCCCTTATTTAAAATTCTATAATATGACACGTTCAAATCTTTATATCAAACTAAACAACGGAGATAATATAAACTGCGTTACCGAAAGCAGCAGCGCACCGGAACAGGGCTATATCGTTGAAAACTTAATCGTTCCCCTTTTATCATTTTCCAATGCGGAACATGAACTGGCTTTGCTCAAAGAGCATTGCACAATGAATGAACTACGGATAAATGCAGACTACCGCTATGAAATCGACCTGCAAAAGGAAACAGTAGCATTTTACGACGAAATGTATTTTTTTAAAACAGGTGTCTTTCGCAAAGGCGAAAACCTCACCCGCAGGTATATCGCATACCTCGAAAAAATCCAAAATCAAACCGTAAAGGATATGTTCAAAGGCTATTCCAACCAAGCCCTGATTCAAAGGGCAAACGACCTGCCCGACTTTAAATGGGATGACGAGGGAACTGAGTTAAGAAGAAGGAGCCTGCTTTCAAACGGCGCATTCATCTACACCATGCGTGGCAATTCACTAATCATTCTAAAAGACAACTAAAATTCAGCGCCATGAAGCAAATAACTTTAAAACTATACAGCTTTAACGAACTGGACAAAGAAGCCAAAGGAAAAGCGTTAACGACCCACAGGGATTTGAATGTAAACTTTGATTGGTGGGACGATGAATTTGAGGATTTTATAGAACTGTGTTCTTACATGGGCATAGCCGTTATAAAAGATAAAATCAAATTCAGGGGCTTTTACTCGCAGGGGGACGCAAGCGGTTTCTCGGCAAAAGTAGATATTCCCAAACTGATTACCGCCATAGAAAACCAATCCTGGAAAGACTATGCACCGATGCAGGAATTTCTCTTCACTTCGCCCGGCATCGACCGCAGGGTATTACCTCTACTGGCAAAGGACGTTTTGCCCAACGAACCGCAGATCATTAGCAGGCACAGGCAATTCGGCGTAGTGGTGGATTTAGGGGTGTATGTCATTAACGAGAACGGCAGGCAACATGACAACGTGTTTGAAGAACTCGACAAACTCGAAGAATGGCTGCGCAAAATTGCTGAAACCCTTAACCGCTATCTCTATACCACCCTTGAAAAACAATATGAATTTCTATGCAGTGATACCGCGATTAAGGAGAGTATTTTAAATCAGGAATACCTCTTTACCTCGGACGGCAGGTCTGCCAACTATTTAGAACAACTGACAAAAAAGAAAAAAAACTAAACGAAAAACCATGACAACGAATTTTTTTCAAAACATAGCAAGTCTTAACGTTCCCGGAAACTGGAAACTGACCTTGCACACAGACGAATCCGGGAATTTTACCATATCGGCTCTTTTTACTGCTTTGCATAATGCTGATAACGCGCTCAAAGCAATTCCCCCCATGTTATTAAAGGGAACGCCCGATGAACTGGACGAGGGCTTTTTTGAAGTCATCACGCAACCCGTTCAGCAAACCGCAGGTCTTTATGACAATCTTAATGCTTACCACAAGGAAGTAGAAGAAGCCCGTCTTAAATCGAAAATGGAACAGGATAAAAAAGCCAAAGAGAATAAGGCAAAGGCAGGCGCAAACGGTTCAAAGGACGACATCGAAATAGGCGAGCCAAAGCCCAGCAAAGAGGACAAACGCAAGGCTTATGTACAAGCCATGATTGAGGTAAACGAACTGAAAGCAGCTTGTAAGTACGGCGAAGCATTGGCGGTATTACCTGTCATAAGCGAGTACCCCGAAAAAGAAACCGAAATCACTAAGAAAGCGGAAGAACTCACCCGCCTCAAAGCCCTGAAAGATAAAAATTTAGAATTGTTTCACGCCTGATTTGAATAGCCATGTTAGCAACAACCACATTACAAAGGATTTTTTTACACAAGGAAAATGGTGTAGAAATCCGCCTGACAGACCCCGGCGAGGGTTTTGCACCCGAAGCCGTGATGATATTTTATTCAGCGACCTATCCCATTTTGAATAACGCAAAAATCATCGGCCCCGAAATAAAGGACGATGAAATACAATACCGATTCGAAAGCACGATGGGCGTAAAAGGATAAAACTATGAAACAGCAAATCATAAAACGAAGGATAACGATAAACAAGGAAAACGACCAATGGAAACTACACCAGCTATTCGGACAATTAAGCACAAAACTCGACCGTCTGCCGGACGCAGGAGAGGTACAGCGCAACCAATTGAGAAGCGCCCCGCAGGGCTTCGTCCCGATGGTTTTCTAAATCATTACTTCAAACCTTTTTCCGCGGTCGAAAACCGGAATTACCGGGAGACTGAAATCGAGTTTTTCCGCTCCGCCGAGAACCTTTGCGAACTGTATAAAATAACCCTGCCTGAAATGGCAGGGTTACAGTTCCCGCAAAACGTGGATTATACTTACAACTACATCTGCCATAAGCTGAATAAACTCGAAGAAAAAGAGGAATGTATCATTATCAGGGATGAAACACACAAAGCGACATTAGCCACTTTGAAAACTTATGATACCGGACAGTGTCTTTATTATATCCCGGTAAGACCCTTATGGCGGATTACACAGGTTGCACAACAGCAACCTTTAGCGGAAATGCTGACTTCCGTGTTCGCTTACCTCTACCAAATCGCAGATATATGCTATTACAAGGGCAACGGGAGTTACCTCGACTGCATGTATGATACGCTTGATAGCTGGATAAACGAGGAAATGGACGACGATCAGGAACAGGAATACAGGGACGACCAAAACAACGACCTCAACGAACTGACCTATGCGGGTGAACAATTACGGCCATTGATAGCGAACCCAATCTATTTAGAAAACTTTGAAACCCACATCCAAAATTACCGCAAATCCGGAAATTGGGATTTGGAAACGGAGTGCCTGGCATCCGAATTTTTACAGCTTTACAGGGATTACCCGCAACAATCCGTTTTTCAAAACATACACCCCAACCTTTTTAACCCGGACGAGGAAGAACGGGTAAGGGCATGGCAGTATATCAGCTTCTATTGGAGCGGGGAAGATACCCTTTACGAAATGCTGTATGAAATGGTAAATAACGAGTTTCAGGAATATGGGGTAACCGATGAACCAATGGTAATCCAACTGTATGACAGTCCGCAAACTAAACCGCTCAACGACCTCAATTTCGAAAAGAGGCTATTTGAACTAATCGACAAACTGTGTAAAATCTTAAACCAATACGACCATGACTAACGTGAGTGATAATTTTAATGAAGCCTATATTCCCTATAAAGCACTGCTCATCTATAATTGTGTAAAAGGCAATGATAGTACCAAAAGCAGGTCGGAAAATTCCTCTGTATATGTGGAAAGCTATGACATTGCCGGAAATGGCAATCCGATTAACGCCCATCCATTATCCCTCACGGAAAGTATCGCATTAGCGGAGTTGCTGCAAAGCGGTTCTGAAATGCAGAATACTTATCTGAAATCAAGAGGACTGCTGCCTCAAAATTTGTTATTCGTTAACCCGGACAGCACAGGATATGCGGTATGGTATACCCCGCCACAGCAGAGAGAATTGTTTTTTATCAAGAATTTAGAGATACCGAGCGGTAAGGCATTTATACCCGCGATGGTTTGGAAAGCCGGAAGGGATAATTTAAGTGTTTACGCCATCAAGGGGAAAAGCAAACCGAATGCAGGTACTACCCTTTATCATGCCCCCTACTTTAATATTTATCAGGGCGGTAACGTGTGCATGGGTTCTGTCAATGTCAAGATTGACCGAAACACCTGTTTGGAAGATTTTATGGCACAATGGGAGAAATATTTCTTCGGCAGCTATTTCAGCCACACGATTGCCAACGGAAGTAACACCAAGCAAAATGTCGTTCAGCTATGGCAGGAACAAACCACCACCAGCCGGAAATTCCCCGAGGATATTTTGGTAGAAAACGGCATGAAACTTAACCACATCATCAAATGAAAAAGAAACTGATAACCCCAAAGCAAGCCGTACATATCGTTGAGAAGGAATGGCTGAACCCTTATAATCCTATCGTAGTTAACCTCATTGGCGCAGGCGGAACAGGAAGCCAGGTGCTGACCGCCCTTGCAAGAATGAACCAGGCATTAATTGCCCTTAACCATCCCGGCTTGTTTGTCCGCCTTTTTGACAATGACAGGGTGGAAAGGGCAAACCTCGGCAGACAGCTATTTGCCACCGCCGAATTAAAAAAATATAAAGCGGTCGCTTTGATTGACCGGGTAAACCTGTTTTTCGGCACCAACTGGAAAGCCGTACCGCAGCTTTATGACAAGTCCCTGTTTTCCAATGATGCAGCTTTAGCACAGGCAGGGTTAACCATTTCCTGCGTCGATACGGTACAGGCAAGATTAGAAATAGCCGGTATCCTCAAAAACCTGAACAAGAATAGCGGACATGGCAGGAACAGACCGCTTTATTATATGGATTTCGGCAACAGCCGTTTCACCGGGCAGGTCATACTTTCTACCATCGGAAAAGTGATACAACCTGCTATGAAAAAATACCAAACGGTTGATCAATTACCGATGGTGACAGACGAATTTAAGGAATTGCTATTGGCGTCTGAAAGTACAGACAATACACCAAGTTGTTCATTGGCGGAAGCCTTAGCCAAGCAAGACTTATTTATCAATTCTTCCTTAGCCAATCTTGGGGCATCCCTGTTGTGGCAGTTGTTTCGCGAGGGCATGTTATTCAACAGGGGATTTTTTCTAAACCTGAAAGAGTTCAGGGCACAGCCCTTAAAAATTACGCCAACGGTTGCGAAGGAAGTAAAGATGAAATCAAGTAAATTCCATCTTAAAGTAGCATAATTAACAACGGGCATTAAAGATTAAACACGATGAAAATTATTGATTTGGACGGCAGGGAAATTGAAGTTACAGATTTGGCACTGGCGCTTCTGCAGGCGGACGATTACCGCCATTACAGGGTTACAAATCCAACTCCAATGCACCTGCGCTTACAGGACTATTGGAAAGATTTATACCAAAAATTGTTGGCATTGGATAGGGAAATTAAAGGATGATAAACTACGTAAAGGGCAACCTGCTGGATAGTCCGGCGGTTGCCTTAGTCAATACAGTGAATACCGTAGGCGTAATGGGTAAAGGGATTGCCCTCCAATTCAGATGGGCATATCCCCATAATTTCGCGGTCTATAAAAATGCCTGCTGTCTTGGGCAGGTTGAAATAGGAAAAATTTTGGCGGTCAAAGACCGCGACTTGATTTTAGGGGACAAATTGATAATTAATCTGCCGACAAAAACGCATTGGCGTTTACCGTCCCAATATGGATATGTAGAAAAAGGCCTGACAGCGCTTCGGGCATACCTGATGGAAAACGATATCAAAAGTTTGGCAATGCCTGCCCCTGGTTGTGGAAACGGTGGGCTGGATTGGAATTTGGTAAAATCAATATTGGAAAAATATCTTTCCGGCCTTGATTGCGCTGTTGATGTTTTTGAACCCGATTATAACATCGCACGACGGGGGATTGCTATAGTTATGCTCAAAACGAATAGTTCTTACTGACCTAATCAGCCGTAATAACCAACCTTATTTTTTGAATTTTTCGTTCAGATCGTTGGCAACCCATTGTACCCAGTCTTTCTCCTGCGCGGGTATGTAAATATCGGGTTTTATACCCGTTGGGTTGATGGGATTTGTTTTTATATCCGTCGAGAAAAATACCGGGTAGCCCCAATAATACCATGGGCAGTTTTTATCGCCTATCGGCAAGGCATTAACGCTGCTGTAATCAATCATGCCGAACGTATTATCACCGTATAAAGTCATTTTTGAGCTGGTTTCCTTTAGCCCTATAATGAAGGCTTCGCCGGCGCTTGCTACTGCTTTATCAGTAATAACTGCAATGTGCGCCGGATATTTGTACACTACTCTTTTGTCGGTATCCGGCCTGGAGCGATAAAACGAAAAGCCAATCATCGTACCGGGATTGGCCTTGATTACCGTTATAAGGCTGTCGTAGTACTTAGTCGCCCGGTCGTCTTTCTTTTTCCGGTAATATGCGCTCATGTTGTAAAGGTAGACGGCATCGTCCCGCGATGCCATAAGCATCAGGTCGCTGACGCCAGGTTTCTTCGGTTCGGGGCGTACAATGGTGTTGGCGATATCATAAATGCTTCCCCATATATAATTACCGCCGCCATTGCCGCGCACATCAACGATTAAATTCGGTGTCGATTTAATGAGCGCATCATTTTTTGTAAGCAAACTGTCGAGGTAACGACCGTCAATTAATGCCGAGGGCACAGTAAGCAGTACATTGTTTTTATCGATAACCTTTATAACAGGCAACTGCGGGTCTTTGGTATTTATGTATTTGTACTCAGCGTTGACAGGCCAGGTTTTGGCAAACCGGTAATTGCCCATTGCCAGGAAAACATTTTTAAAAATATGTATATCTTCAAAACGTAGCCGGGCAAAATCGCCCCTGTAAACTGATATATTATAGGTATTTTTGGCCGTTTTTTCAATTTCCATTTTTACCATACCCGGTGCCCATTTTGGCGAAGATGTTTGCTGTACCACACCCGAAAAGGTATTGTTACCTGTTTTTATTATGACCACCTGCTGGTAACCGGCCGTCGTCCAAATGCCTTCTATAGAATCCTTTCCGGTCTTTTGAGAAATTATTTCTTTATAATTTGCTGGTACAGAAAGAGTTTTAACCGTAGCGGCTAAACTATCGGGTTGTTTTGGCGGCGATTCAAAAATGTCTAAATGCCCATCGTGAAAAAAGGCAACATATTGCTGTAACACGCCATAGCAATCAATAAAAGAGGTGTTGACCGCCTTGTTTTTCAGCATGGCTTTAAGCCCTATATATTGCGAACTGTCTTTTTCTTTTACTTTATGAATATAACCCGCATAGTCGCTTTCCGTTTTTGAAATAACCTGGCCCAAAAGGTCCGGACATGAGCATGTTTGCGCGAACACGGTATATCTGCCAAGTATGCAAAAAACCAATAAAAATATCCGTTTCATTTTTTTTTAAATCTATCGTACAAATAAAATAAACAGGCCGCCGGTATTTTCCATAGTATACATAAAACGGGTATTAGTATACCAACTGCATAATTTATATTTCAAAACGGTGTTTTAGTATCACATCATACATTAATAACACCATCTATGTAATCAGAAAAGCTTTAAATAAGCATATTTGCTTATGCTCAACCGTAAGAAAATACATACAGGAGTATGGATAACTTATTTTTTGTTCGACTATTCACTCGACATGCTTATGCTTTGGCAGCGATACCCATACCGCAAAGCCGATTTGGTTGAACAATCTTTCCTTTTTTCGTTATTACTGATAGGGCCAAAAATAGCTTCATTTTACCTGCTGTTAGACGGCATTAATCGCATAGGTTTTAAACATGCAAAACAAAAGCTGTATGTTATTTTGTTTTGCGTAGTTGTACTTACTGGTTTTGTAGTTATGCGGCAATTGATTATAAAAGCAGGAACACCTTACATTTACCACAACCCGCCTGTATATTATGCGCCTGCCTACCATATTGCGCCGCCCGATGCTATGTTTAGTGCTAATCGTGTAGGGACTGCTATAATGGACTTCCTGATAGTTTGCGGTCTTTTAAGTATTACAGAATTGTATATACACCAGGTAAATGCCCTGTTTGTTGAAAAAAACCTTATCAAAGAAAAGCTGCAATCGGAGCTGAACTTTTTAAAAGCACAGGTTAACCCGCATTTTTTGTTTAATACGCTCAATAATATTTATGCGCTGGCCCGAAAACAATCGTTGCAAACCCCGGAGGCTGTTTTACGGCTTTCGCAACTGTTACGATTTACTTTATATGAAACACAAAGCGAAACCATACCGATTGAAACTGAAATAAAGATAATTGAAGATTACATTTTGCTGGAGCAAATGCGCTACAACGACCGGCTGTCGGTATCTTTTAAGAAAGCAATGGCATATACGTCGCAGCAGGTGGCGCCCCTTATTTTGCTGCCATTTGTTGAAAATGCGTTTAAACACGGGGTAAGCGAAACCCGGAAAAATTGCTATATTGATATCAGTTTGAGGTTGGAAAAAGACCTGCTTTTTTTCCAGATCAAAAACTCAAAAAACAATATCATAGAGAGAAATCCCGAAGGTAATTTGGGGTTAAAAAATGTGAGGCGTCAACTTGAACTTATTTACCCCGGTAATATTTTGCAAGTTGTTGATGAAACCGAAAGCTATGCCGTAAATTTAACCATCGACTTAAAAGATCATGTTAAACTATGACTGTATAATTGTTGAAGATGAGCCCTTTGCAATTGAGGTGCTGAAAGATTATATCGATCTGGTGCCATCATTGCGGCTACAGCACATTTGCACTGATGCCATACGAGCAATTGAAATATTGCAGCAGTTTAAAATCGACCTCATTTTTTTGGATATGCATTTGCCTGAATTAAAGGGCATAGATTTTATGAAGTCGGTAATGCAATGCCCGCCCGTAATAATTACCACGGCTTATCACCAATATGCGCTGCCAAGTTATGAACATAATGTTGTTGATTACCTTTTAAAACCTTTCGACTTCATACGAGTTGTAAAGGCGGTAAATAAATTCTTCCTGCAAAAAAACCACGCCGAAATGGTTACACAAAGGATTACGGAAAAGCCCTTTCTCCTCGTATCAGTAAATAAAAAGAAGATGAAAATTTTTATCGGCGATATTATTTATCTTGAAAGCATGCGTCAATATGTTAAAATTTTTACGGCCAGCGGAAGTATCACTACCAAGCTTAAGATCAGCCAGGTAGACGGCTGGTTGGGTAATATCGGTTTTATACGTATTCACCGGTCGTTTATTGTTTCGCGTGTCAATATAACGTCTTTCACGGTATCCTATGTCGAGATCGGGGGCAGGCAAATACCAATAGGGCGTTACTATAAGGAAAGTACTTTAACTGCTCTAAAAGCCGGGCAGGTGCATAATAATCCAGGTATTGAAGCGCTTATTTTCGTTTGACAGACCTGACAATTTATTGCCTTAACATCGGCAACGGCTTCGCCTGTGGCTCTTTATGAAATTGAATTGATTTCAAACAGGCCCCTGCGTGATGTATAGCACATACAGAACATACTAAAAAAGATAATTCTTGTGAAAGATTCGTTACCTTCTTAGTATTTGGCCCCGGCAAAGCCGGGACTACCTTTCACCACTGTTTATTTGTTTTGGATGTTTTAACAGCCAGTGCTTTTTTTATAGGAAACAATTCAACTACATTACGGAATTTATTACTTCAATTTTTTTTTTTGGGGGGGGGGTAAAACTCTTGTGACTTCTTCCAAATAGTGTTATTTTAATTTTGATGAATATCTCCCATGATGTTTAATCAGCTATAATTAGATAAGTTATAATTGGCATTCAACCAGTTGAGCATTCCGATCAAGTGCCCCTTCATCTTTTGAGCGTTTGCAAATTCTACGTCCGAAGATTTCTTCTGCAAGCTCTCCGCTGAAATAAAAGCAGTCTGCGGGGTATAAAAATTAGCGGCAAAAAAGGTAAACATTTCACCCATATTCTCTTTCTTCAAAAGTCCCTTCTCCACAAGCATCCGTATCAGTAAACCGAACTGTGCTACCGGCAAATTGATTTGCAGCCGTTTAGAAGATTTAGATAATTCGGTATCTTTCAATACAATCCTTCGTAGTTGCAGCAATTGTTTGATGACCTGACCTTTTTCCTCCAGGAAACATTTCAAATTAGTAATGAGGGATGCTTCGCATGTCAATAACCGGTCTGATTTTTGACCACGGATATTTTGTAAGGTATCCCGTACGACCACGATCCTTTCAAGTTGGTCAAGTAACCCTGGTATGTCAAGTAAACTGTTTTGCCAGCTATTAATCATATAGGTAAAGAACTCCGGCAGGTTAAAATCATAAAGGCAAAGTATCTCTTTTAAGCTTTCGGTATCCAGTTCGGTTGCTTGGAATAATGCTGTAACAAGTGTTTGAAAATAATTTGTGTCCCTTAATGTCAATTGCTTTTTCCTTATGAATTTAAACACTCCTTTTAAAAACAGGTTTCTCAGGTCCTGATCGATAGCAGCAGCATCCAGGTGTTTTTTTAGTGAAGCGTATTGGCGGTTTAACTGCGGCTTAATCGCCTTTAGCTGAAAATCAGATATAGATTGATTAAAATGAAATTCAGGTTCGGAAGTTCCCAAATTAGCAATAAGCAATTCTAAAAAATTAATTGTCTTTAAGTAAAATCCTCTGATCAGTGAAACTTGCTCATGGTCTTTCCAACTGGGTGAAAAGCGGAATAGGTAAGCATTCACTGTATTGCTCAAATACAACAATTGACTCAGCAAATTCTGTTTTTCTTTTGGTGATGCATCTGTTTCCAGGAAAAACGCGTGTTTCAATTCGCGGCCTTCCGATGCCAGTATTAAATTCCAATCTATTAGTTGTTCATTTGTTATTATCCCTCCTATTAAATTTGGCGGGGCAATTTTTTCATCAACCAAATTTAACAGTTTACTCATCCTGTAGATCATCTTTATCTCCGTCCTGTTTTATATTTAACCGTAATCGTTTAATTATTAAGAAATGCAAAATTCAGGGGATTATACGGGAATGTAAATACGTAAAAGGGAGATTTGGGTAACTACGTAAAATCACGTATTTTATTGATTTTGAATGTAATAATCTGATCGGTACTTTTGATTTCTATTGCACAAAAGCTATTTTTGAAAACCCTGAAAGATTAATTAAGACAAATCAACGTTTAGAAATTATGGGACTTTTTTCGTTAAAAAAATTGCTCAAACGAAAACGAGGCTGGAATGGATCACCGGAAATGTTTTTGGCGTTAATTTTGGAAATGTCCGCAATGAACAGGAAAGATCATTCCGAAAAAGAAACGATACAGCTCGGTGAAGTCATGCTCAAACTTATAAAGGTCGATCTTTCGCCGTACGAAAATTTTAGCGATCTTTTAATTAGAGGCATCCCGGATTATAGTATGATAGAAGTTTTAAGGGAAAAGATGGCAAAACAGCAGCAACGCGTCGATTTAAAAAAAGCTATCTACGGGGAAGCCGCCGATCTCGGGGATGATGATGTGATGAGAAGCGATGCGGAAGGGGCAATATTCGCGAGAAAATTTATTGAAGATTTTATCAGGTACGTTGATTTAAAGGATGAGGGTTGAATGCGGCTCATCCGGATTTGAAAAATATTGTTACCTTACGATAGTTTGAGTTGGTCGGGCGCGTTAAAAATGCCCAGTTCTAATTTCCTTAGTAATTCAAGTCGGCTCCTGGTTTGCGTCTTGCCCATCACATTTTGCAAATGGGTGGTTACCGTTCTTTCGGCAATGAACAGGCGGTCACCTATTTCCTTTGCATTTAAACCGCTTCTTAATAATTTTACGATCTCGACTTCCCGGTTAGTGAGTTTATATTTAAGGCAGTTCTCTGCAAACAGTTCCGGGCGCACCCCGTGAACTACCATTTCCGTAAACTGCTGATATTCCAGCCTGGCCTGCTTAATGGATTTCCATATAAAAAGTATGCTGATCGCAATGATCCCGGTATTGGTACACAAAACCTCGATGAGCTGGCTGCTTTCAACTATTCCGAAAAACGCCAGGGCCGCCCATGGCGTGACTGCGCAGTGCATCGCTATTTCTTCAAAGTATTTATTTTTATTTCGCTGCTCTTTGTGTTCCCTTCTTATGGCGCGAAAAATCACCCAAAGCAGCACGATTGCGTATATTAAAGGCGCAATCATTCCAAATTTGATGTCAGCATTCAGGTTGCCGTTGATCGAATAAACAATTACAAAAAAAATCAAATAAGGCAGCATCAAAAACAGCGGGACGCCGTACAGCGCATGCCAGCGCAAGGATTTGAGGTCAAAAGCCTTGTAAAAATAAAAAGGGAAATAGGAGGCCATTAAAAACCCGCTGCCATAGGCTACCATTTCCTGCGTTGGTATCGGGATCTGTATTTTAGGATCAGGGAAAAGGCCGCCTGTGATATTATAAAAGAGCATTAGAAAAAGCAACAGCAAATACCACAATCGGATTTTATCCTGCGGCCGGAATAAATAATAAAAAAACTGGAAAATGAACATACCCATTTCCAGTATAATAAATATGAATGTGACAATATGGATTTGTGTCCCGAATACCAGCATTTGTTATTAGTCTTTTGGTTTTCGTTTTAAAAAGAACAGGGTGTACCCAAGTTCAAGCTGATTATAAATTTCAAATCCAAAACGTTCGTACCAGGGCAGGTTTTTTAACGTAGACGTTTCCAGGCAAACCATTAGCTTCTTTTCATCAGCATCGGTAATAATTTCTCTCAGTAAATTGCTGCCAATGCCCCGGTGCTGATACAAAGGGGCAACCCCGATAAACCACAGGTAAACCATTTTTTCGTTCGGCTGAAGCTTCTTGACCTGCGACTCCCGCTTTATGGTCTTTACGATGCCATTAATTCCAATGGCCCGAAAGATCAAATTAATGTCAAGCCAAATGGATGCTAATGAGGTCCGTTTCAGATGTGGTGACAGTGTCAGGGCGCAGGCCTTACGGTCGTTTGATATCCAAACTTCACCGAAACGGTAACATATTTTAAAGGAATATTCCATTAGCGCACTGATTCGCCGTGACAAGAATTTGTCTTGCCGAACAATAAAATTTACGCTTTGATTTTCTTTGAACGCACTTGCCAGTATGTTTACTATGACAGCTTTGTCCTCGTATTTTGCCTTGACCATATTCGCTAAACTTTTGTGGATAGTCTTCGGGATTAATCAGCCGTGTTTTTCAGTTGTTTTGAAATGTTCAGCTTCCGGTCAATATCGTTGAAGGCGTTTAATACCTTATCCAAATGATGCTTGGTATGACCAGCCATGATATTTAGCCTGATCCGCGAGTTCTTTTTGGACACAGCCGGGTACATGATAGGATTAGCGTAAACGCCCAAATTTAACAGCAGCCTGCCCGCTTCCAGTGTTTTGGGAATTTCGCCCACCTTCACCGGGATCACTGCGGAAGCAGTGGGTCCAACCTCAAAGCCCAGATCGATAAGGCCATTTTTTATGTAATTGATATTGTCCCATAGCTTTGTTCTCCAGAATGGTTCCTCGTCGATCAATTCAATTGCCTTAATGATCCCCATTACCGCAGGGGTGGCCGTGGTAGAAAATAGATGCTGTTTTGATTGAAACTTGAGGTAGGTGATAATTTCAGCGTTTGCGATAACAAACCCGCCAATATTACCCAACCCCTTGCTGAACGTACCGGTGATTATATCCACTTGGTCAAATAAATCATACATTTCGATCACCCCGCGGCCGGTATCCCCCACAACGCCGATTCCGTGGGCATCGTCAACAACGAGGTAAGCGCCGTACCTGTGCGTAAGCTCCGCTATTTTGTCGAGGTGGGCAATATCGCCGTCCTGGCTATACACGCCATCGATAACGACCATTTTGGTAATGTATTTGTCCTGTGCATTTTTAAGAACTTGTTCGAGCATCTCCAGGTTATTGTGTAGAAACGTTTTAACGTTGGTCGTGAGGCATCCCTCATAAACGCTGGCATGAACCGCCATATCCAGGATCGCTAAATCAGTCTTATGAAGCAAGCACAGCAGGGTAGCACTGTTGGCTGTATAGCCCGTCGTATATAGTATAGCATCCTTCCTTTTATAAAACTCAGCGATCTTTGTTTCAAGTTGCTGATGGTAAATAAAATGACCGCCAATGGCTGGTGATGCCCCCGAACCCGTTCCAAACCTTTCAATTCCGTCAATAACAGCCGCTTTTATTTTTGGATGCTGGCTAAAGCCCAGGTAGTCGTTGGAAACCAGGCATACAGAACGGGTGGGTTCGGAATCGCCCGGTAGTAATAAGTCCATTTCCGGCCCGCATGGCGACAGGGATTCGATCCGGTAATTTAAGTGGCCGTTGGCCTTCAGAAAATTCAGGTACTTTTCAAATTCCAGCGCCGTCGTGTAGACGTTTTGCCCTTCGATAAACTCAAAGTCCTTAAAGCTTGCTTTTTCAAAATCAATTTTCATATATAGATAGATATTTTTATAAACGGCCGAAAATAGGTCTCAAAAAAATCAAAAGTTGGGACATTGGATAACTTGCACCACTTTTTTGTTAATTATTGCGATATTTTTTGGCATGTCTCATATTTCCAAAATTTGCTCTATTATTTTTGGAGGGCCTTCTCCTTCATCGATAGGATATGAATCAATTGGCGGAGAATTGGATAAACCAATTGTAATATCAAATCTACCGGCAAATGGATACAACGTCCATAATTACATTTTTAAGAAGTGTAACTGATTTATCGGAAAAGTTTATACAAGCTTTGGAGGAAAGCTTGCATCAGGAGTTTTATAAGCCGCATCAAATTATCCATGCGGCGGGTCAAACGGAAAGCAGGTTATCGTTTATAGAAACTGGTTTCGCCAGAAACTATTTCTATGATCAGAATGGGCAGGAACATACGGTTAAGTTTTGGGCGCCCGGGAATATCATATTTTCCTGTGAAGGATACTATAAAGTTTCATCCTATTACTATACGGAAATCATGGAAGAATCAAAACTGATTACCCTTACTTATAGCGAACTTCATGATTTGAATACGAAATATGCGGAAATATCAGCTTTAATTAAGGCTTTGTTACTCAAATTCCAGTATCAAGAATTTCAACGGCAAATTCTTATTTCCCTCCCCAATGAGGATCGTTATCGCTTGCTGCGGAAAGACAATAAAACCCTCTTCCAGAAAGCACCGTCCAGGATGATCGCCTCATACCTCAATATGAGCCGTGAAACGCTTGCCCGGCTTATTGCCAAACATTAGTAATCATTGATATCGTTTTCATGTACTGCCAAATGACGCACCTGCCTAATCATTTGACGAAACAAATTGTGTTACCTGAACGCGCAAACCGCATCAGATGACGCACGGCTTAACAACCTTGATGGTATAATTTTATCCAACATTTTAGATTGGAAACTATAACTACATCAATTTAATTCATTACTGAATAACAGCTCACGTAATACAAAAGAAAGGAGGCCGCGACAAATAAAGAAAAGATACAAACTGCAGGTTACGCACCTGCTTACGGCTGAAGCCGTATTACGAACATCTCAATGAATAACACTTACACGTCTTATGGAAAGTTTGACTGTCAAGAAAACGAGCTATCGTCTTTCTGAAAAAGCAAAAGAATGGCTGATCTTTAGCATTTGCCTGATATGCATTTTTTTATTTTTATACGCAGCATATAGCAAAATCGCAGATCATCGGCGCTTTGAAAATGGCCTGTCCAAGGTAGCGTTAATAAGGAGTTTGGCCAGTTATATAGCCTGGATCGTCCCATTAGCTGAAATACTTATATCGACGCTATTGATTATTCCTCGAACATATAAATTGGGCCTGAGTGCTTTTGTAGGACTGATGGCCGTCTTTACCGTTTATATCATAAGCATGTTACTGTGGGCGACCAAACTGCCTTGTCATTGCGGTGGCGTTATCGAAAAATTAAGCTGGATACAACATGTATGGTTCAATCTCGCATTTATTGCGATTGCCGTGTTTGCTTTGTGGCTCAGCAGATCGAATACTAATTAAAAACTTAAAAACATGAAAAATTTCAAAAAAATCGCTTTGGGCCTGATAGTTGGTGCCTTAGCAATTGGGTTTAGTGCATTTACCAATATTAAAACGAAAACAAATTTGTCCGAAAGGTATTGGACAAATGACGGCACAAACTATAATCTGGTGACGAGTTATGACCTTGACGATTGCACCGGGACAAATTCGCATTTATGCGTTGTAGAATCCACAGATGCAATGATACCTGCCCAGTTTTCAAACAGCAACCCATCGGGTTACCCTATTTCGGGGGTGGCTGGAGCCAGCGATGCACAATATGTCGACGAATAAACGAGGTCATAAAAAGGAGCGGAAAAAAATTTCCGTTCCTTTTTATAAAATTATCTTAATAATTTGTCAATCAGAATAATCAACTTCTCACCTTTATCAATCCTCGGATCAGGAGGATAAGCATCTGCAGTATGCCCAACTCCATCTATAACAAGCAGCTGCGGAAAAGTGGAATAACCATAATGCGCCAGCATAGGATGTGTAGATCCCATGCCGTCAGTAAACAAATTGATTTCCCCGGCCATCGTATATAAACCTGATTTCATGCCGTACTGCCACCATTTTGCATCCTTGTCGACACAAATGCTTAACCAGGCTACACGGTTGTCATCTTTATATTTCTCGTATACCGTTTTAAGTGCGCCAGGCATTTGGGTACAACCCATACACCCGTTAAACCAGAAATCAGCTACTATTATCTTGCCTTTAAAATCGTCCAAACTATATCGTTGGCCGTTTTCACCCTCTAAATTAAATTCGTACGCATTTTTCCCTATTGCTACTTTTTCCCTCCATTCCTGAAGCATTCTTTTGCTTTCATTGTTTCCCATGATCGATAAAGCATCATCCACATAATTAAACACATCGTCCGTTTTATTCATTCCTGGCATATGCATACCTTTCATATCGACAAATGCCTGTAGTAAAATTTTATCCCTGAGCCCGCCTTGATATTTATTGCATATGTTATCATACAATTGCTTGAAAGAGAATCTGTTGAAATTATTTGTATTCCCTTGAAACCTGAGAAATGTTAATTCTTTCCACAATAAACATTGTGAATAATATATCGATGAAAGCGCAGCTAAACTGGTGTCAGCTGATCCCAGACTTATGTTTAAGTCATTCAAATATTTTATTTTATATAAATCTTTTTTATCACCTGTATAGAGGCTGTAAAAAGTATCATGATATAACATTCCGAGGTGATCAGCGTAAAACCTGTTTATGACTGATGCAGGTAAACTGTTTTGGTAAGAATTAAGAACCGCCCTCTTCATCGCCAGCTGAATTTTTATCATTCTTAACTTCGATGAATACGCCTGAGAATAATCTCCATTGCTTATCAGGTCACAATATCTATCATTCGCACCGTTTGGCAGGTTCATAAGACTATATAGATTAAACTGGCAAGACAGTTTCTCGGCCCCACTCCCTGAAAATACCATAAAGCTGCCATTAATCCTTATATTTATGCTGTCCCCTTTTTGCAGGAGGTAAGCTTCAGATTCGTTTCCGACACTAAGAATTTTCGTCTTTCCTGCTGTATCTGTTAATGAAAATGTAGCGTAAAATAAATCCGAGTTGGCGGGAACCGTAATTTTAAATTGATTATTCTTAATAGCAGCCTCAAAATTTTTTGAGAACATTGTCTCATCCTCACTGGCATTATTTCCAATTACCTTGCAATTGAAAAAGCCGCCATTAAACCCTACTGTACCAGGAGTAAGTACCCCGGTTATGTTTACGCTATCTATTGCCGATGCGGTTAAAGATGCAGGCAAAACATAAATGAACAATAGTAAGGTCAGGCATCGATAATAGTTTTTCATAATTTTACCAATCATTTCAGTGTTTGTAATTAAATCATCTTATATTTTGCTGTATGCGGCTCAAAGCGATTTCATCATCCGGGATCGGGAAAACATAAAGCGGTGAATTAGGCGGCAAGGTATAGGTTACACCATTGAGAACTCGCGTGAGGGTTATATTTGCTCCTTCTTTATTTAGGCGCCTTAAATCGTCCCATCGTAAACCGGCGCGCCACACGAGCTCCTTACGGCGCTCCAGTAAAATAGTCGATAAAATATTTGCAGTAGCTGTCGTATACGGGATATAAGTGCCCGTAGTGAACCGGTTTACTAAGAGCGCATTCAAGTATTGAAGAGCAGTCTGACTATCCTGGCGCCTTGCAGCGCACTCCGCCTTGATTAAATAAATCTCATCTGTTGCCAAACCGGAAAATGTATTTCCGCCTGCAGAATATCCTATTTTTGCCTTTATAAGACCGGTTGATGAATTTGTAATAAAAAAAATTGATCTTCTTAAGTCGTTCGGCGCATAAGAAGCCAACAATGTGGTGTCGATGTTAATATTATCCGCTGAATTATAAACCGGTACATTGTACCCACCCGCATAGGTAGAATAAAATAAGGATTCAGCATTCGTCCGCGTAAAAGGCACATGTGAGGTCTTGCTAATTGTATTGTAGTCAATTAAAGTGTTATACAATGCCAATGCGCTGTCTGCATAAAGTTCTGCTTGCGGATATTTTCGCATACTAAGATATAGCCGTGCAAACAATCCAAAAGCAGATGGTTTACTGGCTCTATTTAGGTTTTGAGCTGGGAGATTGGGACTAAGCAAACGGCATGCGGTACCCAAATCTGAAATAATCTGATTGTATGTTTGCTTTACCGTCGAACGCGGTTCATTTTCATTAACATTAGGATTAAGTTTCAAGGGAATGCCCAGGTCGGTTGAAGCTGTTGCATCGTCATAAACGGGCGAAAAGTTTTTTACAAGATCGAAAAAAGAAAAAGCCCGCATAAAATAGGCTTGTCCAAGAATATCATTATACTGGGCCTGATCTGTGGGTGAAACTTTTAATGAATTAAGCCCGCTTATAGCGCTGTTTGCATAAAATACGGAGAGATACGGCGAGTTCCAATCCGGTCGTGCTACCTGTCCGCCAAAAAGGTCTTTATTCCAAACATAGGCATTTTGTTCAGTCGGCGATCCGGCCTGGTAGGCGGTGTCGTTAATAAAGTAATAATCGTCACAGGAAAGTTGCGGCAATGACGATGTTTTGTTGGTAAGCGTATAATCTAATAATTGTTGAAAATCCGAAAGCGAAGTGGGCGTAACAATTGCGGTGCTTGGTTTAGCATCTAGGAACCCTTTCGTGCAACTATTTATTAAAAATCCGATTGTTAAAAAACTTACAACAATCAAAGTACGTGTGATATATGATTTTTTCATGTTTTTAATATTTTAGGTTAAAATGACCCTCTAATTCCAAGTGATATTGATTTTGCCAGTGGCGGGCTGTATGGAGAATCGGGATCGAGACCGTCGTGATTTGCTCGCCAAAGTATCATCAAATTATTGGCATAGACATATAGTTGTAAGCTTTTAAAAGGTAAATTATTGATTGAATTCTTATCCAACGTATAACCGAATCGTACGTCTTGTAACCGAACATTATCTGCACGGTCGACAAGCACATTTGAATAGGTATAAAATTCATCCCTGGCCGGATCGTCCGGGTAGATCATTGACGGAACAGTTGTGTGGTTTTCGTCTCCAGGATTTTGCCAGCGATTGCTAAAATCGGCCTGGTTAAAATTCCCGGCGGAACCTGGGAATCCGAATAGTGATGAATAGTTTAATGACGGCTTACGGAAATAATAATCAAGTTTATAAGTAATCAAAAAAGATAGCGACAACTGTTTGTAGTTAAAGTTGTTCATGACACTTCCAAAATACAATGGTGTGGCTGAACCATTATATTTTAAATTCGAAGGCGAGGTTGAATTTTCAATTGAAGCATAATCTTCACTAAGCTGCCCATTCAAATAACCCTGCGGGTTGCCCTTATCATCCAGTTTGGCACTCGGGAAACTGAAAATCGAATAAATTGGATAGCCAACTAAAGGATTCAGATAATTGCCTTGTACGATATTGTTATTAGTGCCTGCACTTAATTCGTAACGTGTAACTTTATTTGTCACGTAGTTAAAAAGGAACATCGTATTCCAGCTTATAGGCGATTTCAAAATCTGTAGATTTAGCTGAACATCCATTCCATTGTCGCGCATATCGGCGGCGTTCCCCCTGAATTGGGTATTTCCGGATTGCGGTGCCACAGGACTATTGGCTATTAAATCAGTTGCATTCTTAATATAGTACTCGATTGTACCTGTCAGCAGATTATTCTTTAATCCAAAGTCTAATCCAAAATTCGTAACCGCAACCTTTTCCCATCTGAGGCCGGGATTTGGAGGGTTGGTAACCACTAAATACGGCGCATTGAAAGAATTTACGGCTCCTGATTGCGAAAGCGTAGTTAAATAGGCAGTTGTCGACTTATCGGTATTACCATTGTAACCGTAAGTCGCGCGTAAGGATAATAGCGGCAAGAAGTCAAGCTTATAAAAAGGTTCATCATTAATTTTCCACTTCAATCCGGTTGACCAGAGCGGTACGCCTTTTTGATTTGTACTGACGCCAAAAATATTTGATTCGTCACGACGAGCGCTTTCAGTAATGATATATCTTTTTTTATAACTATAAGAGGCGTTGGCAAAATAGGAACGATTTCTATCAACTGTGCCCTGGCTCGTCAGCCCTGTTGGTATCTGCCCCGTGTTATATCCATAATATTGCTGGAAATAATCCGCAAAGTCTATGGTCTGATTTCCATTGGCCCCGGTTGAAGGGTTGTATCCGTAGAAGGTATAGGTGTCTTCGTTACTGGTATAATCACTTACTTCATAACCACCCAGGGCGGTAACCTGCTGATCCCGGCCAACCTGCTTATCGTAATTCAGTAATAAGCGCCCGGTATTTAGCGTGTAACTATTGTTATCTTTATTTAAAATATCTCCTTCGGGAATAATTTGAGTTACCTGCCCTGTAACGGGATCGATTTGCGAATAAGTATTGACCATGTTACGGACATAATAAGAATCAGCTGAATTATCTGTGACGATATCCGTATTCCCTTTTTCATAGAGATAATAAGCAGATAACTGCAGGCCGGGCATCAGTTTCAGTGACAGTTGGTTACTAAAACGATAATCGGTAGTTGTAGTTGTTTGGTCCGGGTAATTTTCGTCCAATGGTATATCCTGCCAGTTGAGCAATTTACCCGCACCGGCTGTATCGATATAAGAACCACGAAGACCACCACCTGAAGGGACTACGGCGAGGTTATTTCCATTTGCATCTTTTAACATTTCGTATGGGGTGCTCGGTACAAAGCCATTTGTATTATTTTTTGCAGTACTTTGGGTGAACATTAAACCGCTCGTCCATTCCAGCCTGTTTTTTATCAAAGAATAGGTGTTATTGGCGTTTATAGTTACACGGTTATAACTATTTGTTACCAGAGGCTGAAGATTGTCATCAAAACCAGCGGAAATAAAATATTTATTGGCGTTACCCCCGCCGGCTACGCTCAACGCGTATTGTTGGCTGACTGGTTTGCGGTATAAATATTTTTCCATGTCAGTTCTTACGTCATCGTTTGATAAGGCATTAAGCTGAGCGTTCAGTTGAGCTGTTGAAAGCTGTCCATTTTGATTTTCGTTTAAGAGATCGACTACAGGTGAGATATAACTATATCCGTCGCTTGTATTATAGTAGTATCCTTGGTTAAACAAATATTTTTCGACCCCGATGTATTGCGCAGAGGTCAATTGTGGAGTATAATACAAATTAGGTTTATCGGCTATGGTTATATTTGAATTGAAATTAATCTGAGGGAGCGTATTTGTTTTTCCTTTTTTGGTTGTTATCACAATTACCCCGTTACCTGCCCTCACTCCCCAAATGCTTGCAGCGGCAGCGTCTTTTAACACAGTAATACTTTGAATGTCATTGGGATTAATATTACCTAAATCACCCTCGTATGGGAAATTGTCCAGCACGATTAGTGGCTGATCATTGGCAAAAAGAGTGCTGGTGCCCCTTATGGTAATTGGCGTACTGTTTGGATTTTGAGGATTCTGATTAAATATCAATCCGCTCGTGATCCCATTCAGCCGGTCTAGAATATTGGTACCAACGCTTCGGTTTATTAATGCGCTATCTATAAGTACAAAGCTTCCGGTTGCTCTTTCTTTAGGTAAGATTTGATAGCCATCGGAAACAATGCTTACCTCTTTTAAGGTGCTTTTATCTTCGACAAGGCTAATGTCAAAAGGCCCTCTATTGGTAGGGCTAAAGTCGATTTCGAAAGCTTTATATCCTACAAACGTAATTGTTAATACACCGCTTGTTTCACTCGCGTTAAGTGTAAACTCTCCTTTTTCATTTGTAGAGGTCGAAATGTCCGTTGCTTTTATTTTTACCGTAGCGCCTTGGATAGGTCGATCTGTGGAATCCGTTACCTTCCCAGAAAGCGTTATTTTGGTCTGCGCTCCCGCCTGGAAAAAAAGGCAAAGCGCGGCCAGCACTATTAATAGTATAGTTTTTTTCATAAATTTTCAATTAGTTTGGTTGTTGAAGAAATAGCCGAATATGGCTCTGAAAAGAAACGGCAACCCTACTATAATTAACTATTTACTGATCGTGGGTTGCCGTTTTCGCCGAATTCAATCGGGAGACTTTATTATGTTTTTAAAAAGAAATTTTAAAGAAAAAAATGAAATGAAATAAGCATAAACAAAACGTCCAACAGCATCTGCCAGTTGGAAACGATAAAGGATTAAACTGTTTACTGGAGTTTTGTTCATGCCCGTATTATTAATACGAGTCTTGAGGAAGTTTGCCAACATAAAAGTGGGTTCTACAAACCGTAACTCCATTCAGTTCTCACGCCTTACGTTGAAACGGATTTACAGCAGAACCCACTCTTATTTGACACGCCAATATAGCATATCTAAATAAGAAATGGGTATAAACTGCTGTCTTGCTTCAACGGCGTGAGAATTTGGAGTTGCAAGACTCTTATTTATACCTATTTATTAGAATTTCAAATCTAATAAAAAAAACAAAGTAAACAAATTTGTTGACCATTAATTTAAAAAAAAGTTGAGTTTGGTTTGATGGATCAGGAGGTAGTTAATTTCAGGGCTAAGCTGGGTAAGAGAATTGAGCAATTAAGAAAAAAGAAAGGTTTAGAGCAAACAGAGTTGGCTGCAATTATCAATGGCAAAGACAAACAGTTTATTAACCGTTACGAAAAGCAAGGAGCGAATCCAACTGCTTATATTTTAGTTCAAATTGCAAAAGCTTTAGATGTAAGTGTAAATGAGCTATTGGATTTCAGTAAATTAAAGACATTTTAGCGTTGGAGCTATCTCTTATCAAACATGGTCAGTTATAATTTAGCAACGGGTTGATTGTTTCTTGAATTAAGCTTTTCGCAATGAAGGTTTATTTTTGATTCGATGGGACTTTTAATTTCGCTATCTGAAAAATAGATTCAATTAATTTCTCAAAACTTTCGGGTAACGCTGGATCACCGTTTGCCTTAGTCCAGTCGGGCCTTCTTTCAGGCAATTCCTTCATAAACCATTTAGTTAATTCCATTTTGAAAGTTTCGAAAGGCACGTTATTAAAATATTCCATTATTCCGGTGAGCGTGCTGAAATCGGGATGATCAACATCTGTATGTGAAGTATTCATAACTAAATAAAATTTGACTCAGAACTTGGGATAAGTTTCGTTATTTATAACTCTTATTTCAAAAACACGTTTATATTTTCTAAACATACGTTTCGAAATTATATCCAAATTTAAATATATTATCCCATTTATTTAAACAGGTGTACATTAATTCTAAATAAGTGTAACGGATTTAGTAATTGATGACAGATTTAGGACTATTTTTATCAAAACGCTCGGTTAATAAAGCCGAAATTTCTCGCCGGACAGGAATAAGTAAATCTCGCTTAACTCAGTTGTCAAATAACAATACCACCAAACTGACAGCCGAAGAATTATACAAAATCGCTTTATCTATTGAAGTACTGCCATGCGATTTATTAATGGAAGTATGTAAGGGCATTTCTTTGCCAGTCAAATAAAAGGGATTGGCCACCTTACTGCAAATAAGGATAATAAGATGCCTCTTTAAAAATCATCTTTTATTTATTTCCTTATTACATTACTTTTCACTTTTCCGCTTCCTGGTAAGCCCAGCCAACGATCTGTTCAAGGGCGGTTAATATCTGCGACTGGCCTTCAGAGGTATTTATATCCACATCACATATTATTCCGCCATTATACCTGGCGTGCAAAACAGTATAATAAATCCCTCCTACAAGTAAAGCGGCTACAGCCCTAAAATTGACATTACTTTCATTAAAGTGTAAATCAGTTAATTCCAGAAATTGCTGACCCATACTTTCTCTTACGTTGTGAATACTTCTCATCAGAGGATTCTCTTCCGATATTTCCCATAGGATCAGACTTTGCATTTCCTCCTCCGAAAAGAAATATTGGAATTGATTTTGCAGAATTGAGATGATTAGATTTTTACTATCGGAAGAATCAACATTTGAAACAAGTTCTTTCATTTTTTCTGAAAAAACCATCCAGTAATCATTTTCAACAACGTAAGCTTCTATCAGACTATTAAGACCTCCAAAATAACGATAGATCAGTTTTCTATCAACCTCTGCTTTTTTTGCAACCTTGCTTATTTTTAAAGCAGCAAAGCCGTCTTTCTTAACAATTTCGCCGACAGCTTGAATTAGTTTTTGTTTGGTTTGTTCTTTGTTTTTCATTTAGTGTTATTAATCGATTATTGCCTGTTTGCCGCAATTACTATAACACCTTCATAAAATATTTTTAGTATTATGTATTCAATTATTGAAGGCTATTTTTTAATATTTCAATAATTTCATGGATAAGTATTGATAGAGGACAAGGTTTTTCATAATCGCCCCTAAAGTATATCCCACAAATTTCAAAAGTGGTGACATGAGATAAAAAATTTACTTTTTGATAATATAGGGTTTACAATAGCAGCGGAAAGCGAGAACTCTCTTAAAATGTCATTTATCCCAGTTTTTCGCGAAAAGCCCAACCGGTAATTTGTTTAATAGTCTTTATTATTTCTGCTTTCCCATCTTCCGAATTGATATCCAAATCGCAGAATATGCCGCCGTTGTGCCGGGTATGCAAAATTGTGAAATATATCCCACCAACTACTAACGCAGTGATGGCCCTGAAATTAACGTTTGACCCTTTAAAATATGGATCGGTTAATTGAAAGCATTCCCTTGCTATATTTTCTCTGACCTTATGGATTCCTTTTATTAAGGGGCTCGCATTAGAAATTCCCCAAAGAATTAATCGCTGCATCTCAACCTCTGAATAAAAAAATTTAAAATTGTTCTGTAAATACCCTGTCACCAATGCTTCAATATTTGGATCGCTATTTTGATCGATGTCTTCGTTAAATTTGTTAGAAAGAACAATCCAATAATCGTTTTCATTTAGATAACATTCTATCAGGTAATTAATATTTCCAAAATAACGGTAAATCAATTTTTTATCGACGCCGGCTGTCTTTGCTATTTTATTCACACCCAAACCTATATAGCCATTGGTTTTTATAATTTCGCCAACGGCTTCAATAAGTTTTCGCTTGGTTTGATCTTTATTCCTAATTGGGGTAGATAAGGTCTGCATTTAAATGGTCTATTTGAACTCGCTTGTATTTGTATTATGTATCATTTCCAGACGGGCAAGAACAGAATTTCCACGCCAGGCATACAGAGCAATTAATTCATCAAACTGAATAGAAACGTTGTATTCGAAATTGTATAGTTTTCTGTTGAAATCATCATCTGCAATGGCATATAGTAGCAAAATCCATTGTTGAGTTAAGTTAGATATAATGTTGATCGATGCATTCGCCATGCAGTTGCTATCCGGCAAATGATTAAATAGATTTTCGTCATAAATTTTAATGGTAGGATTGTCTTCTGTAAGCATACATTTAGTACGGACATAGGCATTCATGCAAAGATCTCCTAAATGATTTGTTAATTGCTGCGCCGACAATCCTCCTGGCTTATATGATTTACCTAATTGATCGCCAGAAAGCAGAGACATAATTTGTTTAAGTCTGGACGGTAGCGTTTCTATTTGTTCGATTACGTTTTTTCTCTCATCACAAGAATATTGTTTACCAAATTTAAACCAGCCAAAAGAATATGTCAATTTTTCGGATTCCATTACGATCTTCATTAGGAGTGTTATGCTCCCCTGCAAATCTCTACATTGGAATTTCCGCATCTATCCCCCAAAATGGTAGATTTTTCAATGGTCAAAAAGATCTAAACTAAGAATTGATAAGACTATAGGTTTCCCTTCCTAACTACTTATAAAGTGCCGTAATGTGAGATAAAGTTCAGTTTGAGCATTAGCATTTGAGACCAAGTGAATAAAGTCACATCATAGAGTTTATAGGGATCTATTTAAATTCGCTTGGATTCGTGTTTCTTATAATTTCTAAGTGATCAAGGTTTAATGTTCCACGCCAGGCATACAAAGCGATTAATTCAACAAGCGGAATAGAACGACTATATATTGGGTAGTATAGTTTTCTTTTGAAATCTTCCTCCGGAATAGCACATAATAGGAATACCCATCGCTGTACTAAATTCGATAAAATGGCAATTGTCGCATTAACCATGTAATCACTATCCGGCAAAAGATTAAATAGATGTTCATCATAAATGGTTATATCGGGATCGTCGTCGGTAAGTACCAACTTGGTAAGGAAATAGGCACTCATGTAAACATCGCCTAAATGGTTCACCAATTGCCCGGCAGATAAGGCACCTGGCTTGTACGACTTATACCATTGACTGGCAGAAAATGTTGAAGTAATCTGCTCGAGCCTTAAGGGAAAAGTTTTGATTTCTTCAATCACTTTTTTTGTCTCTTCAGATGAGTATTCTTTGCCAAATTCAAACCTGCCAATTGGCCATTTTCTTTTGTCTGGATTATCATCAATTGAACTCAAACTGCTGCCTAAAGCTATAAAGTTGTAGGCTTCAACTTTTTTAATAAACGGTCAAACCTCACCCAGTAAATGGCACAATCCTGCTCAGTTGTGCCGTGCGTGTAAAATAGGTATTTGCCATCAGGCGAGACGAATTGACCATACCGGTGTGCCTTCCCACCGTTGATCAACGGACCCAGGCTTTCGAGATCTGTCCACGTTTTATCTTTCTTACGGAAACTGATGTAGAGTTTAGCCCCAAGGCTATCGGTTTCCCTCGTAATAATCATATAGGACTCATCCCTGGCAATAAAGAAGTCTCCATTAAACCCCTCTGAATTGGGTGGTGAGCCCAGATTTTTAATCGTCGTATCTGCGTCTGAAGGAGGCATCACACTAAATCTCCATGAATTAGCGTCAGAGGGTTTTCCCCATGTTCCGTTACTAGCGGCATATTTGTTACCGCTTTCAGTAGGCATAAAATCATAGATCAGATAGCTTCTTACGATATATTGGGTCGGAGAACTCCAGCCGGTTTCGGTTCTGATTGATCGGAATACCATATTCCCTGAATCATCGCTGCAGAAGTATAGCGTTTTGTAATCGGGAGAAAAAGCAGTCTCCGCTAAATGCTCATTTAATATTGTCGGACCGATCCATTTTTTTCCATCATATCGGAAATATTTCACCTTTAGGTCCTTGGAGTTGCCCCAACTTGTATTCGTACTGTAATAAATTTCCTTTCCATCGCCGGAAATTGCCGTTCTGTTAGCCGAGAACTCTCCTTTATCTGCCAACAACCCGGGTGCAAATACCTTAGGAGTATCTCCGGGTGGGGCTTGCCCGAGATAAGCGTTACTACTATTCAAAAAATTCGTTTGTGCAATTGAGCATTGGCATAGGCTCAGGAATGCCACCAGAAAAGAAAATGTTTTGGACATATTATTAAAAATTGAAGGATCTATTTGATTCAATATTGTAATAAAGGTATAGTGATAATTTATTTAAAAAATCCCCCCAACCGGTAGATTTTTAAATGAAATGCGCAAGGATCAAGCCGTTTCATCCCAGACGATTTCACTTGAGGTTAAAGTATGCTGTAATCATACTGAGAGATGTTTTCCTTCATTAATCATCAACTAGGCGAGCCACATGCGAATAAGCTTCAAATTAATGTTCCATGCTGTATTTTCTTTACTTGATTGGACATTGCTATCGATCTGCTGAATCTTCATTTAATTTAGAAGTCTAAACAGTTTTAAAGAAGGCCTATGGACTCTATAAATTAAAACTCTAATTGGTTTCATTAATTAGTTTTATAGCGTCATCAGCCGCTTTTACGGAAGCATCGTCATTCACCTTTGCGCGCTGGGATTTTATATCGGTTAGCAAACCATTTATAAAAGGTCCCACTCCAAGGGGCTTATTGTCTATGGCAAGGGTTTTTAATGCAGTAATACCTTGTTGTACATATTCAGGATTATTTACATGCCCAGCTATCTTGGAAAAATCTTGAACAAAATTTAGTTTGGCGATGGCACCTAAATCGCTAAACGTATTATATACAAATGGCCAATGTTCGTCGCCACCGTTTGCTGCGTAAATAGCAAAAATGGCTTGGGTAAGGGGGCCTTTATTGTCCCTTTCAAAACCTTTGGCTAAAACTAAAGCTTGTTCCGGCGCTAATTGTGAGATAGCAGTTAATGCAGCGCCCTGCACGGCATAGGATTGGCTGCCGAGCGATTTATTAAATAATGCCATATTGCCTTCAGCTTTGAGGTTACCTAAAGCCGTAATTGCAACACCGCGTACAAGTGTATTTGGATCAAATTGGGCTAATGAATCTAATATAGGCAATGCGGCTGCATGTAAATCCTCATTGCTCATATTTAACGCTCTGACGGTCCGTAGACGCAGGCGAAAATATTTGTCGTGCAAAGCACCTAATAATATTTTCTGAGCTGCTTTTTCTGATTGTTTTTTCTTTGCCGCTTCTATCGCTTCATAACGATCCACGTATAATGGCGCGTTAAAATATTGAAATAAATATTCATCAAGGGTTTTGTTGTCTGTTTTCTGAACAAGTAGAATTTTGTCCCCATCTACATTCACTAAGTCTGGTTTAACGTCAACATGGAAATTTAAAGTGTCATTCTTATCATTCACCCATACTTTCTGACGCTCTTTTTTACCGCCCGAATAAATATCAATTGCCATTGGTAATTTAAAGATCTGACCATCCTGTTTTTGAGCCACGTAAACAGTTTCAGTTTTTGAAGCTTCGTCCCATTTGTAGCTGATATCCAATATGGGGTGTCCAGCGCCAAAATACCATTCGTTAAAAAACCAGTTCAGATCAATCCCACTGGCTTCTTCCTCTGCCAAGCGCAATTGCTGCGCTTCACCATTTTTAAAAGCGTTCTTTTTAAGGTAAATATTCAACCCTTTATAGAAGGCATCAGCACCAAGGTAATTGCGCAGCATATTTAAAATACGGCCACCCTTCTGATAGGTTACTGCATCAAACATATCGCCAGGGTCATCATAGTGAAAACGTACCAGGTCCTTGGCGGCGTTATCAGGCTGTCCAAAGTAAGTCTGCATAGCATTATAGTTAACATCACTGCCTACGTCTGTTCCATATTTATGCTCGGCCCAAAGCATTTCGCTAAAATCAGCAAAAGATTCATTCATGGTCAGGTTGCTCCAGCTTTTGCAGGTTACCAGGTCGCCGAACCATTGGTGAAATAGTTCATGTGCTATTGATACCTGACTAAAATCATAATAGGCGTCAATCATTTCGCGGTGGGTTTCTTGTACGTGTTCACCATGTAAAGTGGCGGTTGTGTTTTCCATCGAACCGCTTATATAATCGCGTACTACAATTTGCGAATATTTATTCCACGGAAAATCGACGCCTAACGTTTTCGAATAAAACTCGATTAACTCGGGAGTCATCCCAAATATTTCTTTTGCATAAGGAGCATATTGTGGCTCCAGATAGTAATTTACTTGCTTATCGCGCCAGTGGTCGTGATATATCTTAAAATCGCCAACGGCCATCATAAACAAGTAAGGAGAAAGTGGCAGGTCCATTTTCCAGGTATCCGTGCGGGTACCGTTACCATTATTTTTTTGCAAAGTCAGGCTGCCGTTTGATAACGTAACATACTTTGCCGGGACGGTCATGCTAATCTCTTCGGTGGTTTTTTGCTCAGGCTTGTCAATAGTTGGAAACCAGGCTGACGAACTTTCGGGTTCACCCTGAGTCCATATTTGTACGGGCTTGCCTTTGACGGTGCTATCCGGGTTAATAAAATATAAGCCTTTGGCACTATTAATAGCCGCACTGCCTTTTAAGTGTAATTCATCCGGCTTTGATATGTAATCAATATAAATTGTATAACTTTCGTTGTTCCGGTAAACCTTATCAAGTTGAATGGCTACTGTAAGACTATCATCATACCTGAATTTCAATGGAATATTTTTACCATTTTTAACTATAGAAATATTATTGAGGTCCATACCCTTCGCGTCGAGTCTTAATGTATCTGTAGGATATAAATGCGGTTTTAATGTAATCCATTCCTTTCCATAGAGGTGGCGTTTCTTATAATCAAAACGAACATCAAGTTTCGTATGAACGAGGTCGTTTATCTTAGGTGGTGCTTCCCTGTAA
>Ga0206808_1008_pt1 | contig 70179 bp, 50 predicted proteins | sample Alteio_BWOrgCont_58_FD_152899 | JGI IMG/M metagenome (GOLD analysis project Ga0206808, IMG submission 152899) | Enriched cells from forest soil in Barre Woods Harvard Forest LTER site, Petersham, Massachusetts, United States -... | ecosystem: Environmental > Terrestrial > Soil > Temperate forest >...
ATCATTTATAAGGGCAGGGTAACGGTAAATTCGGTATACTCATTTTCTTTTGACAATACTTCAATATTTCCTCCATGGCCTTTCACTACAATATCGTAACTCATTGACAGGCCGAGGCCTGTGCCTTCGCCGGTGGGCTTGGTGGTAAAAAAGGGCTGCATGATCTTTTCCTTTATATTGTCGGGGATGCCGTTGCCATTATCCATCACTTTTACCTGCAAATATTTCCCGGCTTTTCCACCCGGCGACTTAGCAGCGGCGTGGGTAATGATGCCTGTTGTTAACTCCAGTAGCGGTTTATAGCCTGCAGGCGCAGTCTTTTGCTTTTGCTGGATGGCATAAAATGCGTTTGTAAATAACTTGAGCAATACCCGGCCGATATCCTGCGGCACAACGTTTACCAACGGCAGGTCTTCGGCGAAGTGCATTACCCATTCGGCGTTAAAAGACTTGTCCCTGGCCCGCAATCCGTGATAGGCCAGCCGCAGGTATTCGTCGACTAATTTATTGATGTCGGTTGGCTCTTTGGTATCGTTGCCTGCGCGGCTATGCTGGAGCATGCCTTTTACAATGCCTTCGGCGCGCTTGCCATGATGGCTGATCTTTTCGAGGTTTTGTTTAATGTCCTCTAAAATGTCAATTACTTCCTCTTTTGTACCGGTCTCCAGTTCGGTTTGCATTTCAGAGATCAATTCAATATTCACCTCTGAAAAATTATTCACAAAGTTCAAAGGGTTCTGGATCTCGTGCGCTACGCCTGCCGTAAGTTCGCCGAGCGAAGCCATTTTTTCCGATTGGATCAGCTGTTTCTGTGTAAGCTGTAATTGCTCCAGCGCCGCTTCAATTTCTTCTTTTTGCCGCAGCAGCAGCAGATTCGCCTGCTTCCGGTTCCTGGCATTGCGCCAAAATAAAAGCACCAGCAGCAACAGCACGGCAAGGCCGGCCATCAGCGCCCACATGCGCACCTCTTCGCGGTACCGCAGTTGGGCTTCGGCTATTTCCTGTTTGCGATTCTTTTCCTCAAAATCCATCGAAAGCAGCTGTTTTAACCTATCCTGGCTATACAGGCTGTCTTTAGCTGCGGTAGCCAGTTTGAAGTATTTGTAGGCGTCGGCAACATCATTGTCTTCGTCATAGTCTGTGTAAAGCACTTTACCCGCATTTAAAACATCCTGCTCATATTTACCATCACTGGCGGTTTTCAGCGCCTTCCAGGCATATGCCTCTGCCGAATCCTGCTGTTTAAATTTATGGTAGAGTTTTGAAGTACTTAAATAAGTTATGCTGAGCATTTCAACATCATCAATGGATTTAGCAACGGCCACGGCGGTAAGCAGGTGCTTTAATGCAGCAGCCTTATTTCCCCGCGAAATTTCAACTTCGCCCAAATCACGTTCAACATTATCTATTTCTTCCGTGAAATTATTTTTTTTAGCGTCTGCATAGCAGAGATTTAAATAGTAAGCTGCTGAATCGATCTTACCCGTATATAAAAAACATTCCCCGATATTCATATTCAATACGGCATTTTGCGTCCGATCTACAAGCCTGATCAATTTGTGTGTGGCTGCATAAGGGCGCCATTTGTTAACGGCGCTGTCAAGATAGGTTAAAGCATCTTTATAATTACCTTCCTGCACATCCGTAGAGCCGATATTGTTATAAACGGTAACTATTCCAGATATATCGTTCAATTGTTCGTAAACCATTAAGGCCCGGAAATAATACTGCATGCCCTTAACATAGTCGCCCATGGTAGCGTAAGCATTCCCCATATTACTCAGCATCCTGCCCTGTCTTAATGGTTTATTGAGCTTTGCGGCCAGGTCATAAGCCTGTTGAGAAAATATTATTGACGAATCAGGGTTAGGTATAAAATAGTCGTGACTCAGTCCTGTCAAGGCATTTAAACGATCGGAATCTGTCTTAGCATTACGCAAAGCCAGCCGCAGCGTATCAATGTGCTTGCGCTGCGCCTTGCAGTGGGCAACAACGCACAGCAACAAAAAAAACAGCAAGGCTTTTTTCATTAACAGGTTTAAATAATAGGCAAGGTAACAATAAATTGCGAACCTTCACCTTCGTTGCTTTGCAGGTCAATTTTACCGCCATGTGCCTTTACCACAATATCATAGCTTAATGACAGTCCCAGCCCCGTGCCTTCGCCGGTAGGCTTGGTGGTGAAGAAGGGCTGCATGATCTTGTCTTTAATATCGTCGGGAATACCGCAGCCGTTGTCTTTAACAACTATTTGTATTGAACCGGCCTTTAAGCAGGTGTTCACCTCGATTACAGGTTTGAAATTGGAGTTGGTGGCCTGTTTTTTTTGAACGGCATAAAATGCGTTGTTGAACAGGTTGAGCAGTACGCGCCCGATGTCCTGCGGGACGATATTAATGTGCGGGAGTTTTTCATCGAAATGCGTAACCAGCTCGGCGTTGAAGGTCTTGTCCTTCGCTCTTAATCCGTGGTACCCAAGGCGAAGGTATTCATCGGCGAGTTTGTTGATATCTGTGGGTTCTTTGGTACTGCTGCTGGCACGACTGTGCTGCAACATACCTTTTACAATGCTGTCGGCGCGCTTTCCATGGTGGATCACTTTTTCGAGGTTTTGTTTGATGTCGGCGGCTATCGCAATGGCTTCCTCTTTGTCTCCTTTGGCCAGTTCCTCTTCCATTTCGTCGATCATTTCCATGCTTACCTCGGAGAAGTTGTTGACGAAGTTTAACGGGTTTTGTATCTCGTGCGCAATGCCGGCCGTTAATTCGCCCAATGAAGCCAGTTTCTCCGATTGAATAAGTTGCTGTTGGGTGGTTTGGAGTAATTCCACGGTTTTTTGGAGCTCATCTTTTTGTTTGGTCAGCTCGACCGTTCGCTCGGCTACCATCTTATCCAGCATGATGTTTTGCTGCGTGACAAAATTGAATTCTTCGCGCTGCTTTTTTGTTGTGGCCCAGCGGGCAAATATCCAGATGAAGGCGCCGAGTATGGCGAACACGAAATAGTTTTCGTATTCATCGTAAAATTTATCGGAAATGAGGTTTACCAGGCCCGCCAAAATACTGGCGCCTGCCAATGGATAATGCGCTTTCAGGACTGTTGAAAAGGCTTCGAAGTCGGGTTCCCGCTCCAGGAAGATGACTTCGGCCAGTAAAAGACCGCCGCCCAGTATCGGTGTAAGCCAGTCCTGCAGGCAGCTTTCGCCTAAAATAAAGCCTCCGGCAATGAGCCACGAGGCCATGGTAAATTTCGAGATCCATTTGACCCGGATGGGAGAAAACCTCAAGGAACGTCGCAGACGCCATATCAATAAAAAAGCCGCAAGGAATGCAAATACACTCATAGGATTGTTACGGCCCTAATTTAAGTGTTATCTGATGAAAATCGCTAATACTATTCCTGATAGTGCGAATATAGCTGGTTAAGCCACATAAATGGTTATTGTGGTACCGGTATTGTAATCGTAAATGTTGAACCTTTGCCTTCTTTACTTTCAATATTAATAGCACCACTATGCCCTTTAACTATGATGTCATAGGTTAGGGAAAGGCCGAGGCCGGTGCCTTCGCCGGTTGGTTTGGTGGTGAAAAAGGGCTGCATGACCTTTTCCTTTATGGAATCGGGTATACCCACGCCGTTATCCTTCACCGTGAGTCCCCATCCTCCTTCAGGGGGCGAAAAAGTAGTTATTTCAACAGTCGGGTTATAACCGGGGCCGCCTGCTTTTGCTTTTTGGTTTACGGCGTAAAAGGCGTTGTTGAAGAGGTTAAGAAAGGCGCGGCCAATATCCTGCGGCACTATGGATAGTTTTGGGAGGTTTTTTTCGAAATGTGTAATCAGCTCTGCCTTAAAGTCCTTGTCTTTAGCCCGCAAGCCATGAAGAGCAAGCTTTGAAAACTCGTCGGCGAGGATATTTATGCTGGCGGGCTGTTTTTCACCGGTGCCGGTGCGGCTGTGCTGCAGCATCCCTTTCACAATAAAATCGGCGCGTTTGCCGTGATGATTTATCTTCTCTTCGTTTTGAATCAGGCCATTAATAAGTTCAATTTCCACCTGCTCATTCCTTTTCGCTTTTGGCTTTTCGCTTTCAGCTTTCAGTTCCTCCAGCATTTCCTTGTTCACTTCGGAGAAGTTGTTGACGAAGTTGAGCGGGTTTTGAATTTCGTGGGCGATCCCGGCAGTTAATTCTCCAAGCGAGGCCATTTTTTCGGACTGGATAAGTTGGTTTTGAGTGGCTTTGAGGTCGCCGAGGGCTTTATTCGTTTTATCACGCTCCTGTTCTATTATTTGTTTTTGCTTGCTAAGGAGGTTATTGGCCTTTTGTTTTTGACGGTTATTGCGGTACAGAACGACGACGGTTATGCCGATAAACACCACCACCACCAGGGCGCCGAGCAGGAATGCGTTTTGCAATTTTTTCTGCTGGTTGAGTGTAGCTATTTCCTCCTGTTTTTTTGCCATATCGTAATTGTATTGCAACAATCCAGCCTTGTTGGTCACCTCGCTGTTAACCATGCTGTCGCGATAGGCAACATACAAGCCCTGGTATTTATAGGCGCTGGCGAAGTCCTTTTTTTGCGCGTAGGCGACTGCCAACGCTCCGTAATTGTCGCGCATAAATTCTATCGTCCCTGCCTTTTTTGCAGCTTGCAGTCCCTTATCGCCATAGTAAACGCCACTGTCGGGCTTATTTGCTTTATTATAGGCTCTGCTCAATATGCCATCTATCCAGGCAATGCCTTCGGTATCATCGATCTGAACGGCCAGCCGAAGCGAATGAAAAGCATATTTGAAAGCCATTGACAATTCACCCGTCCTTACGTATACATCTGCCATGTTGCTCTCGCAAACCTCTCTATAATAGGTGGTTAGTCCGGCTATGGCGAGTTGCTGCCTGTAGGCTTTGATAGCTTCGGGATAATTACCCATTAAACGATACCGTTCACCAATGTCATTATACAGCCTGGAGCTGAGGTTACTGTCGTCAAGCGTTTTGTTGGCTTGCAGTGCTTTTTTGTAATAGTAAAGCCCGTTTTTATTGTCGCCGATGGTGGTATAAAAACCAGCCAGTCCAGTCCATGAATTCGCCAATTCGTCAAGGGAGTTGGCCTCCTCGGCCGAGGTTATGGCCTTTAACGTCCATTCGATTGCTTTTGGATAATTGCTTAAAGAATTTGCGTAAGCGCTGCCGACTGCACGCTGCACAATAGCTAGTAGTTTCTTGTTGGGAAGCTTTTCAGCGAGGGTGTCGGCTTTTAGAAAACAAGAAAGGGATTTTTGATTATCGATCTGGGCACTTATCCTGGCCATAGTAATCCAGTAGCGCACCAAAACCTGATCATCATTTACATTTGCCATTAACGCGCGGGCATGGTTCAACACCATTATAGCTTTCTCCCTATGCCCCTCCTGCGATAAGGCGGTTGCCTGGTTAACCAGGGCGAACGTTTCGCCATACTTATACCTGATTTTTTGAGCAATTGCTAAGGCTTCGGCCGAAAACGTATCTCTGCCGGCGGTATTTATGGAGTACATCGCACCGAGTTCGTTCAAGTGATTCACCCGGAAAGTGTCAGCTTGCGGATGCTCACTTAGCTGTTGCTTCAATTGCCTGACCTGGCGTTGCTGGCCGTGTGCCCCTCCAATGTAAACCACCAGCAGGCAAGCTATAAGTACGCTTTTCATTGTGATATTTTTCGAGTTAGACCGGTAAGTTAATAATAAATTCCCACCCCGGGCCGGAACATTTAACCTGTATGCTTTCGCCATGACCGTTCGCCAACCCGTTGCCACACCAGGTTGGGGGACGTTATACCTTTTTGTTCTTGCGGGCTACCTCTTTTGGTTAGCCGTAAGGCATTGTTATTGTAAATGTCGACCCGTCTCCTGCCTTGCTTTCAACATTGATAGTACCGGCATGCCCTTTCACCACGATATCATAGCTTAGAGATAAGCCCAACCCCGTGCCTTCTCCGGTAGGTTTTGTGGTGAAAAAGGGCTGCATGATCTTTTCCTTTATCGCCTCGGGAATGCCGGGGCCGTTATCCTTTACTTTGATAATTACTTGTCCGGCAACCGAATTGGTCGTCACCGATACATTAGGTTTATAATCCGCATCCGCGTTTTTTTGCTTTTGATTCACTGCATAAAACGCATTGTTAAACAGGTTGAGCATTACCCTCCCGATGTCCTGCGGAATAACGTTAACCAATGGCAGGCTTTCATCGAATTGGGTAATGAGTTCGGCGTTGAATGATTTATCTTTTGCGCGCAGGCCATGGTATGCCAGGCGCAGATATTCATCAGCCAGCTTGTTGAGATCGGTGGGTTCTTTTTGCCCGGATGCAGCCCGGCTATGCTCAAGCATGCCTTTTACAATGCCATCCGCGCGTTTGCCATGGTGACGAATTTTCTCCAGGTTTTGCTTTACGTCCGATGCGATGGCTTTGGCTTCAGCGATGTCGCCCTTATCCAGTTCTTCATCCAATTCATCAACAAGCTCCGCGCTTACTTCGGAGAAATTATTAACAAAGTTTAAAGGGTTTTGTATCTCATGGGCAATGCCTGCAGTAAGTTCACCCAGCGAGGCCATTTTTTCGGATTGGATCAACTGGGTTTGGGTGGCTTTCAACTCGCCCAGCGTTTGTTCTAACTCGTCGCGCTGCGCCTCTATTTCTTCCTTTTGCTGCATTACTTCTTCGGTACGGATATGTACCTTGTGCTCCAGCACCTTCTTGTCCTGCAGCAATTTGCGCGACCGGTATGCTATAAATGCATAAACTGCCGAGACAAACAGAACTATCCATAGCGCCCAGGCCCACCAGCGCACCCACCAGGGCGCGTTGATTACGATTACTATATTGTCGCCTGTTTTGTTCCAAACGGCCGAACTGTTGGCTGCAATAACCGTAAAGGTATAGGTACCGGCTGGTAAATTGGTATAAGTTGCCCACCGGGTATGCCCACCCTGCACCCAGTTTTTATCATATCCGCTTAGCTTATAGGCGTAGGTGTTTTCGGCGGAATTATCAAAGTGAATGGCCACAAAATTAAAGGTCACCTTGTTTTGATTATAGCTTGCCTCCAATTTTTTCTGGCCGGCAACTATTATGCGGCTGCCATTCTCATCGTTTGACAGCGGGTCGGTAAAATAAACGTCCTCAATGTTTACAAATGGCGGATGCTGGTTATCCGCTAAGTCAGCAGGGTTGAATGTAACCAGCCCGGTATTTAGCGGAAATGCAATATCACCGTTGCCCAGCACCGCAGTAAGGCTATTGGAGTTTGCTATTGTTTTGCCGGGTATAATGTCTTCGGCCTTAAAGTTTTTAATTTCCAGATTTTTAAGGTTCATCCTGGAGAAACCGCGTTGTGCTCCAAGCCAGAGGTTTCCGGTCGAATCTTCATCGATTGATCTTATATCATTAGAAATCAGTCCGTTTTGCTCTGTGATGCGTTTGGTGTAAGTGCCTTTTTGGGGATCGAATAAAAACAGACCTTCCTCATAGGAGGTTACCCAAAGCCTGTTGAACCGGTCCTGGTGAATAGCCAAAATGCAGGTTATGCTAAAGTTTTGCCGGGTATAATAAGAGATAAATTTACCTGTTTTACGGTCGAAACGGTTCAAGCCACCATCGTTTGTTCCTACCCAGATATTATGCTGACGATCTTCATAGATCACATGGGCATTACCATCATCCAGCACCCCATTGTTAGCCTGTGTGGTTAATTTAAGATCACTGCGAAAAGGATAACGTTTGAATTTTTTAGAAGCGATATCAAATGAAACCATTCCCCAGTCTCCTGTTCCGATCCAAATCGTTCCGTCAGACGCCTGCATTATGTATCCAACGCCAATGGTTGGAAAAGCAGTGCTGTCTTTTGGATTAACCGGGTACAAAATGTCCGTTTTTTTTACGGGATCGTATACCCGGAAACCTTTTGAAGTGGATATATACCAAATCCCATCTTTACCTTTTATCATCCCGCCGTAAAAACGTTCGCCTGCCGGCAGCGTATAAAACTTTTGCGTGTTGTATGTGCCTGGTCTCCACTCGTATAAATTAGTATTATCATTTAGCTCTACGCCGCTTTTATCGGCGTTTGCGATCATGTTATCCGGTAAGCCCTTTTTGCCGGTTTTGTCGACAATGTAAGTGGTAAAGGCGCTCTTTATCCGGTCGGGCCGATTAACGCCATCGATATCGGTTCCTATCCATGGCACCCCGGACTTATCGATAAATGGGGCCCTTGGGAAGAAATCGCTGAAAGCGCCCGGCTGAGACAGATCGGGTAAAAAACTTTCAAATTGATTAGTTGAGGGGTGGAACCGGAGGAGGCCTCTTTTTGTCGACAACCAAAAATCTCCTGCACCGTCTGGCGCCATTGCAGTGAAAGGGTTTTTTTGGCCATGTAAAAAGGTATCCTGTTGCACGTAGAGCGACCAATCTCCTGTTTTTTTATCTTTTTTCAGCAGCCCGGAATCGGTTGCGAACCAAAGCTGTCCCTTCGTGTCTTCATAAGCTTGTCCAATTTTTTGCCCGTATTTTAGCGTGTCGATATTGAACGGTTTTTGGGCATGCGTATGGGTGTCGAACAGGAATATTTCGGCGTGCTGCTGATGCCTTCCGCGTGTTTTTATCCAAAGTATGCCTGGCGCGGAAGGCGATTCATAAAATGGGATAACTCTTTTGGCCCGCGCGGTATCGGAATTGGTAAAATAGCCCTGCAAAGCGTCGCTTTTAGCATCATAATGAAACAGGCCATTATCGCTGCCCAGCCATACCGAACGATCGGCAGTTTTAAAGACGTTTATCAGTTTCGGTTTAAATAAATACCGGTTTTTTTCATTGGGACCAAAAAAATCGAAGCGCTTTGTGTTAAAGCTAAACCTAACCAAAACGTATGTTGGTCCGACGTAGGCGCCACACCATAAACCTGTTTCATCGTCGTCGATAGCATACACAAATTGCATCGGTGTCCTCGGATAAGAAAATTGTTCGAAACTATCGGTCGCCGGGTTATATTTAAAAAGACCGTTTTCAGAGAGCGTGACCCAAAGATTTTGCGATTTGTCCACGTAAATAGTTATCACATCGGTGCGCGCAATGCGGTTTATCTTTGGATTGCCCAACTGGTATATTTTATACCGGTAGCCATCATACCGTACTAAACCACTTTGCGTACCTATCCATATATAACCACGGGCATCCTGCGCAATGTCCCTTATGTAATCATCCGGCAGGCCGCTTAAAGCATCATAATGATCAAAATAAATGCCCCTGTTTTGGCTGATGCCGATAACAGGTACAATCAATGTTAAAATGAGGAACAGGATCTTTTTCATGTTATCACCAGGTTTTTGATTCTTTTTCCTACGATGGACTGTTCCCATCGTTAGCGTATGCCGGGGCTTCGCCCGTGGTTATTCAGCTTTTCGGGGCAGGTGGACAACAAACTCCGAACCTTCGCCTTCAACACTATTAACCTGTATATTTCCACCGTGCCCTTTTACCACCATATCATAGGTTAAACTCAAACCTAAACCGGTGCCTTCGCCTGTGGGCTTGGTTGTAAAAAATGGCTGCATGATCTTGTCCTTAATCACATCAGGAATGCCAATGCCATTATCTTTTATCTTTATAACCACGCGCTCATTTTCCAGTAAGGTGGTAACGGTTACTTCGGGTTTGTAGCCATGCCCCGCGGTTTTCAATTTTTGATTTACCGCATAAAATGCATTATTAAAAAGATTAAGCATTACCCGGCCCATATCCTGCTGCGATACATTTATTTTAGGCAGCTTCGGATCAAAATGGGTGACCATCTCGGCGTTGAACAATTTATCTTTTGCCCGCAAACCGTGGTACGACAGTTTTAAAAACTCGTCGCAAAGCACATTCATGTCGGTTAGCTGCTTTTCGCCTGTATTGGTGCGGCTGTGCTGCAGCATGCCTTTTACTATAAAATCGGCCCGTTTGCCGTGGTGGTTTATTTTTTCTTCATTCTGCCCGATATCCTCAGCAATAGCAAGCGCTTCGTCCACATTCCCGCCTTTTAATTCGACTTTTAACTCATCAATCATTTCCCGGTTTACCTCCGAAAAATTATTGACGAAGTTGAGCGGGTTTTGTATCTCATGGGCAATACCGGCCGTTAGCTCACCCAACGAGGCCATTTTTTCTGATTGGATGAGCTGGGTTTGGGTAGTTTTAAGTTCAGCAAGCGTAGCTTGGAGTTCGTCGCGCTGTTGGGTGAGCAGGTCCTTTTGCTCATCTAATTTGCGATTTTTTTTGCGTTGCGATAAATTATTCCGCCATATAAGCAAAGCTACGGTCAAGATAAAAAGTACAAGGGCAACTGCGGCAATAAGCTGGTAACGCTCTTTTTGATCCTGCTGTTCCTGCAACAATTTTTGCTGCCGTTGCTGTTCGTCAGATAGTACATGCTGTATCTTGTTGAACTTTACAGCGCCAAAAAGGGTGTCGTTATAATTTATAGCCAACTGCTGGTAGTGGTAGGCGCTGTCAATATTCGATTTGCTTGCGTACAGGTGGGCAAGCAACCGGGTAGCATCGAGTTCGGTACCGGGGAATGACAATTCTTTGGCAGTTATAAAAGCTTTACGGGCATAATAAATACTTGAATCAGCTTTATTCACTTTGTTAAACAAGTTAGCCACCTGTAAATCAATCAACATACCGTCAGCCGGCGCTTTCGCAGTTACAGCGTCAACCAATCCCTTCCGGTAATAACCCAAAGCAACTTCGTATTTACCAAGCATCGTATATGCATTACCCAATCGGCCCAGCAATTCGGGTATTATATCAAATGGAAAATGCTTGTTATGGTACATACGCAATTCATAATTCAGCGCGGAATCGGGCATATTCAGTTTTTCATAGGCATTACCAATATTCGACAGTTCATTCATCGTCCAGTAAAAATAAACTCCCGACGATCTAAGTAAAATTGCATGTGATGTTTGGTAATACCTTAATGCGGTTCGCGGGTCACCCATATCCAGGTAGGTATTTCCTATGCTATTCAGCTCATATCCCTCTCCAAATAGCGCTTTTTGTTGTCTTGTGAGCTCAAGGGCCTGAAATTGAATGTTCAATGCTTCGGCAAAGTCACCTGTTTCGCGAAGGACCCATTCCATATCAGATAGGGCGAGGGCTACCATCAGCTTATTCCTGGTTTTTTTTGCTACGTCCAGTGCTAAATGCGCATAGAACAAGCATGAATCAGTATTAATACGCCGGTAATAAGACGATTCCATATCATATAGATTAACCAAATTCTGATCGTTTTTGGCCGCGGCATAAGCTTGACGATATTTTTTGAGCGAATCGTTAATATTGTAGTTAGTTACTTGCTGCGCTTTTATCCTGCCTGCAGAAAACAGAAAAATAAATAGGAGCAAATAAAAATATCTTTGTTTCTTCATAATCAAATTGTTGGCAGATAGACGGTAAACTCGGACCCTTCACCTTCTGTGGTGTCGACGGTTAGGTTTCCCCCATGTCCTTTCACCACAATTTCATAACTCAACGATAAACCTAACCCCGTACCTTCGCCGGTTGGCTTGGTGGTGAAGAAGGGCTGCATGATCTTGTCTTTTATTGAGTCGGGGATGCCGTTGCCGTTGTCGCGTACTGATGCCCCCCAACCCCCTGAAGGAGGAGTAAAAGTTGTTACAGTTACAGTAGGTTTATAGCCCGGACCGGCAGATTTTGCTTTTTGGGCAATTGCATAGAAAGCGTTGTTGAACAGGTTGAGCAGAACCCGGCCGATGTCCTGCTGTACGATGTTAACCGCCGGCAGGCTTTGATCGAAATGGGTTATGAGTTCGGCATTGAAGTTTTTGTCTTTCGCGCGGAGGCCGTGGTAGGAAAGTTTTAAAAATTCGTCGGCGAGAACGTTGATATTAGTCAACTGCTTTTCGCCGGTGCTGGTGCGGCTGTGCTGCAACATGCCTTTTACGATAAAATCGGCGCGTTTACCGTGATGGTTTATTTTTTCCAGGTTTTTCACCATGTCGGCAGCTATATTTTCCGCTTCGGCTATATCACCTTGTTTTAGCTCCTCCCTGAGGTCGTTCGCTAATTCAATAGTCACCTCCGAAAAATTATTCACAAAGTTTAACGGGTTTTGAATCTCGTGGGCGATGCCTGCCGTAAGTTCGCCGAGGGAGGCCATTTTTTCGCGCTGCACCAGTTGGGTTTGTGTGGCTGTAAGTTCCAATAAGGTCTTTTCAAGCGCCTTGTGCTGCTGTTCTATCTGCTCATTCCGTTGATGCAGCAAGCGGTTGGCCTTTTTTCTATTGGAGTTATTAAACCACAGAATTACGAGGATGAGCACGACCACCCCAAGGATGCCGGTAAGCGCATAAAACCTGACCTTGTTTTGATAAGCGACTGCTGCGGCTTTTAACTCATCCTGCCGTTGCTGTTCGTTGAATGTAAGGTTTTGTACCTGCAGGGTTTTTTGCTGGCTGAACAAACTATCCTGCGCCTTCAGCATGATCTGCTGGTAATCATACGCCTGTTTATAGTCATTTTTCGATTTGAAAACATCGGTCAGCAACAAAGTTACCAGCATCACCTGGTTTGGGTTGTGCTCAAGCTGCGCCTGCTGATAAGCTGTTTTTGCGCAATAGATACTCGGCCCGGCCCGGTTTGAGCCCTTTGGTTGGGATACTGACGCCGAAATAATCTTTGTAGGGTGTTTTATCTTTGCTGAAGCGAATGTCGCGGTAGATGCGCATCACGCATTTTTTCGGGTCGAGGTTTTCATCGACATTTTCATCAATTGTATGGACGGCATGCAGCAGGGCGACTGTAAACTCCACAACGTTTTCGCGCGCCGCCTCGTAACGGTCTTTGTTGAGCTGAAACCATTCGCGGTTATTGTTCCGGATTAAGTCCTTTAAAAAATCAAACGTTTCCTGCCTGATCATCGGTGTCTAATTGTGCCTGGTAATGGATTTTGGGCGATAGCCAGTAGAGCAGCATCACCCGCGAGTACCTGAAATTTATAGGGGAAAGAACGATGCAACCGATAATGATGGTGCTTAAATAAAGCCAGGGCGACGTTTTATTTTGAGTAATGATAAAAGTTAATAAAGCGATGGTAACCGCTTCGGCCACGTTTAGCGCATAGCTTACATACATGGCCGCGTAGAAATAGCCCGGCTCAATTTCGTAGTACAGGTTGCAATGCGGGCAACGGTCGAGTATTTTGTTGGAGCCAAACCTGTAAACGCCGCCTTTGAACATATCGCCCCTGCGGCAACGCGGACACTTGCAATGAAGCATTGCCCATGATTTTGGAGTGTTCGGCATGGTATGTATAAAATACCCCATAGGGGCATGGTTCAATTAATTCAGATGCAGCTTTTCGTTGCGGATATCGAGGTTTACATTTTTGCGGCGGAATTTTTTGTACCAAACATATCCGACAATTGCTACCGCGAGATAAGGCGCCGCTAATAAAAACATGATGCCTTTGTTTAAGCCGTTCGCAGTGACAGAGCCGTTGGCGGCATTTGTTTTTACAGCGGCTGCGCAAGCCGCACATTGAGCTATTGCCGGATGCGCCGCCATTAAAGCCAAGCCAAATACGATAAGGGATAGCGCAATTTTTAAGCTTGTTTTCATGGGGACAAAGTTAGGGAAATAATAAATAGGATGCAATCGAATGGCACTGTATGCAATTGAATTGAAATAAGAGAACTTGTATTAGGATTGAATAGGTTCTCCGTATACTGCTCTCCAGGGAGTTGAATTTAGAATAACACATCTTAATAGACGTATTTGGTCGCCGGCTGCCCTTCTCTGATTAATAATTGCAATAGCCTGTTGTATATCACTGAGAGCTTGTTGGCTCTCGGTGTTTGGCTTCCAAACCATATTATGTGGTAAATATATCGTCTTTTTGTCAGGGGTTGAGGTGGAATCCCATGCAATATAGTATCCTGTTGCTCGCATCTGTTCTCTAACTAAATTTTCTAGGTTGCTAGAAACATCAAAGGTTATTACAGAATTCATGAATAAAATTTGTTTTTTATAGCGTAAGATTTTAGAAAAGCAATTGCACCAAGCACGGTTCCAGACACTATCCCCAAAGGAATTTTTTTCCCGTCTGGGTTTTCATTTTTAATTTTTATGTATTGATAAAAATCATTAAAACCATTACTGACGATGGCGCTTTTTATATAATCTTTATTGCCTCCAACTGCCGCAATAAAGAAGTCAAGTTCTTCATAGTCATTAACAGTAGCAACATTGCTATTAATCTTATCTTCTAAATCGTTTAAGTTTTTTAAACTTAAAACAGGATTGTCCACTGCCATCATTAGCTCGGTATTGATTGATTATTTTCTTGTGTTGGTTCTATTTGTTGATTGCTTTCTTCGCCAGGTTGGCTTGATTTATTAAGTTCTTGCTTTAAAGAAATTTGTTCAGCTAAATCCAGTTTTGTCCGAATTTCATTGAGATATTTTTGAGCTTCTCCATTCATTGCCTCTATGTCATTCTTATAATGACCGAAGTGCTTGTTCATGTGTTTCGTAACCTCTTCTTCAGTCTTGAAATAAACGCTTCCTACAATGATAATTACAAGGGTAATAATTATTGTAATAGACAGATAGAGATCGCCTATTCTATCATTTAATGATTTAAACTTCTCTTGAATTATTTCATTTTGTTCTTTTATCTGAACTTCGTCTCGTTGTTTAATTTCGATTTTATAATTTCCTGCTTGAATAGTATCAATTTTTGTGCCTGTTTTGGAATTATATTGTAATTCACCGCCGAGGGACCGTTGTTCCTTAAATTCAAGAAAAAAATAAAACGCAATCGAAATAGCAATCCCGAATGCAATCCCGACAAAGACTTCTAATTTGCGTCGTATCATTATAAGATAAGGAGGTCAAATATATTCAAGTTAATCGATCCTTTTCGTTAAGATAATTTATTCAGTAAATTATTACACTATACTAAGAATAAAGTCACGGTAAAAAATTTCTAATAAGTCATCTAAAATTATTAATAAATTTTTTATTATTCAAATGCAAACGGATAGTTCGCTTATCTGTCGAGCCACAATCTTTCTGTTCAATCTTGGCTAAAGTGTGTTGATAATGTTTCATTTCGCAATCATACCCTTTGATCGAGGATTGTGACATTGAAGGGACTCCCAGGGTGGGCTTTAAAAATGATAATAGGGTGATATCATCAAATAAACGATCACGCCTGTTACGGTTACGTATAGCCAAATGGGGAAGGACCATCTTACCAGCCGTTTATGCTTTTCTACCTGCATTTGGAGGCCGCGGTAAAAGCTGAGCAGGATGAGCGGCAATACTACTGCGGCTAATATGATGTGCGAAGTGAGGATCACATAATACACATAACGGATATTGCCGGCGGTGGCTTTCTCCGCGTCAGACAGGATGTGATCTCCGTTGATATCGCCGTACATGGTTTCGGGGGCGAGGTAATGGAATAATATGTACGAAACCAAAAACAGCGACGACAGGCAAAATGCCAGTATGTTGACCCGTTTGTGAATGGTTATGTTTTTTTGCTTGATAAAATAAAGGGAGGTGAGCAACAGGATACTGCAGGTGCCATTTAATGCCGCATTGAGCTTTGGTAAATAGGCAACAAAGGATGGAACCTGCGCCGGCGCCGGGATGAGATGGCGGTTGAGTACCAGCACCACTACAAATACGAATATGGATACGGCTGCTACGAAACGGAAGATGAATTTGTCAGTCATTTTTTTGAGTCTTAAGTCATTAGTCTTGAGCCAGAAATCAGCGTAAAACATGTTACTTAGTTTTTGGCTCCTGGATTATTTAATTGCGTCTATCAGTTAATTTTCCACAGATGAGATTCATTCGCTTGATATCAATGTTTTTGCTTTTTTTCGCTTTTAACCTTCTTTTCGTTGTCCGCTTTCAGCCTTCAGCTTTTTAATATTCGGGTGTGTCGTGACTTAATATTTCCTGGGAAATGAGCACTTTGATCTCATCATTCAACCGGCTCACATCATCGATAACTGCCCCGCTATAGTAGCCACGGATACGTTTTTCTTCATCGATCAGCATCAGCTTGTCGCTGTAATAAAAATCAGTTTTGGAAACCTGCAAAGCGTTTACCAGGAAGCCCTGCCTAGCGAGGTTGTAGATGGTGGTGGTATCGCCGGTCAGGAAGAACCATTTCGGCGGATGGGCATCAAAGCCGGCAGCATACTTTTTTAGGACGGGAACGGAATCGCGGGCGGGATCGACGGTGATGGAAACGAATTCAACCAAATTGTTTTTGGCAAAGGCGTCAACAAGGCGGTTAATGTTGGCGTTCATCTGCCCGCAAACGCCGGGGCAATTGGTGTAAAAAAAACCGGCTATAAATATTTTACCGCTGAAAGTATTGAGCGAAACCTGCTGCCCGTTTTGATCGGTAAGCTTAAAGTTTGGCAGGGTATGGAATATAGTGTCGGGAATGTTTTTTCCATGTACCCGGTGGGTGGTTGTGGCGAGCTGTTTCGGCCCGAATACCGGCAGCGCATGGTAATGGTTTTTGCCTAAAGAGATCAGTAAATAATATAAAAATCCCGGTACGGCTAACACCAGCACCAGGATCACAATTTTTTTCAGTATGCCGGCTTTCTTCATTTAGAGCCTCAAATCAATCCAATAGTGGCTTTCGTTTGTGAGCACCAATATTAAACCGATTATGAAAAGAACGGGAACGATAATAGCCAGGGCCATATCCAGTTTTTCGAACTTTAAGTGCATAAAATAGCCCACGATGTAAAATGCTTTAAACAGCGTTAACACGATATAAATAGGGTTAGCCCAATGCGAAGCATTTCCGCCGGAGTTATAATGCGGCACAAGGTACAGCGCAATAAAAAACTCGATGCAGGTAATGCCCAAAAGGATATAGAATACTCTCCAGATGCGCTTCTTGGTCATGGTATCATGCTCGCCGTGACCGGCTTCTTCCGCATGAACGTTGGTGGTTTCTGTTGACATGTATGCCAGGTTTTAAAGGATCAAACTAAATAAAAGAATGTAAATACAAACACCCACACCAAATCTACAAAGTGCCAGTAAAGGCCCACTTTTTCGACCATTAAATAGCTTCCGCGTTTTTGGTAGGTTCCCGCCAGCACGTTGACCGTGATGATGATGTTGATGATAACACCCGAAAACACGTGGAACCCGTGGAATCCTGTTATCGTAAAAAACAGGTTTGCGAACTGGTGCGACGTCATGGCCTGTTGAGCGTAGGAAGGGAGTACGTTATTGTGTGCTTGAAAAAATTCCTTCAAAACTTCCGCTGTAGGAATATGTCCCCACCAGAAACCTTCGCCATGCAAGTGAGTCCATTCAGCCGCCTGGCAGCCCAAAAACATGAGGCCGCCGAGGATGGTAAACAACATCCACATTACCACTTCTTTTTTTGCGTTGCGGTGACCGGCTTCAACGGCCAGTACCATGGTAACGGAGCTCATGATGAGGATAAAGGTCATCATACCTACGAACACCAGGGGTGCGCCGTGTTCGATCAAACCCGGGAAAGATTGGAATACCAATGACGGTGCGGGCCAGGTTGGGGCGCTAAAGCGTAACGCACCGTAAGAGATCAGTAAGGATGAAAAGGTGAAGGCATCTGACAAGAGGAAAAACCACATCATCAATTTACCGTACTCCACGTTGAAAGGCGATCTGCCTCCCGACCATGGGGTGGATTTCACCTCATCCATTGGTTGTGTTACTGCTGTACTCATTTGTGTTCTAATATTGGTTCAAAAGTAAAAAAACATAAAGATAAATCCATATAATATCGAGAAAATGCCAAAAAATAGAAGTCATTTCCATGCGATACAGGTTTTTGACCTGCGGCGTATTTTTGTAGGTCGACCGGATGGTGCTTGCCACTACAATTAAAGCCGCAATAATGTGCAATAAGTGCATCCCGCAGAATACATAAATAAAGGAGCGGGAGGCGTTGGGATCAACAAAATAGACGCCCATTTTGATGGCCAGCACGTACAGGCCATATAGCTGCAATATTAGGAAAGTGATGCCTAAAAGCAAGGTGATCCATAACAAACGCCGCTGATTATCGAATTGCAGCCGCTTCGCAGCGCGCGAGGCAAGGATTAAGGTAATGCTGCTAATGAACAAAACAGCCGTACTATACATAAATACTTGCGGCATGATCACATTAAGGCCGTGGCCCTTGCCCCCGCTATACACAATAAACCCGCTGGATAAGGCTGCAAAAAACATAAACGAGGTGAATATAAATATCCACATGTTGAACTTTTTGGCCCCGAGGTTAAGCCTGTCTTCCTGTTGTCCTGTTGCCATTACTTCGCTTTCCCTATAAAATCAAACAAAAACATTAATTGTACTACCGGCAGGTAAATAAACGAGCCGTACATGAGCTTTTTTGCCGCGTCGATGTTTAAGCGGCGCAGGAGGGTAAAAGCCAGCGCCAAAAACGCCAGGCTGAATACCAATGATACCCCACCGACGTAATAACCGCCGAAATGGTAGAAGGTTGGCAAAAGGCTAACCGGCACCAAAAGCAGTGTAAATATAAAGGTAATTATTGCACTTGTTAGGTTGCGTTTGCCGCTGGGGAGGAGGCGAAAGCCCGCTAACTTATAATCATCGTCCAGCACCCAGGCAATGGCCCAAAAATGCGGGAATTGCCAAACGAACTGGATACAGAACAAGATGACGGCAATGGCGTCGATACGCTCATGCGCGGCTACGTAACCGATGAGCGGGGGCAGCGCTCCTGGTATTGCGCCAACGAACACCGCGATGGGCGATTTCCGTTTAAGCGGCGTATAAGCAAATGCGTATAAAATTATGGAGAACACCGAAAGCAAACCCGTAGGGTAATTCAGGCTGCCCAACAAATAGGTACCGGAAATGCCCATAAACAGGCCCAAAACAAGTGCCTGGCCGGTGGTCATCCTGCCGGCGGGGATGGGTCGGTCCATGGTGCGGCGCATAAGACGGTCGAGGTCTTTTTCGATGATCTCGTTGAAGCAATTGGCGGCGGCTGTGACCAAAAATCCACCAATGATAAGTTTTACCCAATTTTCCCAAACAATGTGGCCGTTAACCTTGCTGCCGATGAGAAAAGATATCGAAGCCGAGAAAACCACAAGGAAGGTGAGCCTGAGCTTAATTAGTTTTGAAAAATCAGCCCATTTCATCTGCGCACCTCCTGTTTCCTGGTTGAACTATATAGATTGAGCATGAGGTAAAACTGCGCGCCGAAAATGAGGCTTGCAAGCAAAATATGGGCCGCCTGCGCAAAGGGCGGCAGCGACCAATAGGAAAGCAATATGCCGGTGACAACCTGCAGCGCAATCATCAGGAATACAAAGCTCATCACCTGCTGCTGTACGGAATGCCGGGTGAAGCCGTTTCTTACGAGGGCGAACAACACGATGTTGGCGAGCACCACCAAAATGGCGATGTCGCGGTGCTGAACAAATATGATGCCGGCATCGGCTATCCACTGTTCGCGGTAACCGCCCTGCAGGTGGGCCGATACGGCGTCGATCTTTTCGCGCACCTCCGTACCGAAAACAATTTGCGTTACTGAGATAATCAGCGCGAGCAATGTTACTACATGCGTTATGGCGCTTGTATGCAGCTTATGCTTGCCGTAAACTTTCGCCATGTGGTAAGTGCCTATCGCGATGGCTACAATTGCAAGCGCCAGTAACATATGTATGGTGACGATACCGGGTACGAGATTGGTAGAAACTACGATGGAACCCAGCCATGCCTGGAAGCCCACCAGCAAAAGATTGACCACGCATAAAAATGGGATCAGCTTATTTTCGCGGCGGTAGCTGAAGGAGAAGATTGCAGCGAACAGCAATCCAAGGCCGGTAATTTCGCCTAATACGCGGTTGATGTACTCCGTCCAGGTTTTGGCGGCGTTAAATTCTTCGGGCAGGAGGATGGATTTATCCTCGCGGATGCGGCGGGCCAGGTCGCCAAAACCAAATACATCGAGTGTTTTAGCGAATTGCTGGTTTTTGGCCACGCGGCCTGCTACGTATTTTTGTTTGTAATCCTTTGGCAGCTCGCTTACAGATGTGGGCGGAACATACCTTCCGAAGCATTTTGGCCAATCAGGGCATCCCATCCCCGAACCCGAGCTGCGCACAACCGCGCCGGCCAGGATCAAAATAAAAAGCAAAGCTATTGTGATCAAATTAGTTTTTTGAAACCTGCTTTGTGAAGGGGATGTCTTCATTTGTGGATGTCGTCCAGGTCTTAAGCCTAAAGTCTTGAGTCTAAAGTCTTAAGCCGGGACTGGGCTATCACGTTGAGTTAAAAATAAAGTCCTTAGTCTCAAGCCAATTGAACAAAGCACGACTCAAGACTAAGGACTTCAGACTTTCGGACTTATTTTACTTGTTCGTTGGCTTTGTTAGTAACGGTCCATTTATTGTATTCTTCCAGCCCTTCGGGGTTATCCTCGAAGTCGTGCGGAAGGTTTGAGCTCATTGTTTGCGAGAAAGGCACGGTTTGAGGGATAAAATCCTCGTCGGCGCCCGGCTTGCTGTAATCATACGGCCAGCGGTAAACGGTTGGTATTTCGCCAATCCAGTTACCATGGTGGTGCTCGATAGGAGCTGTCCATTCCAGCGTGTTTGACTGCCAGGGGTTCTGTATCGTCTTTTTACCCCAGAATATGGAATAAATAAAGTTTACGATGAATGCGATCTGCGCTGCGCCGGTCATAAAGGCCGCCCATGTGATAAATACGTTCACAGATAACCAACGCGCCATCGACGGGAATTCAGTGAAGGCGTAATATCGACGCGGAACGCCATCTAAACCCATAAAGTGCATGGGGAAGAACACGAGGTAAGCTCCGATGAAGGTTATCCAAAAGTGCAGGTATCCCAAACGCTCGTCCATCATACGACGGAACATTTTCGGGAACCAGTGGTACACACCGGCAAGCATACCGAATATAGCGGCGGAACCCATTACCAGGTGGAAGTGGGCAACCACGAAATAGGTATCGTGCAAAGTAATGTCAAGAGCGGAGTTACCCAGGAAAATACCGGTTAAACCACCAGAGATAAAAAAGGAAACCATACCGATGGCAAATAACATGCCCGGCGTGAACCGGATGTTGCCCCGCCAAAGCGTAGCCAGCCAGTTGAACGTTTTTACAGCCGATGGTACAGCAATAATGAGCGTGGTGATCATGAACACACCGCCGAGGAAGGGGTTCATGCCGGTGACGAACATGTGGTGGCCCCATACGATGAACGACAGTACGGCGATACCGATGAGCGAGTAAACCATCGCGTGGTATCCAAAGATAGGTTTACGCGAATTTACAGCTAGCACCTCGGACGAGATACCCATTGCCGGCATGATAATGATATATACTTCGGGGTGACCGAGGAACCAGAATAAGTGTTCGAACAAGATCGGACTGCCGCCTTCAAATGGCTGAACGGTGCCGTTCAATACAATGTCTGAAAGATAAAAGCTTGTGCCAAAGCTGCGGTCGAAAATAAGGAGCACTACGCCGGCAACCAATACCGGGAACGAAAGCACACCTAAAACAGCGGTAAGGAAAAGGGCCCACACCGTTAAAGGCATTTTCCACAGGTCCATACCTTTGGTGCGCATGTTCAATACGGTACTGATGTAGTTGATACCACCCATCAGCGAGGATCCTATAAAGCAAACCATGCTGACTAACCAGAGAGTCATACCTTCAGCAGAACCAGGCATCGCCTTTGGTAAAGCTGATAGTGGCGGATATACGGTCCAGCCGCCGCTTGCGGGGCCTTTTTGTACAAAGAATGATGAAAGCATGATGATACTGGCGGCGAGGAAAAACCAATAAGAGAGCATGTTTACAAATGGCGAGGCCATATCGCGGGCGCCCACCTGCAGCGGGATCAGCAAATTGGCGAAAGTACCGCTTAAGCCTGCAGTTAACACGAAAAATACCATGATGGTACCGTGTATGGTAACCAGCGACATATAAAAATCGGGGCTAAGACGGCCACCCGGCGCAAAACGACCCAGTAAAGTTTCCAATAGCGGGAAGGTTTTATCGGGGTAAGCTAATTGTATCCTGAACAACAGGGAAAGACACATGCCGATGAAAGCCATGGTAATACCTGTGATAAGGAATTGCTTGGCGATCATCTTATGGTCCTGGCTGAACACATAAGTATTAAGGAAAGTTGCTTTATGATGGTGTTCGTGACCTTCTTCGTGATGTACCAACCCGTGATCGTGAACTGCTAATGTTGACATAATCGCTAATCTTTGTTATATTAATTGTTTAACGCTAACCTGCTTGCTGCAGCCGGAACTGATTTTTCTGAAGCCAGCTTTAATTGTTGTTTTAATTGTGGTGTTAAGTATGGTTTTTGGTGCGAGATCCAGTCCTGGTATTCGGCCTGGGATACCACCCTGACAACTTTTTGCATGTTATAGTGGATACCGCCACATATTTTGTTGCAGTAAAGCAGAAATTCAAAGTTCGGATTGTCTGTTTCCACACGCATTTGCGCAGTAGTTATGGTTGGGGTAAACCTGAAGAATGTTGGCAATCCCGGCACGGCATTCAGCTGTACGCGGAAGTGCGGCATAAATACGCTATGGATCACATCCTGCGCGTGGATATTTAACCTTACCGGCGTGTTAACCGGCAATACCAGCGTGTCGGCCTGCAGGTCATCTAAACTATAACGATCTTTAAAATCGATGCCCAATACGTTCAGCGGGCTGGAGAGAGTGTAATTTACAGTTCCAAGTTTTCCATCGGGACCAGGGTAACGGAGTTCCCATTTAAACTGGTGGCCGGTAACATCGATGTTTAAGTCGCCTTTTTGCTCATCGGAGTTCATTACTTTTTGCCAGGTGAAAAATCCGAACACCACCAGCACCGTAAGCACGATGGCCGGGATAATGGTCCATAATTTTTCAATGGTATTGTTATGGGGCAAATAGTAGCCCTTGCGTTTTTCGGAACCACGGTATACAAATGCAAAGCCAAACAGTAATATTTGGGTAATAACAAAGACGATGAGCGTTAAGATGGTTGTTACGTTAAACATGGTATCGATTTCGCCGCCATGTGCCGAGGCCGCTACCGGAAGTTTCATGCTCCCCTGGACGAATATCGACCAAAATGCGCCATACATACCTGCAATAAGGAATACGAGGCAGATAATGCCCATAAAGCCGTTCCAGTTTATGCCCTTTTTACCCTGCATTTTCTGGGTAATGTCATAAACCTTTAATATCCTGCCAACAATGGCAAGGCAAACGCAGCCGACCAGGAATAACAATGTGTAATATAATACGCCTGTCCACATTGCGCTGTTAGCCATGGAGTCGGGCGATCCGGGCGTTGTTGTGCCCTGGGCAACCGCAGTAGTAGCATCCTGTGCCATCACCGTCGTGCCAAACAGCATTAGCGCCGCCAGGAGCGGATATATTTTTTTAGATCTTATTACTTTTTTGAATGCCATTTTTTTGTCGTTTGGTATTCTGCTTATTGTTGCAAATTTAATAATTATTAGATGTGGTGATGCAGGCTCTCTTCCAGGAAGGGGTGCTTCCTGGGAACAAGCGATTTGAATGTGCTCAGCGCGCTCATGGTCGTAAACACAAACAATCCAACAAAACCTATAAATATGGTGATTTCGGGGATGCCGATCTCGGTGTACCAGGCTGATTGCGGACCAACGGCGCCCGGCATGATCATCTGCCAGTAATCCAGCCAGTGACCGCAAATCAGGATTACGCAGGCGGTTTTTAATACTTTAACCGCACGTTTTGAATCGCGCGACATCAATACCAGTAAAGGCGTTAAGAAGTTGATGATGATGTTTAACCAGAACCATGGTTTAAACTCGGGTACCCACCGCAGGTAAAAATACGAGGCTTCATCAGGGATGTTAGCGTACCAGGTTAACAGGAACTGCGCGAACCAGAGGTAAGTCCAGAATATCGAGAAACCGAACATTAATTGCCCGAGGTTATGCAGGTGATCTTCGGTAACCCATTGCACGTAACCGTTTTCGCGCAGGCGGATGAGCGTGTACGTAATCACGGATAGGCCCCCAACCCATAATGCTGCAAAGTTATACCAGCCGAACATGGTTGAAAACCAGTGTGCCTCCAGTGACATGATGGTATCGAAAGCAAACAGCGGCACGGTAAAGCCGAAGATAACGAGGAATATTACCGATACGTTGAAGCTCTTTTTATAGTTGAACATGCCGCCCAATGCATCTTCATTTTCGGAATACTTGATCAGCAAACGGCCGAGGATTGCGTAGGAAACCAGGTAAAAAATAATGCGGATGAGGAAGAAGGGGATATTTAAGAAACCTGATTTTTTGGTGATCACCGCATCGTAATTAACGCTTCCGGGTGTGGTTATCCCTTTTAATGCCCATGCCTTGTACAGGTAGGGCAGTGTAGTTTGTTTACCATATTCGTTCAAGCCGGTATGGGTGATGAATAGGCCGCCGAGGATGATAGCCAGCAGGATAGCTGCTGCGATCGGCAATGTTTTACCAAATGCCTGTGGGATCCGCAGAATGGAAGCCGACCAACCGGCCTGTGCAACATATTGCACGGCGCAAAAGAATATGCCGCAAATACAAACACAGGTAAAGTAGTAACCCATCAATAGCAGGTTTGCAAAGGTGCGTTCGCCACCAAAAACAACAAAGCTGAATATAGCGCCAATCACGCCAACTGCTATCATGATAAGGCTCCAGCTTTTAGCTTTCCCCTGGAATTTAAATATTTCGTCGAAACTATGAGAAGTCTTCATTTAAAAAACGTGCTTATAAAGTTTGTAAATGGTGAACATACATGATCACTTTCCAGCGCTCAGTCGGATCAAGCTGTGAAGCATAGGACCCCATTGCATTCAACCCATAAGTAATTGTATGATAAATTTTACCGTCGGTAAGGTCTTTCATGGCGCCGCCGCGTGACGAGGTACCTTTTGAGTACGATGGGGGGGCAGGGAAGCCGTGTGCAACTACCAAACCATCGCCCTGGCCGTTAACACCATGACATGGAGAGCAGAAATGCAGGAACAATATTTTCCCTTCGGCATAATTTGCCTGGGTTTGCGGCAGCGTGGTTTTCACTTCATCGCTTGCAGCGAGGTAGCCGTCCTTGGTATTTGGATAGTCAAAACGGACAAAGCCAATCGGGGTGGTTCCGGCAGGCGGAAGCTGCGCGGTTTTGCCATCCTTAAAATTGGGGTTCTTTTGATCCGGATCGTATGCAATATGCTCATACATATTGGGGGCGTATTCCCAGCCGGTGCTGCGCTTGTCATTGCAGGACGATACGGCGATCAATGCAGTAACGGCGACAGCGATGGTTCCCAATATTTTTATCTTATTCATAGCTAACATATTTTCTGTCGTTATGCTTCACTTCTACAGCGCCTGCTTCTTTTAATATTTTTGTTATATCCTCATGCGGGGTGTTTCCTTTTGCATCTATCGCGATCACAAAACGGTCGTCTGTCGCCCGCAGGTCCATTACCCTCGGCGTACGGCCGGGGAACAAGTGTGTGGCGTAGAAGAAAGTGAGCGTCATACCGAAGGCGGTGAACAATACGGTCCATTCAAATGTGATGGGTACAAAGTCGGGTATGGCAAAAGCCGGTTTGCCGCCAATATTCATCGGCCAGTCATGCACCAGCATGTAATAAGCCATACTGAATATGGTTGTACCGCCCAGGCAGCCGAACATAAATGCTGCATAACCGAGGCGCGAATCCTTTATGCCTAATTTTCTTTCGATGCCGTGGATAGGCATAGGGGTGAAGACATCGTATATAGGTACGCTGTTTTTTTGCAAAAGGTCGATCCCGTGCATCATTTCATCAGGATCAGCAAAAAGGCCTAAAATATATTTGGTTTTACTCATTTTTATACTTTTTGATAATCAGCAATTTCAACGCTATCAAATTTAACCAGCGAATCCTTGTAGTATTTTACCTGCTCGGGGTCGAGGTCGCCATGGGCCAGTAATTTTTTCTTCGCCTGCTCGCTCGTGCTCTTCAGGATCAGCTTCACTTCGCCCATTGCTATGGATGGCAATACGCGTATGAACAGCAGGAACATGGTGAAGAACAAACCAATCGAACCGATAAATACGCTCATATCAACCCAGGTTGGGTGAAACATAGCCCAGCTTGAAGGAAGGAAGTCGCGGTGAAGCGAAACAACGATGATCACAAACCTTTCGAACCACATACCGATGTTTACCACGATAGACAGTACCCAGGAAATCGGGATATTTCTGCGGACGGATTTAAACCACATCAGCTGGGTCATCAGTACGTTACAGCCATACATCATACAGCCAGCCCACCAGTACGGACCGATAAACCTGTTGAGGAAGGTATAACGTTCGTATTCGTTGCCTGAATAGTAGGCAATGAAGAACTCTGTAAGATAAGCCACACCAACAATAGACCCCGTTAACAGGATGATCTTGTTCATGGCCTCGATGTGGAACATCGTGATATAATTCTCCAGCCCTAAAACCTTGCGCGTCACCAGCAACAGTGTTTGCACCATGGCAAAACCGGAGAAGATAGCCCCCGCGACGAAGTATGGCGGGAAGATGGTGGTATGCCAGCCAGGTTCCAGCGAGGTGGCAAAGTCCATGGATACGATGGTGTGAACCGAAAGTACCAGCGGTGTCGATATACCTGCCAGGATCAAACAAACGGTTTCAAAACGCTGCCAGGTTTTTACCGAACCTGTCCAGCCGAATGACATTACCGAATATATTTTTTGACGGATGCCGGTTGCGCGGTCGCGGATACTTGCCAGATCGGGCAAAAGGCCTGTGTACCAGAACACCAATGAAACCGAGAAATAAGTCGATATTGCAAATACGTCCCAAACCAGCGGTGAGTTAAAGTTCACCCAGATAGAGCCGAACTGGTTTGGCAGCGGCAATGGCCAGTATGCTAACCAGGGGCGGCCCATGTGCGAAACAACGTAAGTGGCGGCACAGATCACCGCGAAGATAGTCATGGCCTCCGCGGAGCGGTTGATGGAGTTACGCCAGTTTTGACGGAAGAGCAGCAAGATGGCCGAGATAAGTGTTCCGGCGTGACCAATACCTACCCACCACACAAAGCCGGTGATGTCCCAGGCCCAGCCCACTGTTTTGTTAAGGCCCCATTCGCCTATGCCGTACCAAAATGTCCAGCTTACGGCAAAAACCCAAAGGCTTGCGCCCAGGGAGGCTATCGTAAAGCCGATCCACCAGGCCCGGCCGGGCATATTTTCCACGGGACGCAAAACATCATTAGTGATTTGCGCGTAGGTAATATTGTCGCCCGTGATTAAGGGTTCTCTTATTATTGATTCGCTATGAGATGCCATATTTTATCCCTGTTGTATTTTAAGCTTCTGTTTCTGTAATATTTCTAACCTTTACCTGGTAACCTACGCCCGGCTGCGTACCCAATTCTTCCAAAACATAGTAAGTTCTGTCGCTCTTTAAAGCCTTTGAAACTTCGGAGTTCGGATCGTTGGCATCGCCCATCACGATAGCGTTGGCAGGGCAGGTTTGCTGGCAGGCAACTTTAACATCGCCGTCCTTAAGCGGACGTTTTTCGATCTTCGCTTTTAGCTTACCGGCCTGGATGCGCTGTATACACATCGAGCATTTTTCCATTACGCCACGGAAACGGGTAACCACATCGGGGTTTAGTACAAGCACGGTATGATCGTTTTGGATATAGTTTTCGAAACGGGCGTCGTTCCAGTAGTTGAACCAGTTAAAGCGGCGCACTTTGTACGGACAGTTGTTGGCACAATAACGGGTACCCACGCAACGGTTATAAGCCATGTGGTTCAAGCCTTCGGAAGAGTGAACGGTGGCCAATACCGGGCAAACGGTTTCGCAGGGTGCGTGGTCGCAGTGCTGGCATAGCATCGGCTGGTAAACTACCCGGACGTTGTCAAAGTTGTCGAGATTGGCAATTTCGTGCTCCTCGGTTTTACCACCATCCCCATTGTCGTCAAAGCTATAGTAACGGTCGATCCTGATCCAGTGCATTTCGCGACGGCGGCGAACTTCGTCCTTACCTACCACCGGAACGTTATTCTCGGCGCTGCAGGCAACCACGCAGGCGCCGCAGCCGGTACAGGCGTTCAGGTCGATGGCCATTACCCAGTTATAGGTAGGGTGCTCATATTTTTGCCAGAAAAGGTCGTAATCTTTATGGTCTTCCTCCTCGCCCGAACGTGCGGCAGGGTTTTTAACGTACTCCTTGAAGGTAGCTTCCTTAATGATGCTGTTACGACCTTCGATAGAGTGGTGTGTTTGCGTTTGTGCCAGCGGCCAGTTATCACCGGTGGGCTTTAAAGTGGCAACACCCGATGTTTGCAGCGTGCCATTCCGCAGGCTATACAGCGGGAAAGTGTTTTTGCCTACGTTATCGCCAACAGGACCTGAAATGGTGCGTCCGTAGCCTACTGCCAATGAAATGGTCCCTTGTGCCTGGCCGGGCTGTGATAGTACGGGGATAGTTATGCTGTAGCCGTTTGCCTCGATTTTCACCGCATCGCCATCTTCATAACCCCATTTTTTCATGTCGGAAGGGGATACGTTAGCATAGTTGTCCCAGGTAACTTTCGATACCGGATCGGGCAACTCCTGCAGCCATGGGTTGTTAGCCCTTTTACCATCGCGCAGGGCAACTGTTTGGTACAATGCAAATTCTACACTGCCACTTGCTGCCGCCAGCGCTTTGCTGTGGTCGAGTATTTTTTGGCTTACACTGTCTAAAGCATAAGTGAACGAGTAGGAACCTGCTGCTTTTGGCGCGGCTTTTATAAAGCCGGTTTGCAGCAAAGTTTCCCAGCCCTTCTGACCAGTCAATCCGCCGATTGTCAATAATTTTTGATCCCAATTGTTGCGCACGTAGGTATAATAATCCTTCGCTGCGCTGCCCGACCATACCAACAGGCTGTGTTCTGCCTGGCGGGTATCATAAACCGGGTTGATCGTAGGCTGTAAAATGGTATAATAGCCTTCGAGCGCATTGTCATCGCCCCATGACTCCAGGTAATGGTGGTTTGGCGCAACTGCCGTGCAAATGTTAGCTGTTTCGTCGTTGTGATCGGAGAAGGATACTGATAGGCGCACTTTTTTGAGGCCGCTTACTACATCCTTGCTCTTGTAATAATCATAAACGGGGTTGGCATCAAGGAAGAAAACCGCGTCCACTTCGCCACGGTTCATTTCGGCAACAAATTCGGTGAACTCGCTGTCGTTACCGGCAAACTGGTGCGATGGGTTATCCAGATCGATCGTTGTGCCATAGCTGCCAAGCAGGGAGTTGATGGCATTAACCAATATCTGCGTAGCTACATCATTCGAACCGGCAATTACAAGGGCTTTTCCTTTTGCGGCAACCAATTCCTTGGCGGCAAGCGCTATGGCATTGGCTGCAACTTTGTTATTTGTTAGCGATGCATCTCCGGGAAGTGTTTTGCCAGAAATGGCGTTGTATAAGCTGATTAGGGCCGGACCTTCTTCGGACGGTTTGATGGGGATGCGTGCATCGGCATTACTGCCTGTCACGCTCAAACCTGTTTCGAAGTGGATATGGCGCGACATTTTCTTCGCTTCCAGCGATTTATTGTTGCGGGTTTGAACGTATTGACGGATAAATTCAACCGGTGATATCCAGGTGCCCAGGAAATCGGCGCCAAAACTCACGATCACGTCCGCGTTGTCGAAACTATAATGCGGCAATACGGCTTTTCCAAAGCTGTTCTGGTTGCCCTGGATGATCCCGGTGTATGACACCGCGTCATAATTGATATGTTTTGCAGTTGGAAACGCAGTGATAAAGTCGGCAATAACCGCCAACGTAGAGGGGCTGGTTATGGTAGAAGTTATCAAACGTATGTTCTTGCCGCCTGCTTTGATCGCTGTAAGCTCGTCCTTTATAAAATTATCCAGCTGCTCCCATCCGTAATCGCCGTTGTTTTTTACAGGATTTTTAAGACGGTTGATATCGTACAAATCGAGTACCGAGGCCTGCGCCCTTGCACTCAAACCGCCTTTTCCGATCAGGTCGTTCGGGTTGCCTTCCACTTTGATGGGGCGGCCTTCACGGGTTTTTACCAGGATAGCCTGGCCTTCGTAAGTCGAAACGTAAAAATTGGCAACGCCCGGGGTAATTTCTTCTGGCTTAATCAGGTAAGGCATTGATTTATGAACCGGAACCGGCTGGCACGCTGCCAATGACACTGCGCCAACACCGAAGCCGAGGGCCTTTAAAAAGTCGCGGCGGGGTGTTTTACCCATTAAACCGCCACCGGTCAAAACGTCTTCTATAGGAATAGGTTCGGCGAATTCGTGTTTGTTCAACTCCACAAACTCCGTGGTTTGGTCGAGCTCTTCTAAACCTTTCCAGTATTTTTTATTGCTATCCATTTAAGCTAACTAAACTGTAATGATAAGTTTCAATCAATGTATTAATAGTGGCATTTTCCGCACTCGATACCGCCCATTGCAGCTTCGGTTACCGGTTTACCTGCCTTGATCAAATCGTGCACGGCTTCCATCTTTTCGTAGTAGGCATTGCCCTTCATGTTCACATCGGTGCGTTTGTGGCACTGTATACACCATTTCATGGTGAGCGGCGAATATTGGTAAACTTCCTTCATTTCCTGCACCGGTCCATGGCATGTCTGGCATTTCAACCCGGCAACCTTTACGTGCTGCGAGTGGTTAAAATAAACAAAGTCGGGCAGGTTATGGATGCGTACCCATTGAATGGGGTGCGACTTGGTGCTGTCGTATTTCTGGGTGGTGGGATCGTAACCCAAAGCATCATATATCTTATGTATTTCCGGCGATTCGGTCTTAACTGTTTTATGGCAGTTCATACAAACGTTTAGCGGCGGGATAGAGGCATTTTTTGATTTGTAAGCCCCGAAGTGGCAGTATTGACAATCTATCTTCATGGCCCCGGCATGCAGGTCATGCGGGAAATGGATCGGCTGCTCAGGCTGGTAACCCTGGTGCACGTTGGTATGCCACATGGTAACCCACGTCCAGCTGCCGAGGGCGAGCGTACCGACTAATAAAGTAAAAAATACAAACTTTTTATTTTTAGCAAGTTTTTTGATCAGTGCGAAACGGTCAACCGGAACGGCTTCAACTTCAGCTTCGGTGACTAAGATACCTTCGCTTTTCACCAATACTTTTTCCAGGGTTCCAATAACGCGGTTTAGTACGAGTATGATGATGAAGGCAATAATGATAACAGCGATCAAAGCATATATCGTCAGGCTGCCTGGCCCGGTTTCAGGTGCGACGGCGGGTAATTTAGAAGCATTTACGGGATTTGCCGGGTCGGTTTTCCAACTGGCACGGACATAAGCCAGCACATTAGCAACATCGCCATCGGTAAGGCTGCCGAAGACAGTCATGCCGGCCTGGTTGTACTGGTTGTAAATGGCCAGCGCTTTGGGGTCTTTGGCAGCGATTAAGGCCTGGTTATTCTCGATCCATTTGGTGAGCCATTTGTCGTCAGTTTCAGACGTGATGGTTGGTCCTAAAGCGGGGCCAACAACCCTGGTTCCGATTTTATGACAGGTGGTACAATTGGCTTTGAATATTCCTTCGCCTTTGGCAGCATCCCCCTGTGCGTGGGCCGCCGTGCCAAAAAGTACGAAAACCGCAGCAAGTAGAACCGACCTTGAGCGTTGTTTAAAAAGTAATGAGAGACGCCTCATATAGTGTAATTGTGCTTAATAAAGTTTTATTTCAAAGGGCTGAAGTCCATGTAGGGATGTAAATTATACCCCGAATTTTCGAACAAAAGTATAATTTATTACAGTATCCCTGACAAATTAGTGACAGTAATGTCTAATTTATAATTGTTCTAAATAAATAAAAAACTTAGCTAAATTCCCAAAAAAAGCATTGCAGGGCATCGGTTTATAATGGCGGGAAGTGTGGCTAACGCTCATGTAAATTTAAATGTATTTTTGGAAAAATCAAGTGTGTTTTATTGTTGGATTGTTTTATTGTTTTGTTGTTGAAATGTTGGAAGGTTGGAAGGTTGGAATGTTGAAATGTTGAAATGTGTTTGATTGTTTTATTGTTGAAGGTTGTTTAGTTGCAGAGAATTTTTGGAATTAGAGAGGACCAAATGTAGAAACGCGATGCTTTGCGTCTCTGCCGCCGGCATTAACGTCGTTTTCGTAACAATTTGATACCCAACCGTGCCTGCGGGTTACCTTTTGCGGGTTGCCGGTATCAATGTTAAATCCAAAAAATTATGAAAACTAAAATTTTAATCCCGCTTGCGGGGCTGGTGCTTTTTTGTGCCTGTAAAGGGAAGGGCGGATATGAGGTCGGGAGCAGCGGCGATGCGGATACTTCCCTGAGAGCAGATATTGTAACCAAAGAAAAGCTGGTAAAAACGGCTGGAATGAGTTTCAAAGTTAGGAATGTGGCGCAGACCGGGCAAAAGATTGTTGCGCTTACGTCGGCATTGGGCGGGATGGTTGTCCACCAGCAAATGGGGTCGGCGGCGGAAAGGACCGGGGATGTTAAAGTAAATGCGGATTCGGTTATGCGAATAACAGCGCTAACCACTACGGCGGACATGACCGTTAAGGTACCGTCCGTGAAGTTGCAGAAATTTATGGACAGCGTTGCGACCATGGGGCTCTATGTAACGAACCGCAGCCTGGACGTTAGCGACGAAACCCTTGATTATCTTTCCGCACAAATGAAGCTGAAAAGCAGGAGCGAGCTGATCAGTCAGCAAAAGCAGGGGAAGATTGTTATTAAAGATCCTGCAAAGGTACTTGACCTGAGGGATGATATGATCGATCAGCAGATCGGCAACCGGAAGATCGATGATGCGGTTAGCAATAGTACCGTTAACCTAAGCTTTTATCAAAGTAATACCATCAGCCGTGAGGTAGTGGTTAATGACGATCCATCAGCCTATGAGCTTCCTTTTTTCAAGCGAATGCTGCTGGCATGTGAAAACGGATGGGCGTTGTGTAAAGAGGTGCTGGTAGGACTTGCCAATCTATGGTTCTTTTTGCTTTGCGGGTTAGGGGTGTGGTGGTTGGTGAGGAGGAGAAAACGTAGCAGTGTTGTTGTTCATTAGTTCACTGGCAATATACTAAAAGCTTTGTCATTTCGACCGAGGTACGAGGGAGAAATCTTATACGTCTGACAGTACCGCCTGCACAGTCCGCCAGTATGGCGTATAAGATCTCTCCCTACGGTCGAGATGACAAAGTGTTTTGGGCGGGACTAAGAAATGGGCGAGAAGGAAGCCGGCTAACTTTTACCTACTATACTAAATAATTTCCCCAATTCATCAAACATTTATATTTTTGCGGGGACGTCAACATAAATTAATCTCCAGCAATATGAGCTCAACCGAGAATGCAAATGCAGAAAGCCATTATCTAACCATCGTTTTAGCCCTTGTAATTGGCATCCCGGGCGTTTACCTGCGCTTTGTCGATTTTCACAATAACGTTATCGTCGCCAATATCCTGTTGGTTATCGGTGTGGTGATTGCGTTAAAAGGTGTTTTCGGTATATTGAAGTAAGTCGGGAAGACCGAAAGTCCGGAAGACAGGAAATTGGGCGGTTACTGTCCCAGGTTATGATTTATTTCCATCATGGAAGTTAACTCATTACTGCCAACTGCTACTGAAACTGCTACTGCCACTTTCACCACTGCCCACTGCCCACTGCCCACTCACTACTGCGAACTGCAACTGCAACTGCAACTGCAACTGCTACTGCCACTTTCACACACTGCCAACTGCCAACTGCAAATCGCAAACTCACCCCTTCGGCCTGTACTTAGCATCCTCCAAAATTTTCTGGGCATCGTTTTCCTTCACCAAATCCTCCGGGGTCATATCAGGGTGTTTTTCCATGTATTTACGGACGATCTGCCAGCCAAGCCATATGCCGAGTTTGGGGGCTGATTTGTTATCGTCACCGAGGCCGGGGGTGAACGGCGTCTCCCCAATGTATTTGTTGATTTTCAGGTCATCGGTTTCGTACAACAGGTTTTCTTCCAAAAAATAGCCCCATATTTTCGGCTCGAATTGCCGGCACCATTTAAGCTGGGCGGCCGTGTAGCCGATCTTTAACGTGTCGGAGGCGTCGGGTAAGATTTTATCCATCAGGTACATGATCTTGCCGTTATAGATCATTTTTGACAGCAGGGTTTTGTCGCTGTCGTTCTCAGGGCAAATGTTTTCCCGGGCCAATCCTTCAACTACCCTGGGGCAAATATTTTCCGGGTTAAAAGCGCGCGAAAGATAATGCGGGTATTGCTGGCTGAGAGAGGGATAGAACCTCGAGTTGCCGCCTAAAAATTGATCCAGCCCGATGCCAAAATAGTCGTTACCAATAACAGTTTGGGCCTCAAAGCCGGAGAAATACGCGTATAATTTTGGCAACTGCTGCCCGGGGAAATAATATTTGATGTGTTTAAAGGCATCGGTCAATTCTTCGGTGGGTTTATCGAGATTAGGGTATATGGAATCGACATCGTGTTTGAGGGGATTGTAATCTTTGTCGGCAAACACCTTCCGCAACAATGAAAAGTAGGCGGTATCGTTGGTATTGATATCATTGTCCTGCAGCAGTAAAACGATGAAATTGTGATAGAAATCGCCGTATTTTTTTTGCAGATAAGCCGCCTGCTGCGCCATGGGTTTTGTTTTCATTTCGTCAAATTCCCTGTCGAAACGCTCTATCTTCACATTAACCTGTATATTGCTGACATCAACCTTGTTACCGTTATGGCAGCCATATAAAATGACGGCGGTTAAAAAAAACAGGTAAATTTGTTTGATTTTGTTTGAAATGACCATTTGTAAGTGTTTGGGCAAAAATAATTTTTTTATTTGCTTAAATACCCTAAACGGGATATTTGAAACGTTAGTTCAGTGCGTCACCTTTTTGTTTTTAACACAGAGAGCACTGAGAAGGCGCGGAGAACGCAGAGGTTTTTCGTGCAACTGAAAACATCTGACCAATTAGTTGACGAATATATTATATAATGAAGATTGCCTTAGCCCAGCTTAATTATCATATCGGGAACTTTGAATCGAACACCAATAAAATAATCGATCATATCAGGAAGGCGCGCGAAAATGGCGCGGACCTGGTTGTTTTTGCGGAATTATGTGTTTCGGGTTATCCCTCGCGGGATTTCTTGGAGTTTGATGAGTTTATTGACCTTTGCGAAGCATCGGCCCAAAAAATAGCCGAAGAATGCACGGATATTGCCTGCATTATCGGGCTGCCTACGCCCAACGACAAGCCCGAAGGAAAGGAACTAAATAATACCGCCTATTTTATTGAGAATGGTGAAGTAAAAGCCCGGGCGCACAAGGCCCTGCTGCCGAACTATGATATTTTCGACGAATACCGCTATTTTGAGCCCTCGACGGAATTCAGCTGTATTGAATTTAAGGGGCACCGGATCGCACTTACCATTTGCGAAGACCTTTGGAACACCATAGAAAACCCACTGTATATTACCCGGCCAATGGATATCCTGATAGAAGAGGAACCCGATGTGATGATCAATATCGCGGCGTCGCCCTTTGCCTATAACCACGATGAGGAACGTATCGGCATATTAAGCGACAACGCCAACAGGTATGGTTTGCCGCTGTTTTATGTGAACAATGTTGGCGCGCAAACGGAGCTGATCTTTGACGGCGGCTCACTGGTGTTTGATAATACCGGGCGGATGGTTGATGAGATGCCTTATTTTGAGGAAGCTATGGCCTATTACGACCTGGATAAGCAGGGAAATGTAAGCTTTGCGCATCCATCGACGATGCGTAAAGCACGGCAAAGCGATATCGAACAAATTCATTCGGCCATCCTCGTGGGTATCCGCGATTATTTTTACAAGTCGGGCTTTAAGCAGGCGATACTTGGATTGTCAGGTGGCATCGACTCGGCGGTTGTGTGCGCCCTGGCTGCGGAGGCTTTGGGGGCGGAAAACGTGATGGCCGTATTGCTGCCTTCGCGGTTTTCGAGTGACCATTCCATCAAGGACGCGGAGGACCTGGTGAAGAACCTGGGTTGCATGCATACCACCATCCCCATTAAAAGTGTTACCGAAGCGTTTGAACATATACTGGAACCGCAGTTTAAAGGCCTGCCGTTTAACATTGCCGAAGAGAATATCCAATCCCGCAGCAGGGCGGTACTGTTGATGGCCATGTGCAATAAGTTTGGCTATATACTGCTGAATACGTCGAATAAAAGTGAGGCTGCCGTTGGGTACGGAACTTTATACGGCGATATGTGCGGCGGTATTTCGGTTATAGGCGATGTTTACAAAACCCAGGTCTTTGAGTTGGCGCGGCATATTAACCGCAACGGAGAGATCATCCCTGAAAACTCGATCGTGAAACCCCCTTCCGCCGAATTGAGGCCGAATCAAAAGGATACCGACTCGCTGCCGGAGTACGAAATATTGGACCAGATATTGGCTGAATATATTGAAGGCCGTTCGTCATCAGCCGCGATAATCCGCATGGGTTTTGATGAAAAAACGGTACGCCGCGTGATCAAACTGACGAACCTTGCCGAACATAAAAGATACCAGACCCCACCCATACTAAGAGTATCGCCCAAAGCGTTTGGTATGGGCAGAAGGATGCCGATTGTAGGGAAGTATCTTTCTTGAAGTTTTTTGTGATTTCACCGATTGTGTTTTGTGATTTCACCGATTTGTTCGATCATCGGGAAACAAGCGATCGGCATGACTTTTGGATAGTTGGATAAAAGGCAGGAATCTAAGAAGATTTTTTTAACTTTAGGCGTTAAACCATTTATAAGTTGTTAGTCTAATTATATATACCCCAATACTATGAAAAAGCTATTTTATTTGGCGCTGACGGTATGTGTGCTGCAGGGCCTGTCATCGTGTACAAGTTATAATTATTACCAGGCCGCCATCAACAAAACCAACATGACCGGCTATCATACCTTTGCCTGGATGCCGCCGTCGAAGACCGGCAACACCAATGCAATGGGATCAATGGCGGATGCAAAAATTAAAGATGCCACCACGAGCGCGTTGGTTGCCAAGGGCTTCCAGCTCAACGCAAACCACCCAGACCTGGTGGTTACCTATACCGATATTGTAGGTAAGGGCACCCGTACCAATTACTATTCGCCCTATTGGGGCGGCTGGGGCTGGGGACCCGGTTGGGGTTTCGGATGGGGCTGGGGTTGGCGCCCATATTATGCCTTTGGCGGGCCGTTCCCGTATTATGGCGGTTTGACTTACGCTGAAAAAGAGCATTACCGTGAAGGAACGGTGATCATCGACCTGATAGATACGCATACCCGCAAAATTGTTTGGCGCGGATTTGGCGTTGGCGAAGTGCACCGCGATCCGCAAAAAGATGCGGAAGATTTGCCTAAAGTTGTAAACGGCATATTAGACCAATTGCAGGTTGCGCCGCAAGCGATGAGAAGGACATAGAAATTTAGATGTGAGATGTGAGATGGGGAGGCTATCTTTAGGTCACCAGATTTAAGCTAATTGTCTCAAATCTCATGTCTCAAATCTAAAATACAGTCCAAGGCGTGGTCATTGTTTTTGCAATGGCCTTTATTTTTTTATACCCTGGTTACGCCCCATTATCCAGCGGAAGCGCTGGCTTATTAAAGGGAATTTATTCATATCATATTCCCGCAATTCTATTTGAAGCGAATCGCTGCGCCATTTTCCGCGTAAAAGCAGCATGCCCCTCGCAGGATGGCTATAATTGAATGTGTACTTGCCCGGGGTATCCGTTTTCGAGTACATCGTAATTTTGTGGTTAACAGTATCCGGTTCAAATACAAAATTCGTGGTGCTGTCATTCATCAGGATGACGGCCGCAGTACCTTCTGGTGCGGAAACCGCCAGTTTATTCCAGCGTGTGGTATCAGTGGTCAATGGCTTTAAAGTATTCTTGTTCCTTATAAAAGAAGTTACGTTGTAAATACCATACAACGGCGGCTTTTTAAGGTGGCCGTTGTACGCTTTTGCCCGGGCAAAGTAACCCCGAAGATCAAAAAACACCAGGAACAGTATAAATGCACACTTAGCTACCCTGAAGGCGGTGTTTTTCCATTTGGTATTAAATCGTACCGGCGAATCCCTTTCGGGATAAACCGTTTTGCCCAGGAAAAAGAAATTGACCAGCCTGGCTACATCTTTGGACAGGATGAATAAGGTCATAACCATTAACACGGTAATCAACAGTTTTACATTTACCTCGAAAATGTAGTCGAACGCCAGTACGTTGGCAAACATGATCAAGCCGATCAGGTTGGCAAAAGTGCTCGTCCGCCTGAAAAACAACAGAATACCGACCGCCAACTCGCTAAGGCCGATACAATAGTTGTATACGGTTGAATAGCCCATAAAGGCCCAGGCCAAATCTTTCGGACTCGAATTGCCATAGGTTTGCAGCAGCGTAACCGGTGATAGCGGCGGGAACTGCAGCCCCGCGATTTTTATGGAACCATAAGCTATCCAGGTAATGGCCAGGTAATACCTTAAAATTAACAGAAGGATACGGTACAATTTGGGGTAGCCGCTTGTTTTTTTGCCGGCGAGCACCCATACCAACGAACCAATAAGCGACAGGGAAATAATAAACAGGATAGTGAGGTAACCAAAAACGGTATCGATGGTGCTGTTGTAAAAGGAAACGGCAGGATTAACGATATGCAGGGCATCTTTACTGAGCCATGCCGCCAGTTTTGTATAAGTCGGAATGTACAGGTTTTGGACATACCAGGAGTAGGGGACGATATTGTTGGGATTTAGAAAGATGTACAGCAGGAAGAAAATAAAGAAAAAACAAAACAGCTGTTTTTTGATTACTGACCATTGCGCCGGCTGTAGGTCACTGTGTGACATGGATATAGATAATTTTTCTGAATTACACCCGTAAAAAACGGCCCGGGGAATAACAAAAAGCTTTCATTTATCCCTGGCAGCCTGACAAGTGCTGAAAGATAACGTTTTTCGAGAAAGATATTTGTAAGAAACAGCATTAAACCGGGAACGATGAGCGGTGTGGGTCCTGTTTTTAGGCCTTATGATTAATTATAAGGCGGCGTGGTTATGGGTTCAGCACGGGCTGGCAATTACCGGGAAAGGGCAGTCTTTTGGGCGTTGCGTTTACGGTACAAATGCCAGGTGGCAAAAACCACAGCGACCACAGCGAGGATAATCACCCAATTATCCAGCGGACATTGCGAGTCCGGGTCGTTGCCCTCACATGGTTCGCCAATTCCCGATCCCTGCGCAAAAAGCACCGCTGTATTCAGCACGAACAGAAGTAGTGTTCCGAGAAAGATTTTAAGGCGCATCAACATGGATTTAAAAACTCCGTTTTAGCAAAGTTACGTTTTCTTTATTAATTACCGCATAATCAGCGGTTAAATCACTATTTTAAACTATTACGAAATTTTTCCCGGTATTTTTTGCATTACAATTTAATAAACTTCTGCTCGCCGACAATACTGTTGTCGGACTTGGTTAAAACCTGGAGTACGTACGTTCCGGGGGTGAGGTTGCTCACATCGGTTTGCCAGGTTTGCTGGTTGGTGGTGGCCGTTTTTACAACACTGCCGAGGATGCTGGTAATCTGGATGTTGTAAGCAAGCGCTGGAGAAATGGCTGCTGATTGGCCTGCGGATGTGTTGAACCCGGGGGCAATGCTCAGGTTGAGCGCAGCTTTTGCCGGGTTGGGATAAACCGAGATACCGGTTTTAACCAGGCTGTTGGTATTGGCCCCATACATGAGCGTGACGACGCTTGAATAGGTGATATTGCCGTTAAGGTCGGTGATCTGCAGGCGGTAGCTATCGGCGCCGGTAACCGGGCTGGTATCAAGGAAGCTGTAAGAGCCCTGGCTATTTGACAAAAGTCCGTCGATTACCGTATAGCTGGCGCCTCCGTCGGTACTTCTTTGGAGGGCGAAGCCGGTATAGCTGGCTTCGTTTTCGGTTACCCAGGCGACTTGTGAACCACCGGTTGCTTTTACAGCGGTGAAATTAAGCAGGTGAATGCTTAAAGCAGGGTTTTGACGGAGTACTACTACAAATCGGTTTTTGCCGTAGGATGCGGTATCGGTTAAGTCGACATCAAATACATAGGTAGTATTTGCGCGGATGTCGAGAGAGTCTTTTTTATAACGATCCATCAGCCAAACCCCGTAAATCTGTGGGATGGCATTAAAGTCGGTTCGTTGAATAGTATATTGACCGCTTGTGTTGACCAATACCCTTAGCGGTATTTCCTCGCTCTTGAGCAGGGGCATCCATTTTACCGAGGTGAAGACACTGTCGCCGCTTTGTGCGGCGATTGATTGAAGGTTACCGTCGCCCTGCATAAATTTGCTGTCTTCGGCAGGATTGTATTGAGTAACAGAAGTTGGGTTCAACCCGATAACCATATCGTCGTTATTCGCCGTATCAGTAACAAGCACTAATCTAAAATAGCTGTTATAGCTGTTGTTGCTGGCCGGCGAAAAGGCGCTCTCGTTTACCCTGCGATCCATTAAAAGCGTGGATGGCTGGGAATTTGATTTAGCGGCCTCGGTAAAGGTGAGTGACGGCGAGGCTGCTGTCGCCAGTACAAAAAAGCCCTGGCCGCTGGATATTATTTTACCTGCGCTGCCGGTGGCCACGCCTGTAGTAGCGTTATAAGTGTCGTAATTTTTTGTAAGCGGGTTAAATATCCAGGTAGATGGGCTGACATTTGGGCCATAGATTGCAGCAGACGAACTGGAACTGCTGAATTTACTCCAATCGATCGAGCTGGCGTAGGGGTTGCCGACCAAATTAAAGCCGCGCACGGTGTAGTTGGTAGTTGTTTTGCTGGTTCCAGTACCTGTATGGCCGATATTGGCCGATGATGGCGTGTACCAATTATGCACCACCACGTTACCCTGGTTAAGCGTTCCGGTGGTGCTTAAGGTGACAGCTACGTTTGTGGTGTAAGTAACTGTTGTTTCTGTTGCAAGCGCGGCGGAGGCCCGGTTTCCCCTAAAGAAGACCATAGCGCCGTTACCCACTGGCAAATTATAATTGGTGGAGCCGCCGTTGACGTAGTAATTATAAGCGGGCGAATTGTTGATGGCGCTGATGCCCCAGAAATTCCCGCTGGTGAAAGTGGCGTTTGACGGTATTTGATCTTCGCGGAACAAGTAAATCGTAGGATTGCCTGTTTTATCAAAGCCGCCGCCGGCATTGCCTGTCAGGTACATGCCGGTTTGCAGATAGTTTATGCTATAGATATTATTTGAGCTTACAGTCGCTGTATAAACCGGGGACGATATGAGCCGGTAACTGCGGTACCCCAAGCCACCGGTAAGGTAACGCTGTACCGATACATTGCCCGAAATGGAATAGCCGCTGGCTATTGCAGCCACACTTGCTGTTTGTGTTGCGGTGCTGTGCAGTGTTAGCGCGGCCGGTGAGGCGCCAACCACCAGGTTACCTTCGGTTATAGTGAGCACGTTGAAAATGTCGACCGGGCCGCCGCTGATCGTTACGGTTCCCCCTCCCGTGTTATTGACGGTCATGTTGCCTAACTCGGCCGTCGTGCTGGTGTTTTGGCCGGTATAAGTTTGTACGGGAACGCTTCCGTTCCAGGTAATGCCCGACGAGTTGTTGCTGCCGTAAATAATACCGTCGCCTGTCGTATTTGCACCGTTCACAATATCGCAGCCAACACTAAGCGTGTAGCCGTTTAAGCTAAACGTGGCGTTGCTTCCGATGGTTAGCCCATAAACGCTTTCGTTGGCGGTTAACACAGGATATGTCGTTAGGCCCGAAGGAATCAGCAGGTTTGATGTGCTGGTAAATGGAGGGAGGTGATCCCAGTTGCCTGCTGTTGTAAGGCTTGTGGTGCCTGCTGCGCCGCTCCAGGTATAAGTGATCGCGTCTCCGGGTGCGGTTACATCGATGGTGGTGGTACAACCGGTTGCGCTGGTTACTGTAAGCACATATATGCCGGCTATAGCCTCGGATGCAGGAACTGTCGGATTTTGCGAAGAGGAAGTAAAGCCACTGCCGCTTGGGCCTGCCCAGGAGTAGGTTGCGCCGGCTACCGTATTGGCAGTCAGCGCCATGGTGTTACCCGAGCAGAATGTTCCGGAGCCGGCGCCGTACAGCACATTGACACCCGAAGGGGTTAGCTCAGTATTTGCAACGGCGACATCATCGATTGAGCCATTAAAATTAGTGGTTGTCGGTGCGTTTGTCCAGCCGGTAAGCGAATCGTAAGCTACGCGCCAATAACCCAGCAGCGAAAATGCGCCATTCATTGCCGGATTTGAGGCAACCAAAGCCCCGTCAACGTACAGGTTACTGCCGTTGGTTGTTGAAAAAGTGGCGACCGCGTGGTGCCATTGGCCATTGTTATAGGGGGACGTGGAATTTATGGTTGATTTAACGCCGAGCGGGGCCACGCCGAAATAAAGTTCGCCATTGGTGCCCATATACAATACCCGGTCGACGCTGGCGCTTGCCCCGGTTTGTGAGCTGCCATAACCAACGAGATAGCCGCCCGCGGTGTTGGTTTCGAACCAAACGCTGATAGAAAATGTTAGTGGCCCTGGCAAAATGCTGGCCGTGGTTGTTGAAATGTATTGGCTGCTGCTGGCAGAAAAGTTCAAAGCATTGTTGCCGGTATTGTAACGATCGGTGGTTGTGGCCGGGGACCCGTGGGTGACACCGGTATTACCACTCCCCGAGAGGTCGGTAACGCTGCCTGCGGTAAACCCGTACGAAAAATAAGCCCCACTGGTTGGAGCGGTTGAGAGAACCGGGTCGGCGCCAACTGTTACAGTTACAGGAGTGCGCGTCGCACAGGTTACGCCACCTTGTGTGTAATCTACATAATAAGTTGTAGTAACGGTCGGGCTAGGGCTATACGTTGCACCGGTAGCCAGGGCCGTGCCGCCTGTTGAAGCCGCATACCAATTGAATGTGCCGCCTGATGGCGCACCGGCCGACGCGGTAAGTGTAGCCGAACCGGCGCCGCAAATGGTTTGCCCGGGAGCCGTTGGCCCGGTGGGGTCGACCGTAAGGGTTACAGTTGTGTAGCCGGTGCCGGATGCGTTGTGTCCCGCAATGGTATATGTGGTGGTAGCCGAAGTTACGGTTGGTGTACCTGAAATTTGCCCGGTGGTGGTGTTAAAGCTCATCCCGGTGGGCAGGGGTATATCGATGGAATAGCCACTGGGCGAGAATTCTTCAACGTCGTCGCCGCCGCTATTCGCTATGTAGGTGTTACCATTGGTGTCAAAGCAGGTAGCACGGGGTTGTGTTAGCCCCTGAACGTAATTGGTGTATGTCGTAGTTGCCTGGGAAGTGCCTGGGACCAGCTTTACGATCGTCCCGAGGCCTTCGTCGGCAACATAAATGTCGCCGGAAGCATCGATGGAAAGGTTGCGAAAATTGGAACCGCTTGCATTGGTGGTAGTATATAACAGGGTAGTTCCGCCGGTGGTAGAGCCGCTGGTTACCGTGTAAACACAATTTGCCACGGAGCCGCTTGAATATTCCGACGCATACACCTGGCCGGCACTGTTTACGGTAACGCCATACAGGTCAGTAAAACCTTTTGCATAAACTGTGGCTGTGGTTGCGCCGGGTGCAATCTTGTAAATAATATCCGAACCCTGGTCGCCGACATATATGTTGCCGGAGGCGTCGATACACATGCCGTCGGGGGTATTCATTGCTGTAGGAGAGCCAGTTATGGTAGAAAAAACGCCTGCGGGCGTGATCTTTACCACATCATTGCCAATAGGATTGGCCTCATAAATATTGCCGGAAGGGTCGACCACGATATCTTTTGGGCCGCCGGCGCCAATATCGGTTGTATAGGTATGCAACAGTGTGCCGGTGGGCGAATACACGTAAACATCGCCGCCTGCAAAGCTATTGGTTATAATATCGCCGTTTACAGGATCATAAGCTATGCCGTAGGGCTCGCCCGTCGGGTCGGTTGAAAAAGTTGTTAAAGCTCCATTGGCAACCGCTCCACCGGTATTGGTTGGCGATAATGTTGTTATGGTTGTATTGACCGTGTAGACATTGGTAGACGGTGAATAGCTGATGACCGGAGCCTGGGCAAGTGCCAGGTTCATCGAAACTATGAAGGTGCAAGGCAGTAAAAAAAGGCGTAAAAGTGAACTCATGTTTTGAGATTTCGCTAATAAACAGCGCATTTGTACGGCACACACTCGACGAAGGTTTCATTTTACACATCTCGCACGAATAAAATTTAACGATTAGTGAATTTTTGAGGCTAAGCGAAAATAATCCATCCGCTTGCCGGGCAACGTTAGCTTACCGGCGGGAGACGCCCAATTAGGGTAACGAATTTGGCAATACCGCTTTCTTCGCCTTTATAATTTTATAAAAGTGCCCGATCCCACGAGGCTCTGGTTGCTGTTATTGACAACCTTTACTGTGTAAGTCCCGGGCATAAGATTGCTGACATCGGTTTGCCAGGTTTGGGTGCTGGTGGTAGTTTGCCTTACAACGGAGCCAAGGATGTTGGTTATTTGTATGTTATAGGATAAAGCAGCCGTTAAGGCATACTGGTTTGGATTGAAGCCAGGAGCGATATTGAGGTTAAGTGTAGTGGAGGCGGGGTTTGGATACACTACCAGTCCGGTCTTTACTAGGCTGCTGCTGTTGGCATACATAATCGTAATAACGCTGGAATAAGTGATGTCGCCGTTAAGGTCGGTGATCTGCAAGCGGTACGAATTGGCGCCGGCCACCGGGCTTGCATCGAGATAATTGTAGGCGCCCTGGCTATTCGACAGAAGACCGTCGATAACCGTGTACGTAGTACCCCCATCGGTACTTCTCTGCAGCGCGAATTTGGTATAATTGGATTCGTTTTGGGTTACCCAGGCAATTTGTGAGCCTCCTGCTGCTTTAACAGCCGTGAATTTGAGCAGCCGCACCATCTGGGTAGGATTTTCGCGTATCACCAACTGAAACCGGTTCGTACCGAAACTTGTGGTGTCTGACAGGTCGATATTGAATCCGTAGCTTGCGTTATTTTTTATGTCGAGGGAGTCTTTTGCATAGCTGTCCAAAAGCCAAATGTCGTAGAGCGGCGGGATAGCTTCCAGGTCGGTTCTCAGGATCTGGTACTTGCCGCTGGCAGCCGCGGAGCAGCCCATTGGAATTATTAGGCTTGCCGTGCTTTTGGGAAGGGGTACCCATTTTACCGAAGCGTGGACGTTGTCGCTGCTGATTGTTGAGATGTCCTGCGGTGCACCCGAACCGGCCAGCAATTTAGCATCTATGGCGCTATTGAAGGCCATAGTGGCGGCCGGATTAAAGCCGACGACCATGTCGGTTTGATTGATGGCATCGGTTACCATATTCAGCCGGATAAAACTGCCGTAGCCGGTTTGCGGTTCGGTTCCCGCGGCTACGCGCCGGGCCAGCTCTAAGTTTGTGCTGGTAACCTGGGTGGCCGACTTGGCATTTTCGGTAAAAGTAAGCGCCGAAGAGTGGTTGTTCGATTCCACGAAAAATCCCTGGCCGCTGGGTATGATCCTCGAGGCTTTGCCGGTTGAAATACCCGTTGTGGCATTGTAGGTATCGTAGTTGCTGGTTGTCGGATCTAATAGGTAAATCGTGGGGTTCACATTCGGTCCATAAATGGCAGCTGTTGAAACGGTATTACTGAATGTGCTCCAGTCGATGGAACTTGCATAGGGATTGCCCACGAGGTTGTAGCCCCGTACGGGAGCGTTCCCCGGGTTGCTGGTTGAGTAAAGCAGGCCCGCGTAACCCGTCCACGACACCACTGATATGGTTCCCTGGTTGAGATTGCCGGTCGTGCTAAAGGTTACACTCTCCGGCGCCACGTATGGGGCGACGGTTTTGCTTGGCGATCCGCTTAGGTGGGTGACCTTGTCGCCGCGGAAATACAGCATATAGCCGCCTCCCTCGTAAACCTTAGCCGATCCGTAGGTGGCATCAGTTGTGGTGATATGACCGGTAGCTGCAGTGTTTGCTATGTTGGTTACTCCAATGAAATTTCCGCCGATAAATGAATTTCTATTTGGCGTGTACGTCTCGTAAAATAAAAACAAGCTCGGGTTACCCGTTGCGGTTGAATAGGACGACGTGCAATCCGTGATAATGGTGCCGGCGCCGAGGTAATTCAAACTTACCGGGTAATTGCCATTTCCGTCGACGCCCTCATTCACCTGGGATGACATCAGCCGGTAATTGCGCGATACCCATCTGCCGGCGGCGTAAGTGCTGCCGCCTTGCACAAAACGCTGAACCGTTACATTACCGGTGATGCTGCTGCCTGATGGTATTGCCGCTACCGTAGCCGTACCGGTGGTGTCGGAGTTTAAGGTGATGAGCCCATTGGTAGCCAGTGTACTGCTCCCGCTCATGGTGAGCGTGCCTGCGCTGGCCAGGTAAAATGCGCCGCTTGCCAAAGTTTTTGTGCCGCCGCCGCTGAAGGCAAGGCCGTAGAATTTTGTGCCGGTACCGGAGCCGCCGGCTACTGATTGTGTAGTGCCGTTGAAGGCCACCGTCGACCCGGTGAGCGCTACATAGTCGCTTGCATCGTTGGCCAGCGTGTTGGTATAATTCCCTGATACGTTCAGTGTTCCTGCTGTAGCCGTTTTGATACCGGAGCCCGAAAAGCTGATATTGGAATAGCTAACGCCCGAAGACAAGCCCGTTATGGCGGCCGAAGTGTAAACAGTTTGGGCGCCTGCCGCCGAATATTGAATGGTTGCCCCGGAGTTGTTAAATGTCACTGTGTTTGTGCCTGAAGTTGAGAGGCCCGACAAAGCGGTCGCATTTGCTAACTGAAGGGTAGCGTTCGTTACCGTAAAGGCGGATGTGCTCCCGGTGACATTTGAAGTTTGCAAGCTGCCGGCCAGGGCAACTGTACCGCCGGTAATATTAAAAGTAGCATTGCTGTACTTGGAACTTGTATAGGTAGAGGTGAGTGAAATATTGCCCGACAAATTCAGGGTTGTAACGGATGAGCTAAGTGTTTGCGTATAATTTGAACCGGAAATTGCCGTATTTGCGGTTACGGCTATGCTGCCTGCGCTGATGGTCCCCGTACCCGCTAATGTGGCTGTGTATGCATTTGTTGAGTGCGCATCGCTTTGGTAGGCAATTGCCCCGGTTACGTCGAGCACGGCCGGACTTGTTACCGTTATCCCTGCTGCTGCGCCGCCGCCTGAGCCAAACTCAATACTGCCAACCGCATTTGTGCCGGTGGTAAATACGGGCATGCGTGTTAAAGTATAGCTGGTTGAAACGCCGATGCGGGCCATGTCATACGGGCCGGGGACTACTCCGCCGCCCCAGTTGCCCGCGGTTCCCCATGTTGTGCTGGTGCCTCCCTTCCAGTCGTAAACCGAATAGCAGGAAATGGTGACGCTTGTGCTGCTGTTGCCTGATGCGTTATAGCCGGTAACCGTATAACTCGTTGAAGCGAACGAGACGGTAGGCGTCCCCGAAAACGTTCCCGTTAATGTGTTGAAACTTAATCCCGTTGGCAAGGTACCGGTAAGCACATAACCACCCAATGGCGGATATTCATAGATGGTATTGCCGCCATAACTTGCAACATATATAATTCCGCTCGCGCCTACAACAAGGCCTTCGGGATCGGTAACGGTTATGGTATTCAGAAGCGTACCGGATGAGTTGTAAATATCAACCTTTCCGTTGCCGGAATCGCCCACATAAACATTCCCTGCTGAACTTATGGCTATCGCGTAAGGGCCATTATAGCCGGAACTGAATACAGATTGATACGCGCCGCTCGAATTGTATTTGGTGACGTTGTTAGTTCCGAAATTAAGCGAATATATGTTGCCCGAAGCATCAACCCTGACATCTGTGGGCTCGCTCACGTTTGATGTGATAGTAAGCAGGGGCGAACCGCCCGTATTGGCATATTTCAAGATCTGGCTGGAGTTCGTGTTTGCAACGTACAGGTAACCCGACGCGTCGATCCCAATGCCGTAAGGGCCATTTAAGCCGGTGATCAATGTGGTTTTGACGCCTCCACTGGTAATTTTATAGACATCATTTGAGCCGGGATCGGCGACGTAGGAGTTGCCTGAAGCGTCGATGGCAATACCGTCCGGATGGGTATAACCTGAAGCGAGCGCGCCCACATAGGTTAAGCTTGAGCTGTAATAGGTTACCGTCCCGTTGGTATATTGAGTGGCGTAAAGGTTGCCGGAGACCGGGTTGATCGCCATGCCGCTGGGGCCCGACACGCTTGTAGAGGAGTAAGCAGAACTGATGGATCCGCCGGTATTTGTGGGTGTCCAGGCTGTTATGGCCGTGCCCACCACATAGGCATTGCTTGATGGGCTATAACTTATATTCGGGGCTTGCGAAAAAACGCTGTTTGTCAAAAATGGAAGCAAGCAAATTGCAAAGAACAGGGCACGGCGAAGTACTTTCACTGGCAAGTAAGTTTTAGTAAATAATTAATCAAATAGTTTAAATACCGTAAAATACTGGTAAACAATAGCTTAAATGGAATGAAATAGCCCCGTTCCATCATTATTTCCCCACTAAAGCACGGTATTGCCACTAATTAACTAACAAATGTTAAATCGACAGTTGAGTTGTTACCAACATGTTAACATTGTGATGGCCGAAAAACTAAGTTTTGAGTTATAAAAATAAAAAGATGATTAATTTATTATTTCCTAATCATCACAAAGAGTTTGATTTGGGGTGCAGAGAAGAAGTAGTAAAAGACCACATGGGTGTTGCGTTTAAACTCAACTGTAAAGCATATTTTATCAGCCTTGCTATAGAATAGACAATGTTATTTACTGGTTTTTTAGATTGAGGTGTATATTCTCGTCAAATAAAAAAACCCTAGGTCACAGGTACCTAAGGCTTTTCCATGCGCATTTATGGGTAATCAAAGTTTGACGAAGGTAGTGTGGCCGACCACTTTGTTATTGAGGCTGTTTTTTACAGTAACAATATAAGTGCCCGGTGAAAGGGCTGCTACGTTATCCTGCCAGGTTGAAGCCGACGATGACACCGATTTGATGATCATTCCGGCAGTGTTAACGATGCTGATGTTGTAAACTGCGGTTGTGGCCACGGATTCCGGCGCCAGGGATTCGGTGGAAAGGGAGCTTTGAGATGATCCGTTATCAGGCATTATTTGTATATTGATAACGCTGTTGGTTGGATTCGGATAAATACTCACGTTCCCGGTTATGGTATTTGCGCTGTTGCCGTACATCAGGGTCACTACATTTGAATAGGTAATAGTACCATTAAGGTCAGTCATCTGTAAGCGGTACTGGTCCGACGCCGCAGGCGGTGTTTTGTCGGTATAGCTGTAACTCCCAAGCCCCGATGATGTAAGGGAGTCGAGGCTGGTATAGGTTCCGCCGCCGTCACTGCTCCGTTCAACCACAAATGTGGTATAATTTTCTTCGTTCTCGGTTGTCCAGGTTACCTGTGTGGTATTGTTGGCCTTAGTGGCGTTAAATTCCACTAAGTGTACGGCTAAAGCGGGATTTTGGAAAACGTCGACTTTGAAGCGGTATGAACCGTAGCTGCTGGTGTCGCTTTTGTTGATGGTGAACACATAACTTGAATCAGTACGGAGGTTCACGGAATCCTTTGCAAAATTATCTACCAGCCATATTGAGTATATGTTCGGGATGGGGTCGAACTCGGTTCTCAGGAGGGTTATCGGCCCGCTGTTGGCCGCCTGTACCTTCAGCCTGATCACATCCGGCGTTTGCTTTGGCAGCGGTAAAAAGTTGATCGACAACGGCACACCGTCGCTCGAATAACTGGCCAGGCCCTCGGCGGCGCCGATGCCCGGCAGGTACTGGGAGTCATAGTTAAAGTTGTAAACAGGCGTCGTTCCCGCATTAAATCCGATCACGATGTCATCATAATCGTAGGGGTCGAGATATAATTTTAGGCGAAGCAATTCGCTGACGCTGTCGAACGCGGCAACCCTCGGCCTCACTAAGCCCGCTATTTTAGAAACCGTAAGGTTAACCGGGGCGGTGTTAACCACCTTGGTGTTCTTTGTGCTGTTCGACGGCAAACTTGCGCGTTGACTGAAATGGATTTTACCGGCCCTAAGATTTTTATGCGATACCGGACGACTGTTCATGCGGTATACCGCCGGATGATACAGGTGTGAAGTTCTGTTGGTGCGTGTTTTGCCCGAGGCAGACAACAAACCAAAGATCACAAAGCAGCAGAGTAGTTGTGTTTTCAAATTAAGCCCAATAATTTATCATTTCAGTTAATACCCTGCAAACAGCGTGCTAAGGGGCTATGAAAGTAATAAAATATGTGGAAAAAAATAAGCAAAATGTTGATAAACCAAATTATTTGCCTTGTTTACTGCAATTATTAATTTAATAGAAACATTTTGTCTTTTGAGTTTGCTTTTATTTTAAGGGGAATAGGGAAAACTATCAACGCGATATTATAAATCCGGCAAAAAGATGAAGGGACATCCACTGAAAGGGGTTAAAAATTTACGATTTGGGGAAATAAATAGTGCTTATAACGAAAGGATACAAACCAAAAGCGACCAGTCACCGTGTTGGTTGCCTGGTCGCTATCAGGGGTATTGGCTCTGTTACAATTTTATGAAGGTGCTGGAACCCACTAAACTGTTATTGCTGCCGTTAATTACTTTGATGACATATGTACCCGGCGACAAGTCGCTTACGCTTTGCTGCCAGGTTGGTTGTGTGGTTGAAGCTGTCCTTACTACAGATCCTGTCATGTTTACGATGGTGATATTGTAACCCGACGAATTGGTCGCGGCTAAAGTTTGACCACTTGTTATGGAACTGGTTTGCAGCGGCGATTGCGAGGTAACTGTAACGGTATTGGTTTGCTTGATCGCCAGGTTTAACGTGGTGCTTGCCGGGTTAGGATAAACACTGATATTGCTTGCGGTAATGGTATTGGAGGTATTGGAATACATGATCGTTATGACACTGGAATAAGAAATAGTGCCATTCAGATCGGTAATTTGCAGACGATAGGAGTTGGCTCCTGTTACGGGGTTTTCATCCAGGTAGCCATATTTGCCAATCCCGCTTGAGGTCAATCCTTCGAGCGTGGTAAAGGTTGTGCCCCCATCGGTGCTTCTTTGCAAAGTGAAGGTGGTATAATTTTCTTCATTTTCAGTAGTCCATGCCACCTGTGAGCCGCCGCTTGCCTTTACAGCAGAAAAGCTTAGCAGGTGCACCATCAGGGCCGGGTCCTGGCGGAAAACCAGTTCAAAACGGTTGTCACCGTAAGTAGTGGTGTCGGCCTCGTTCACATCGAAAACGTAGGTCGTATTATTTTTTATATCGAGGGAATCCTTTTTCAGCTTATCCATCAGCCATATATCATACAATTTTGGGATCGCATCCAACTGTGTACGTTGAAAAGTGAAAGTACCGGTGTAGGCTGCAGCAACGCTTAGCCTAACCACGTATGGTTTAAGCCCCGGTAACGGGAACGAATTGATAGCCAGTTTTACGCTGTCATCGGAAAAACTGGATAAGCCTTCGGCGGCGCCGTTACCTGCAATATATGGCGCGTCCTCGGTTGCGCTATAGTTGGCTGAAGCCGAAGAATTGAAAATTAACGCAATGTCGTCGTAGTTGACACTGTCGACGCTCAACTTTAAGCGCATCACCTGACTGCCGGGCGTTTGGGGCGATGGCGCGAGTGCCGCGATGCGCCTGGCCATCAGCAGGGTGCCGCCGGTGCTTAATTGAGTGGGAGCTTTAGCGTTTTCGGTAAATATCAATTGCGGGTTGGCGGCATTGGCCTGCACAACGAATCCCTCCCCGCTCATTACATACCGGCTGCCATTGCCGGTTGCGGTCCCACCGGAAGAAGAAGTCGCCAGGAATGCATCGTATTGTTTGTTAACCGGATCGAACTCGTAAATCGTCGGGTTGATATTTGTACGGGTTATGCCGGTACCTGAATAGGCAGTACACCAGTCGATGGTGCATGGGTAAGGATTGCCTACCATGTTATAACCGCGTACGGCATAGTTGGTCCCTGTGCCTGTGCCGGTATAGCCTAAATAAGATGAGCCTGGGCTGTACCAGTCTTTTACGGTTATGTTAAAAGTGTTTATGGTGCCTGAATTGGTTAGTATGACGTTTTCAGGCGCGATAAAAGGATTTGCTGTCCTGGATGTCCATTGGGTTGCAGCGCCCCGGAAAAAGAAGAATACGCCGGTCCCAACTGGCAGGCTATAGGTATTACCGTCGCTGCAGGTGATCGTACCAGTACTTGTGGAACTGGTGATGTTGGTTATCCCCAAAAAGTTGCCCGATGTAAAAGTATGATTGCTTGGAGTAATGCTTTCGCGGTACACATAAACCGACGGGTTTCCGGCGCTGGTGCTGCCGCCGGTACAGCCGGTAATAAAGGCATTGGATGCGCTGTTGGCGCCGGTTGTTTGGCCGGCAGTTGTTCCCACGATGTAATTAAGGCCAAACACATTGTTACCGCTATAGGTGGTATTATAAACCGGCGAAGATATGATGCGGTAGTCGCGCTCTATCCATCGCTTGGTTGTATTGTTGTACGTCGTGCTGCCCTGGTAGTACCGTTGAACCGTATAGCTGGCAGTGCCGCCTACGGATCCTGAAGTACCGATTGGGCCGATAGCAGCGCTGCCATAAGCGTCAGACATAAGCGTGAAGCTGTTCGCCGCCGTGCTGTTGTTGGTGATAGAAGCCTGGTAGCCGCTGGGATAAATAATAGAAGTTGAGCCCAGCACGAATATGCCTGCGCCGGTATTGCTTACATAGGCGCCCTGGGCGCTTAAGGTGATTATGCAGGACGAATTGGAAAGACCTGCGGTAAACGTATTGGAGTTTGTTACATACGACTGGTAGTTAGCACACGTAATGTTTGTAGTGGAGTCGGCCACCAGTGTGGCGAAGTTGGTAACATATTGCCCGTTGCCGCCGCCGGATGTAAAATTAATGGTACTGCCGTTTAGCGTCATCGAACTGGTTGTTACCGCGGGGTTGGCGCCCGCGGCAGCGCCGTTGCTTAAGTACGAGCTTTGTCCTTCAACGGTATAGGTAGAACCATGATCCGTCCATGTGCCCAGGTTCAGTATATAACTGCCCGAGGTATTCATGGTGAACGTACAAGTTTTAAACGTACCGCTTGGCTGGGTAGCAGTCGCCGGCGTCACGTTAAAAATTTTAATATAGTTGTCGTTTCCAAAAGTGAAGGTGGTAGACGTAGCTTTAAGTATTCCATTATTCGCAAAATAGGCCATGGAACCCGACATGTTAACGGTGCTTGACGTTGCCGAAAATGTCGAGGTAATGCTGGTGTTGGTAAAGGATTCACTGGTGTTGCCTATTGTAAGTGTACACGACGATGCAATGGTAAAAGTGCCCGAGTTAGTAATATAAGCGCCTGAGCTCCCGCTGGTGAGGTTCACCGAGCCGCCGGTAAAGGTGAATGCGCCGGAGTTGCTGATGTAATCGTTAGTGCCGTTCAGGGTAAATGCGCAGGTAGCGCCTGTAACCGTGCCGCCATTGGTGAGTGAGCAATAATTCGCGAAAGAAATGCTTGAACTGGCATTGAAGTTCAGCGTGTTGCCCGAATTGACCACCAGGGTTGAGTACTGGTAAAAGGTCGACGATCCGCTTATTGATTCGGTGCCGGAGCCTGCGAATGTTAAACCGGAAACGCTGTAGTTGCCCACGGTTAAACCGCCGCCAACGGTAAGGGTGTAGCTGCTGCCAACAGTTACCGTTGGGGTCACTGCGTTAGCTATAGTGCAGGCGCCGCTTAAAGTTATATTACCATTTTCGGTAAGGGTATTTGAGCTGTTAAGTGCCATGCTTGCTGCAGAGGTAGTCAGACTGCCCGCTATAGTGGCTGTGCCATTCACAGTGATCGCCCCGGTTAAGGTAGTACCTCCGTTTAATGTGGCAGTAGTGCCGGAAGCCATTGTTAACGAAGCTGCATTAATCGAACAGGTGCTGTTTGATGTCAGAGTAGAATTTGTATTTAAGGTGATGGCGCTCGTTCCGGTAACATCGCCGGGGCCGTCGAAATTGAGCGTCGCGGCTGAAGTTGTACCCACCGTAACTGAATTTGTGACCTTTAATGTCATGCCGGATGCAAAAGTTAATGTAACTGTCGCGCCGTTCGCGATACTTAAACTGTAAATGGATCCTTGCGGCAGAGCTGCCACTGAAATAGCCGCACTGCCGTTTATGACTACAGCATCATTGGCTTCCAGGTTGCCGGGGTAAGAAAAATTGGTACCAAAGCCGGTGATATTCCAGTTGGCCGAATTATTCCAGTTGCCGGAGGTGCCCCCCACCCATGTGCAGGTAATTTGTGCTTTTGCGTTATTAAAAGCAAAGAGCAAAATAACTAAGGATAAGCAAGTGCGTATTAGTGTTTTCAATGCTGTTGATTTTAAAATATTTACCTCAAATAAACATTCCGATAATCCGGGTAATTAACTCTATTACAAAAGTTTTACAAAAAATCCGCAGTTATCAACACATGTTTTCAACAGCCTGTTAATAAAGGCTGCCTTCTAACAAATAATTGGATAACGGTTCGCGGCTATTGGACCTTTATACGAGAGGCTATTCAGAAGGTTTCAAATTTTTTTAAGAAAAACGTTGATTAATAGCAAGTTGTCACTTTTGTTAATTAGAAGGAAAAAAATGAATCATATTTAATTTTTATGACATATTTATTCCGATGGGTGGTGAAATAGTTTTTCTTTTTTTGCATATCGGGGTTTATTTTGCCGGATATTTTTTTCCGTAGCCGTATTTTTTGAGGAGTATAGGGTGTAAACCGGCTAAGAAGCGATGTCTGAAATATTATCGGTAAACTAAACAATGAGTATATTTAGTTAATAATGCGAATCAGGAATCAATCCCGAATATACGGGATTGATTCCTGAAGAATACGGATGAGATGGACAAATTGTCGAAAAGAGACAGAATTGGGCCGTTTGTATCTTTATTTAGCTGCAATTGGACGGATTTACCAGCTTATCCTGACTCTTGACTCTTAATTCTTGGTTCTTGGCTCTTGATTCTTGGCTCTTGATTCTTGCTCTCGACCCGGGCTAATTGTCAGGATGCTATTCTTCCTGGTACTCCAGCAAGTCGCCGGGTTGGCAGTTAAGGGCTTTGCAAATGGCATCGAGCGTACTGAACCGTATCGCTTTTGCCTTCCCGGTTTTGAGTATGGAGAGATTAGCCAACGTTAGATCAACTTTTTCGGAAAGTTCATTTAGTGACATTTTGCGTTTGGCCATCATCACATCAACGTTTACTATGATCGGCATAATTATACGGTTAAGTCGTTTTCTGTTTGTATTTCAATCCCCCTTTTAAATACCTGTGCAATGATAAAAAGCATTGCGCCCATCATTAAAAACACATCGGCCCCGCCAAAATATTTGTACATTAAGGGCAGCTTTACCCCTTGTTTAAGCAGCCATTCGCTGTATTGTGTCCCTAACCAGGAAAGCGTGCAAATAAACAAGGCCATATAAGCTATTTTGAAAATAAGCCGCCCTACTTCGCTGCTAAAAGGCTTTACCATATTCAGTGTTTTAAAGATCAATATGATCAGGTAAAACATATACGCTTTTATTGCGGCTACCAGGGCCATCAGCAACGCCACCATTAAAAAAGCCCCGGTACTGAAAGCATATAAATTTGAAAAATCAATTTCGCCCCGTTGAAAATATTTTGAATCTACCGGGTTAATAAACAGGGTAAAAAAAGTATTGAATAAAAAGACACCTGCCTGGATACATAATAGAATAAAAAGTGTCCAGGCGATGACATTCAATATTTGCAGCATTTTTTTTGTTTCCATCTTGATTTGTTTTTGAATAATGGCGCAATAATAATAAATTTTTATTGATAAACAATAAATTTGTATTTTATTTGATAAATTATTCAGATACTCGAAAGGGAGTTGATTGTGACCCGCGGTGTAATTTCAATAAACATTTATCAATTGATGTTGAGTTAATCCGAAGGTTCAACAGAATCTTTTTAAAAGCGCCACAATTCAGCCGGATGGCATATTACCAACGTGTAGCTATTTGATTTTTTGAGAAATTTGGTACGAAACGCATTTTCGGGGTGAATAGCGTGTTTGCCGGTAACTAAACAGGCTTCAATGCCAGTTCATTTACTAACTGCAACAGGTCGTACAGGTCAAAAGGCTTCGCTAAAAATGCATCGGCACAGCTTTCGGCGGCAATCTGTTCTACTTTGAAGTTTGCTGAAAACATAATAACGGGATAGTGCTTAGTCAATTCGCCGGATTTGATCTCTAAACACAGATCACTGCCTAAGCCATTATCGAGCAGGTTATCTATTAAAATTAAGGTAGGGTTGATCTCCAAAACTTTGCTCAAAGGTATTTTGGTTTTAAAGGAAATTGGCTTAAAACCATCGTATTCAAATACCTCGCTGACTATCGCAAGGGTGTCAATATCGTTCTCGAATATGAGTACGGGTTTCATCAGTTTGCTTAATTAGACTATAAATGTAAGTATATTGATTTTGAATTAATTGTAACATATTTAATATTATCCCGGTGGATCTTTGAATAAATGCCCCATGTGACCCTTTTTGACTGATTTAACTCTTGAAAAACTTTTTTTAATTATAGGTGTAATTAGTTAAAAGTTTGGTCGGTGAAAAAGCGGACATTTGATTTGGAAACTCTTGTAAAGGAAGTGAACCAATTAAGAAAGCGCCATAAAATTTTGGTCGATTATCAACGCATGGCATTGGACGATATCCGGAAGCTGGTTGAATTAGAGAAAAAGCGGCATTTTTATCCGGGCGATAAATCCTAAGTTTCCCCAAAACGTTTCAGAGGCTGGAGAATCGCGTTTGATAATACCTCTGAAAAAAATAAATTTTTCCTCCGCGTCCCATCTGGTGGTTGTGTCCCCACAACCACAATCCCTCACCCTTTTAGCCACATGCTTAAGCCAGCTGCAATCCTAAAAGCCTAAAAACGATTTCCTGACACTTAAACGGGTATTTACCGGAGTTTTAATTAAAATACCTATATTTTCCCTGGTTATGTTTCCCCCTTTTTATGAATAAACTTTACGCGGCGTTTTTAATCCAATGTTTACTGCTGTGCTTGTCGATGGGCGCTTTTGGCCAGCAAATACCCCGTGATGCCGCGAAAGAAAACGACCTGGCAATGTTCAGGTCAAAGGCCCAAAGCCTGTATCAATCCAATCATCAAAAAGCCCTTGCGCTGGCTAACATCTACCACTGGCCTTTAATAAAAAAGACAAAAAATGGCGGTATCGCCCTATTGGAGGGGGTAAACAGTTTGGGTTTTCCTATTTACTTAACCACCTTCGATAACATCATCGCCGCTGCCACCACCCAAACCAATACGGTAAATCCGGGCGGATCGCTTGGCCTTACGCTATCAGGCTCGAGCACCTTCCTTAACAATAAACTGGCCATTTTTGACGGCGGCGAGGTTTATGCACCCCACCAGGAATTTGCCGGCAAAACGATAACGCTTGAGGATAATGCGGCTTACATCGACCACGCCACCCACGTCGCGGGTACCATGATTGCCAAAGGCGTTTATCCGCCGGCAAAAGGCATGGCCTTCAACGCGGCAACGCTGCATTCCTACTATTTTGATAACGACGTTACCAAGATGAGTGCTGCGGCTCCCGATTTGCTGCTGTCCAACCACTCCTACGGCGACGAAGCGGGCTGGAGCTTTGACGATACCCAAAACGTATGGGATTGGTTTGGCCTGCCCGGCGACACAGTGGATTATAATTTCGGTTTCTACGGCACGCGGACCCAGCAATGGGACCAGATTGCGTATGATGCTCCTTATTACCTGATCGTAGAGTCGGCAGGCAATGCGCACGCTTATCCGGGGCCGGCAGTGGGAACGGATTATTACGGCTATGCTAATGATACCAGCCAGAACCTGACTGACCTTGGCCCCCGGCCTGCCACTATCAGCAGCAATACCGGCTATGAAACCATCAGCACCACCGGAAATGCAAAAAACATCCTGACAGTCGGGGCGGTGAACCCCCTTCCGTACGGCCCGCCAAACGGGCAGGCGGTTTCGGTTGGCTATTTCAGCAGTTGGGGGCCTACCAATGATGGGCGCATAAAGCCTGATATCGTAGGCGATGGGGTGAATGTCACCTCCTGCGGCTCGGAAAGCCCCGCGACGTATATTACGCTATCGGGCACTTCGATGTCATCGCCAAATGTTACCGGATCATTGTATTTGCTGCAGGAGTACTATGCGGAAAAGAATAACGGCGCTTTTATGCGCGCTGCGACCCTGAAAGGCCTGGCCTGTCACACCGCGCTGGATGCCGGCAACGTGGGCCCCGACTATGTATATGGCTGGGGTTTGCTCAACATGAAAAGCGCAGCCCAGGCGATAACCAATAACGGCACAAAAAGCCTGATCAAGGAAAATTCATTGGCGCAGGGGCAAACGCAAACGTTTAACGTGGTGGCATCGGGCGACGGGCCATTGTCGGCCACCATCTCCTGGACGGATCCGCCGGGAGCGGCAACGGCTGACGGAATTGTGGAAAGCCCGACACCTAAGCTGGTAAACGACCTTGACATCCGGGCGAGCGATGGGACCACAACCTTTTATCCCTGGGTTTTGGATCCTTCGAACCCTTCGGCGCCCGCCATGACCGGCGATAATGTACTCGACAACATCGAACAGGTTTTAATACCGGGCGCGGTGCCGGGGAAGGCTTACACCTTAACCGTGACGCAGAAAGGAACGCTGCAATCGGGTCCGCAGGATTATTCGCTTATCGTTACCGGGGCAGGCGGAAGCGCTTATTGTGCATCGGCCCCGCTCTCGTCCGCCGACTCAAAAGTAAACAGCTTCAGTCTCTCCAACGTTACCTACACGGCGCCGGCGGGCTGCACAACCTATACGGATAATACCGCGCTGACCATCCAATTGCAGCAGGGGCAAACTTATCCCTTGAATCTAACATTGGGCACCTGCGGGGCCAATGTTCCCGAAGCCGCTAAGGTTTACGTCGACTGGAACGGCGATGGCGTGTTTGAAGCGAATGAACTAGTGGCAACAACGAATGTGATCACCGGTACCGGGAACTATTCTACCAATATTACAATCCCAACAACCGTAGTGCCGGGGAATTATAGCCGCTTGCGCGTGGTGTTAGTCGAAACCGGCGACGTTTCGACCATACAGCCCTGCGGCTCGTACGGCGAGGGTGAGACCCAGGACTACCGGGTGCAGTTTGTTGAAACCACAACGGACGCGGGTATAGTCGCTATAACTTATCCCGATTCCACAGGTACATGCCCCGGACCTTCGCAGGTGACAGTAACGATTAAAAATTTTGGCAGCCAGCCCATCAGCAATATACCGGTTAACGTGACCATTACAGCTCCGGGAAATATCGTTACCAGTTTGAATCAAACTTATGTGCCTACGCTGCAGCCCCTTGACCAGGAGCAGTTTACCCTGAACGGCACCTTCAATGCCGTAGCGGGCGGCGTCTACACCATCACCGCGGCAACGGAACTGGCCAATGACCCGATTACCTCCAATAACGCGCAATCCGATACTATCACGGTAAATACGCCGCCTGTGCCTTCCGGCTTGCTGGCTTACTATTGCACGAACACCAAAAATTACCAGCTTTCGGGTACCGGCGACGGAGAAATGCTCTGGTATCAAAATAATACCGACACTATTCCTTTCGCCTTTGGCACGCCCGTGTTATCTACCGAGGCGCCGGTGAACAATACGTATTACGCAGGCCTAAATGATTTCCAGGGCAGCGTTGGCCCGAATACCAAGTATGTATTCGGTGGGGGAGGGTATAACCAATTTACGCCTTATGTGAATGTGAGCACGCGGATACCTATCATCATCAAAAGCGCCAGGATGTACATCGGCAATTCGGGGCAAATCACGTTTAACGTTACCAATGCCAATGGCGAGGTGGTATCAAGCGCTACCATAAACGCCATAGCCACGCGCACTACACCAGGCCCCGGCGCGCAGCCCGACGATCCCAACGACCCGGGAGTTGTGTATCCGCTTAACCTGTTGCTGCCTGCCGCCGGTGCCTACACCATCAGTACCATTTACGATGCCAATGTGACCATATACCGCAGCGATACACTTGTTACGGGGTATCCATTCAGGATCGGGGATGTTTTTAGTATAGAGGGGAACGACGCCACTTCAACAACAGACACCGCTTATTACAAAGGTTTTTACTATTATTTGTATGATCTCCAGTTGCAAAGCCCCGGCTGCGCTTCGACAGCCAAAACGGCGGTAACGCTTTCCACGCCGGTGATCACCCAAAACGGAACGATTTTGAACTCCAGCTTTTCCACGGGTAACCAATGGTATCTTGATGGAAAAGCCATAACCGGCGCAACCGGCCCAAGTTACACCCCCACGCAAAGCGGGAACTACACAGTGGGTATCACATTAAGCAGCGGCTGCCAGCTCCTGTCGGCCGTTTTTACTGATGTAGTCACCACCCCCGGCAATGGCAACAGCGACATCGGCCTGGTGATTTACCCCGTGCCCGCGAGCAGCCAGTTGAATGTTATTTTTGCCGCAGCGTCCAGCGCCAGTTTGAACATGTCGCTCATAGACGCTACCGGGCGCTATGTTTATTCAGGCCAGCAGACCGTTTCGGCAGGCAATGTGAGCACCGGCATCGATGTAAGCAGTGTGCCGCCGGGTACCTATGTTTTTAAATTGCTTTTAGGAACGAAAGCGTATTATAATAAGGTGGTGGTGATTAGGTGAGATATGAGATGTGAGAAGATGGTTAAAAGATCAGTAATAAAATAATTGCAACCAGCGCAGGCAAAGCCTGGATAAAAAATATCCGTTTGCTCACCGTTGCCGCACCATAAACGCCGGCGATTGCTACGCAGGCCAAAAAGAATAAGCTTACATTATGTTGCCATAGCGGATCGGTGATCAGCAGGCCCCAAAACAGGCCGGCGGCCAGGAATCCATTGTACAACCCCTGGTTAGCGGCCATCGTTTTCGTACTCTTAAACAGCTCAGGTGGGATAGTTTTAAAGACCTTCGGACCTTTTGTCGTCCATGCAAACATTTCGAGGTACAAAAAATAAAGGTGAAGAACAGCAACCAGGCCGGTCAAAATTTTTATAAGCAATTCCATCGTATCAGGTTATAATAAGAGTTAGTATTTTATGCGAAAAAATATCCGCCCTTGTTGGTGTTTTCACCAACAAGACCAGCGTAATTATGGTGATAACACCCTTTTTCAGGCGCGCAGGAGCCTGAAGTGCAAAGGCGACTTGTGCCCTTTCGACAGGCTAATGAACTATGCAGGTACCCACATTATTCGTTCAACCAAAAATACGTCAATATTCCCAACAAAACTCCCTAATTTCCAGCGCTTTTACCCGCAATAAAATTTTCGTAAGCTTACTCTCAGTGTAACGTGGGCTTACAGTTACAGTAAGCTTAGCAAATCCCGATTTGTGCTCGCCATAAAAACAAAACATATTTGCAGGGGATCGTAATTTTAAACGGAGATCGGTCCGAGGTGAACCTCTTTAATCGTCGCAAAAATCACATCAATTTTGGATTTTCTGACTTAAGACTCAAGACTTCGGACTTAAGACTTCAAAAGCCCCCATAGTTCTTTGAAATTATTTATTTATGCTGCATACACGCAAATGTGAGTACTTTTCAGGCTTGGTTTACATTTTTGTTTCTGCCTCTATCGTTGTTATGATGCAATTTAAATCATTTATAACCAGTAGTTTATGTGTAACTGCTTGATTTCGGATTGCCTTGTTGTACAGGTCCTTTCTGCTTTTGTCAAGTGGAAGAAACCTAATAATAACCCCGCAAAAAACATAGCATTAACCTCGCATCAGCAATGCAAATCAGGGCAAAAACACATCCAAAACCCAACATTAACCTCGCATCAACCCCGCATTAAAAAAAGTTCTAAAAGGCGAAAAAAGCCCGGAAAAAGCACCATAAATTGCTAAAAAGTGGCTGAAAAGCACCACATAAGCACCACGAAGGCATCATCAAAATGGTCGGATTTACATCCAAAAAAAGCTGTAGATAGCTGACTATTAGTTCTTTGAAATATCAAATGTTGGTTTTGAATAGGAGTTGCCAACGTTTCAACATTACAACGTTTCAACATTACAACATTACAACCCATCCCTAAAACGTATACTTCAGCCCAATCGCCGGCGCCAGGTCAAAGTACGGGCCGCTGGCAAGCTCCGCACGGGGATTAAGATCGACACTGACAGCTATAGGCGATTTTGGTATGATATATTCCAGCCCTAAAACGCCGTCAACCCCGAGCAATATATGGGCCGAATTGTAGGTCTCTTCGTTCCCGCCGATTGTTTGATAAACACCGGCTCCTTCGCCGCCGATATGCGCCCCGGCGCCGTAGTAAAATTTTAGTTCAGGTACGCCAAAGGCTTCCTGGTTGAATTCGTACAAGCCGGTAAAAACCACGCCATGTGAGCGGAAGCCCAGCTCGCCCTCGAGGGATACGGAAGTGTTTGCGAAGTATTTGATCGAAACACCATTTTCGTAACCGCCAAATTTTAGGCCGACTGCCGTTTGGTAACCGGGAGTGATAGATTGCGTGTTCGCTTGCGCCCTTGATTGGTTGCTGATCAGCAGAGCAGCGCATAAAATGGATAGGCTGAATAGTAATTTTTTCATAGGTATGTTTGGGCTAAAACGGCAACATGCCGCTTTTATGTTCTTTGGTAACCCTATTGATTGCGTTTGGTTTTGAAGGGATTGATTTTCAATGGCAAAATTTGGCCCGAGATTGGCCGATATTTGGCACATAGATGGCATTTTCGTCGACATAAAAGGGTAAATTAGGCCCCTAATTTGAAAGGATTGAGACTTACGAAGTTTTAGAAACTTCGTAAGTCTTTCCTGTGACGGAAAAATATGGATAGACTACGAAAAATGAACAGCAACCCAACAAACAGACTGACAGCGACCAGAACGGTTTTTTCTTTTATATTTATTTTATGCCTCAGCTTTTTAAATACCGTTGACGCCCGCCAACTGCCGGATACTGGGACCTACAAAAACGGAATGGTAGTATGCGCCATGCCGCAGGCTTCGCAGGTGGGACTGGATATTTTAAAAAAAGGAGGCAATGCTGTTGATGCTGCGATTGCAGTGCAATTTGCCTTAGAAGTTACCCACCCCCAGGCGGGAAACATAGCCGGCGGTGGTTTTATGGTTTACCGATCGGCTTCTGGGAAAACCAATACCCTTGATTTCAGGGAAAAAGCCCCGGCTGCTGCCAGCCGCAACATGTTCCTGGATAGTACGGGCACGGTTATCCCGAATATGAGCCTCGCCACGCGGCAGGCTTCGGGTGTGCCGGGGTCTGTTGATGGAATGGCGGAAGCTTTTAAAAAATATGGCAGCTTAAAATGGGCCGAACTGGTACAGCCCGCGATAGACCTGGCGCGGAACGGTTTCCCGATCACCAGGAAGCTTGCGGCAGATTTGAATTACGGTCGCGGGCAGTTTATCAAGCTGAACCCTGGCAAAAATTATTTATTGAAAGAAGGCGGCTGGAAAGAAGGCGACCTGCTGGTGCAGGAAGACCTTGCCAAAACGCTGGAACTGATAAGGGATAAGGGCAGGGATGGTTTCTACAAGGGCAAAGTCGCCGATGAGATCGCCGCTGAAATGAAAGCCGGCAATGGGCTGATCACCAAAGCCGACCTGGAAAATTACCATGCTGTTTGGCGGCCGGCCATTACCGGCAGCTACAAGGGTTACCGGATCATCACCATGCCGCCGCCTTCCAGCGGAGGCATAGCTTTGCTGCAGTTATTGCAATCGGTGGAAAGTTATCCGCTTAGTCGCTGGGGATTTAACCGGGATAGCACGGTGCAATTGATGGTGGAGGCCGAACGGCGGGTTTATGCTGACCGTTCGAAATACCTGGGCGACCCGGATTTTTATAAAGTCCCGGTTGACAGCCTGCTCAATCCGGCCTACAACAAAAAGCGGATGAGCACCTTCAGTTGGGCGGCGGCCACCCCGAGCCAGTCGGTACTTCCCGGTACTTTTGCCGGTTATGAAAGCGACCAGACCACCCATTATTCCATTGTTGACAAAGCGGGAAATGCGGTGTCCATTACGACCACGCTTAACGGCGGCTTCGGCTCCAAAATATTTGTGGGTGGTGCGGGCTTTTTGCTGAATAATGAAATGGATGATTTTAGCTCCAAGCCGGGTGTTCCGAATATGTTCGGGCTGGTGGGCGGCAAGGCAAACAGCATTGAGCCGGGTAAACGCATGCTTTCGTCGATGACGCCGACCATCATTGAAAAAAATGGCAGGCTATTTATGGTTGACGGAACGCCGGGTGGATCAACGATCATCACCTCGGTTTTTCAGACCATCCTTGATGTGACAGATTTTGGCATGGATATGCAGCACGCAGTTGATGCCAAACGTTTCCATCACCAATGGCTGCCGGACGAAGTGACCGAAGAGAAAGGCGCTTTGGACGATGCAACCAAAGCAATATTGACTAAGAAGGGATATGTTATTAAAGACATCGGCGGGATTGGCCGGGTTGATGCCATTTTGGTAACGCCGACTGGCTACCAGGGCGGGGCGGATCCCCGCGGGGATGATACGAAGCTTGGTTGGTAGCTGGGAGAGTTTGCAGTTGGCAGTAGCAGTTTGCAGATACGCGAAGGAAAAATAGAAAATGTAGGGATCATTGCTGTGAAGAAACAAAAAACCGTAAACGCCGAAGGGCCTTTGAGCACCTAAAAAAAATCAACAGTAGCGAAAAATCGTAAATCGTAAATCGTAATTCGTAAATTAAACTAAGTTTGCTGCCTATGTCGTCGAACGTAAAGCACCAGGAGACCATTGATTATTTTTTGAAGATAGTTTGGCAAACGGTTGCTAATAAATACAATCATTTGGTTTCCGACTTCGGGATAACACAGTCTATCGGCTACCTGCTGATCAACATCAACGAAAAGGAAGGGACTACGGTTTCGCAGGCGGCGACGCTGCTGGGGCTAAAGTCGACGAGTTTGTCGCGGATGCTGCGGCAGGTGGAGGAAATGGGACTGATCTACCGCGAATCAAATGCGGGGGATAAACGTTCGGTAAAGATCTATCTAACGGAAACAGGCAAACAAAAACGGCACCAGGCCCGCGTTTTGGTGCGGCAGTTTAACAACTACCTTGACGACCACATCAGCGAAAACGACCGGGAGGCCTTGATCAGGATACTGAATAAGATCATGAAGCTGACGGGAACTTTTAAACCGGGCAGTTTTTGATCTTTTGTAACCTGCGTGTTGCCTGGCTCTTCGTTCGTGAATTTAACCACAGGGGGCCCCGAAGTTTTCATTTGGTTCCTGAATCCGGATTTTTCAGACCTATAGTGTCAAGGCAATTTAACCAACTTGCCGCATTTAATTAATTTACTATTTTTGGTGAACCAACCAAAAATTATGAACCGTTACTGTATCGCTCTGTTTATGCTGTTGGCGTTTATTATTTACGCAAACCCCGCACACACACAATCCAAAGTCCTTACTGAAACCGCACCTGAAGCCGGCGGATTTTCAACCGCCCGCCTGGCCCGGCTGGATTCAGCAATGAAGGCATGGGACGACCAGAAATGGGTTAATGGCTCGGCAGTATTGATCGCCCGCCATGGAAAGATCGTTTTCTATAAGGCCCACGGTTACAATGACGAAGCGGGAAAAGTGCCCCTCGACAAAACGGCTATCTTTCGTATCGCTTCGCAAACAAAAGCCGTTACCGTGGCAGCGGTAATGATGCTTTGGGAAGAAGGAAAGTTTTCATTGGATGACCCGGTTTCCAAATTCATTGCGTCCTTCGCCAATGAAACAGTGCTGGCAACCTTCAATCCGAAGGATACCACCTATACGACTGTTCCCGCGAAACGGCCGATTACCATCCGCGACTTACTTACCCATACATCCGGTCTGGGCTATCCAGCCATCGGCACCCCGGCCGAAAATGCCATTTATGCAAAGGCCAATCTCACTGGCGGCGTAGGCACCAAAGGACAAACGCTTGCTGATGCGATGAGCCGCCTGGGCAGCGTACCCTTATTCTTCCAGCCCGGCACACAATGGAAGTACGGCCTGAACATGGACCTATTGGGTTGCCTGGTCGAAAAATGGTCCGGCATGACGCTGGAAGAGTTTTTTACAAAGCGCATTTTTGAACCCCTTGGGATGAAGGATACCTATTTTAATGTGCCGGCCTCAAAAGGGTCAAGGCTGGTAAATTTCTTCCAGGGCGACTCGACAGGAACCATAAAGAGATCCGCATCAGTTTTTAACGGTGCGCTCGATATGAATTTCCCCCTTCAAAAAAGCACGTATTTTTCGGGCGGCGGCGGTTTGTGCTCCACCCTTTATGATTATGCCATTTTATTGCAGATGTACTTAAATAACGGCGAGTATAACGGTGTACGGCTGTTGTCGCGCAATACAGTTCGCATGATCACCGAGAACCAAATCGGCGACCTGCACCCAAATATTGGCGAAAATGCCGCCTATAATAAATTTGGCTTCGGCTTTTTCATCATCTCCGAAGAGGGCAGCAGGTTGGGACCCAGCCAGGCAGGTACCTACGCATGGGGTGGCGTATTTTCCACTTCGTACTGGGTCGACCCGAAAGAGGATATGATCGTATTGGCCTACGAACAGATGTGGGGGCCCTATGTTGCAAATACTGCCAAAGCGTTTAAGCCTTTGGTGTACCAGGCGATCAATGACTGAGGGGCGACGATATTAAAAAAAAAGAAGTTGCCCTCTTTGCCGCCCGCGGCAGAGAGGGCAGAACGAGCGAAGCGATGTTCGGGTGAGTTAACGGAGCGCGTCAACTACCGCCAATGCATCCGTTAATTGAACTACACCGCCTCCCTGATCACCCGTTTTCCCTGTGATACCTGTCTCTTAGCGCAGATTTCAAAAACTTACCCACCGATGTCCTCGGTATGGCGTCGATAAAAGCGAAGCCTTCCGGTAGCCAAAACTTTGCAAACGTGCCGGCAAGAAATTCCCTCAGCTCATCAGCCGAAACAACCTTGCCCTCCCTTGGCACCACGTAGGCAAAGGGTCGCTCCATCCACTTATCATCCGGGATGCTGATAACCGCCGCCTCGAGCACTGAAGGGTGACCCATTAAAGCATTTTCAAGCGCTACGGAACTGATCCATTCCCCGCCTGATTTGATAACATCTTTGCTGCGGTCTTTGATCTCGATACAGCCATCCTCGCTGATGCTCACAATGTCCCCTGTCTGGAGCCAGCCATCCGGTGTGAATTTTTCTCCCGGATCCGCATCGCCGTAGTAAGAAGCAGCTACCCAGGGGCCGCGTACCTCCAGTTCACCCACCGCGCTGCCGTCCCATGGGATGAGGCCGAGTTCATTTCTTCCGCGAAGCTCTACAAAGGGCACAGGAAAGCCCTGCCTTGTTGCGTGATCGTATTGATCTTCTTTGGACGCATTTTCCAGGTCGCTGGTGATCACAGCAGTGGTTCCCAAAGGAGACATTTCCGTCATGCCCCAGGTATGAAGCACCTGGATGCCATAGCGTTCATCGAAGGATTTCACCAGGAACCGCGGCATCGCCGATCCACCCAGCGCCATGGTGCGCAGGTAGAGTTTATAGTGCTGCGGGTCGGCATCCAGCTTGTTCAGGATGCTCATCAGCACGGTAGGTACGCCGCCGGTGAACGTTACTTTCTCGGATTCGAAAAGTTCGAGCAGGCTTTCTGCGTCGAGATATGGACCGGGAAATACTTGCGTCGCCCCCGTAAAAGCACAATTATATGGCAGGCCCCAGGCGCCCGCATGAAACATGGGCACGATGGGAAGCGCGACATCACGTTCGGTAATACCCACGCCGGCACAGGTTAACATTAAGGAGATGGCATGCAGCATGATGGAACGATGTGAGTACAGGAGGCCTTTGGGCTTCCCGGTAGTACCCGAGGTATAACACATAAAGGCAGCCGTATTTTCATCTCCCTCAAAGGGCTGGAACTCGCTTTCATCACCAGCGGCCAATACGTCTTCATAGTTTAAATATCCTTCGGGAATCGGTTCGTCCGTTTGCGGAATGACGATCACCCTGGAAACACTTACCGAAGACTTGAACTTTTCAAACAGCGGCAGCAAAACCTGGTCCACGATAAGTATCTTATCCTCGGCATGGTTCACAACAAACCTAAGCTCATCCGGGCTAAAGCGCAGGTTGAGGGGATGGACGACTGCGCCAATGCACGGGACGGCAAAATAGGCCTCCAGGTGCTGGTAATGATTCCAGCTAAGGGTAGCAACCCTGTCGCCTTCGGCAATGCCAAGCTGCTGAAGCGCCACTGCTAATTTTTTGGTACGCGCCGCAAAATCGCGGTAAGTGTAGCGATGAATACTTTTATCCGGAAGACGGCTGATGATTTCTTTCTTTGCAAACAAACTTTCCGCCCTCCGCAAAATGGTCGGAAGCGTAAGCTGGCAATCCATCATCAATCCTCTCATAGAAATGAAAAAAATGTGTTAACGGTGAATAATTGATCGGTTGAAAGATAGGCAAAAAAATAAAAATGGGGTAAGAGGGCTAAGTCTATTTTTGTTTTGACCCGGGATTTGCTAATATGCAAAAATTCCCTGAAATTGCCGGGAGGTTGAGCCGTTTGAAATATTTTAACGGGCGCATGTCAAATTGTCGCTTTTTTAACCAAACGTTCCGATGGAACGCCATAGTCACTATGATTTTTCAAACAATCATCCGCTAAACGCGGACGAGAATAATGTGCTCATCCCGTAGGGATATCTGGTTGGTAGAAAAGAAAAAAAAGGTCTTCACGTTCCGTAGGAACGTTTCGTGCTGTGCGGCAACTCGATTTACGCCCTGTTTTAGCTCGATTAAAAGGCTTCATTATTATATTGGCGATCAATACGATACCAACCTTCTTTTATAAACCAATTTTTAGCGCAACCTGATCAATTTAAAGCCCTTATGCAAGTGAATGGAACTGCCCGTAATGAGGAAGTAAGCAACCTGTACCGGAATTATGTATTAGTGATGCTCACCCTGGTGTATGTCTTCAACTTTATAGACAGGCAACTCCTCGTTATTTTGCAGGAGCCGATCAAAAAAGACTTACACCTTTCTGATACGCAGCTTGGGCTGCTATCGGGCTTTACATTTGCCATATTTTATGTCACCCTTGGCATTCCCATTGCCCGTATGGCTGATAAACGGAGTCGCCGTAATACCGTGGCCATATCGTTGAGCATATGGAGCATCATGACCGCCTGCTCCGGGTTTGCCCGAAATTTTGTCCAATTACTATTGGCGCGCATTGGGGTGGGGGTTGGAGAAGCCGGCGGAAGCCCACCGGCCCACGCGATGATATCGGATTATTTCCCGCCTGAAAAAAGGTCCACAGCACTTTCGATCTATTCTGCGGGCATTTATTTGGGCACACTGGTTGGATATTCCATGGGCGGATACCTGAACCATCAGTTAGGATGGCGGATGGCATTCGTTGCTTTGGGAATCCCCGGCGTTGCTTTCTCGCTGCTGTTTTATACAACGGTAAAGGAACCTAAGAGAGGGGCAACCGATTTGGGTGTAGTTCAGGAGCCCCATTCTTTTGCTGAAGTTCTGAAGGTACTTTATTCCTCCAAAACCTTCGTTTGCCTTGCATTTGCTTCCGCCCTGAACGTGTTTTGCATTTATGGCCTGATGAATTGGGTGCCTTCTTTCCTGGTCCGGCTTCATGGTATGACGATCGCTCAGGTCGGCGCTATTCTTGGCCTCATACTCGGCTTTG
>Ga0206808_1009_pt1 | contig 69334 bp, 66 predicted proteins | sample Alteio_BWOrgCont_58_FD_152899 | JGI IMG/M metagenome (GOLD analysis project Ga0206808, IMG submission 152899) | Enriched cells from forest soil in Barre Woods Harvard Forest LTER site, Petersham, Massachusetts, United States -... | ecosystem: Environmental > Terrestrial > Soil > Temperate forest >...
CCGGAGCCGACGGAGATTTGATCAAAGCAAAAAAACGACCCGTAAAAACCATTGATTATGGCTTTGTGGGAGACCTGGATACTCATTCTGTTAACAAAGAAAATCTGATCAGTCTTTTAGAAGCCGGATTTACGCCTGCTTTTTGTGCATTGACACATGATGGAGAAGGGCAATTGCTTAATACCAATGCCGATACGATCGCCTCGGCACTGGCGATTGCGCTGGCGGGTGACTACGAGACTACGCTGGTGTATTGTTTTGAGAAAAAAGGCGTGTTAAAAGATATCAATGATGAAGGCTCGCTTATTAAAGATATCACTCCGGCATACTATGAAGAATTGAAGCAGCAACAGGTGATACACAGCGGGATGCTACCCAAGCTGGATAATGCCTTTTCGGCCATTGCCTGCGGGGTTAGCGGTGTAGTGATAGGTCATTCGGATGACCTCCCGAATTTAAAGAACAAGAAACCATTTGGAACGCATTTATACAGCAACACATGAACTCACAACAGCATATAGCCATTTTAGGGAGCGGTAACATTGGGCTTTCGCTGGCCAACGGGCTGGTAAAAGCAGGAAAATGCAAGCCCCAGCAAATTTCGCTCACCCGGAGAAATGTGGGCGCCCTGGCAAAGTTTGACGAGTTGGGCTATTACACAACCGACAATAATTTAAAGGCGGTGAAGAAAGCCGACTTTGTGGTACTGGCGGTTTTGCCCCAGCAACTCAATAAACTGCTGGAAGAAATACGGCCGGCGCTAAAGGCTGATAAGCAATTGCTGATCTCGGTTGTATCGGGCGTAAGCTGCGCGGATATACGCAAGCAACTCGATTTGAACGTACAGGTTGTGCGCGCGATGCCCAATACAGCCATCGCTATCGGCCAATCGATGACCTGTATTGCGACCGACACCGCCACGCCGAAGAACATCAATTTTGTAAGATCGCTGTTCGATACCGTGGGCACAACCATACAGATCAACGAAGAATTGATGACATCAGCCACGGCGCTTTGTGCCTGCGGGATCGCGTTCTTTTTAAGATCTATCCGTGCGGCATCGCAAGGCGGTACCGAGATCGGTTTTCATGCGCACGACGCACTGAAAATGGCGGCTCAAACTGCCAAAGGCGCTGCAGACCTTCTTTTACAGCTTTCCTCCCACCCCGAACAGGAAATTGATAAAGTTACATCGCCAAGCGGCTGTACCATTGCGGGGTTGAATGAGATGGAGCACCACGGATTTAGTTCAGCGATGATCAAGGGTATTAAATTATCGGCACAGAAGGCGGGGGATTTGTACCAGGGGAGTTAGGCAGTTGGCGGTGGTGAATGGTGAGTAGTGAATTGTTAGTGGCAGGGGGCAGTAGCAGTGGCAGTTGGCGGTGGTGAGTGGTGAATCGTTAGTGGCAGGGGGCAGTGGGTAGTGGTGAATGGTGAGTAGTGAATCGTTAGTGGCAGTGGGCAGTGGCAGTGGTGAAAAAGTCCGAAAGTTGGATAAGCCGTTGATTTAGATACTGCACTCGTTTAGGGACTTTAGGAATTTGTCCCTCCCTCCTTTTTCGATATCAATGATTCGCAGATCGATCCAGTAGTTAGGCTTTTTATTGAACAGCTTTAGCCGTATCCATTTTAGCAGCCTGAAAAGCGGGTTCTTTACCCTGGCGATATATTGCTCCGGGCGATATAACTTTATACAGAGCGATGTATCGGCCGCTATTACTTCCTCAATGTCAGCCCAATCGTACCGGGTGTTTTTATAACGGTCGAGGATGTAAACCTTGTTCGCGGTGAAGATCGGTTTTTTCAGGACTTTGAAATACGCCAGGAAGATGAGGTGCCAGGCGATGATCAATGCGCCCATGCCAAAGAAAAGCAATAAAAATGGATTGTATGAGGACCAGGTTTTGATTCCGTACCAGGATGCCACCACCATGCAGGCCAGATACAGGAAAAATTGTTTGCCTAACTTTACGTAACAAAACATCGGCATTTTTTAATACTCACCTTTTAATACTGCACCAATTTAGATAGTTTAATACATCCCGGTACATCAATTCAAGCACCATAATATATAAAAATTTGTCATTTCGACCGAGGTACGAGGAGAAACTCTCTCCTGATCCCAGCGAAGAATCTTATACACCTGATAGTACGACTGTATAGCCCGCCTGTATGGCGTATAAGATCTCTCCTTCGTCGAGATGACAAAAAAGGGTGGTGGGATGAAATTCCACTATTCAAGGTAATAGTGCTCCACCCCTTCCAATTGTTCGTTTAGCTCATAAACTAAAGGGATACCCGTTGGGATATCCAATTGCGTTACCTGCTCGTCGCTAAGGTGATCGATGTACTGAATTAGGGCCCGCAGGCTGTTGCCGTGTCCGCAAACGAGCACCTTTTGGTCTTTCCGGATTTCGGGGACGATAAATTCGTTCCAAAAGGGCAAAACCCGGTCCATGGTTCCGCTTAGGTTTTCGGTAAGGGGCAGTTCACGTTCGGTGAGGTGTTTATAACGCGGATCTTTGCCGGGATACCTGTCGTCATCTTTTGTGATGGCAGGCGGCAGCTCTTTCGGGTCGCGGCGCCATTTGTGAACCAGTTCGGCTCCGTATTGGGCTACAATTTCATCCTTATTTAAACCCTGCAAGGCGCCGTAGAAGCGTTCATTCAGCCGCCACGATTTTTGGACGGGTATCCACAATTGGTCCAGTTCTTCCAGAACGATGTTGATTGTCTTGATGGAACGCTTTAGTACGGATGCGAAGCCGAAATCAAAGTTATAGCCATGGCTTTTTAGCAGTTGCCCAGCTTTTATGGCCTGTGAAACCCCTTCTTCACACAGGTCTACGTCCGTCCAGCCGGTAAACCTGTTTTCTTTATTCCAAACGCTTTCACCATGGCGAAGCAGCACTAATTTTTGCATAAGAGGATTGTTGGGCCGAAGTTAAGAACCGTTTGCAAATAAAATTGGGAAATGTGGATGGAAGCGCTAAATTGCATTGAAAACCAATTTAAAACCTTTAAGATCATGATCCCAACAACTCCCGTTACGGTAAAGGATGGTATTGCCAATCCTGCGCCCCTTGGCCTTTGCGCCTTTGGTATGACAACCGTTTTGCTAAACCTGGCCAACGCAGGTTTTATCGAACTTAACTCCATGATATTGGCCATGGGCATCTTTTATGGCGGCCTGGCGCAGGTGATCGCCGGTGTCATCGAATCTAAAAAGAATAACACTTTCGGGCTAACCGCCTTTACCTCTTATGGTTTCTTCTGGCTGTCGCTGGTAGCGTTGATCCTGATGGGCAAGTTTAACTGGTTCGCCGGACCTTCCGGCAGCGCTTTGGCGGCCTACTTTGTTGTATGGGGCTTGTTTACCTTATGTTTGTTTTTCGGTACGTTGAGGCTCAACCGGGCATTGCAAGTTGTTTTTGGCACGCTTGTTATTTTGTTTATCCTGCTGGCCATCGAAAAAGGTGCGGGGAGCGAAAGTGCAGGTAAACTGGCAGGTTATGAGGGGATAATTTGCGGCCTGTCGGCGATATATGCAGGCATAGCGAATTTGTTGAACGAGGTTTATGGGCGGGATGTGTTGCCGATTGGGAAAGTTTAACACGAGGTGCAGTTTGAATTGGCGCTGGTTACCCCCGCACGTGCGGGGTTCCTAACGGAACGTGAAAAACGTTTATTTATATATTTCTACCAACCAGATGTCCGCTTTTAGCGGATGGGAATAAACGTGTGCCGTAGATGGAGAGCACAGCCTGCATTGGCGCAATTGCCTGATGATTAGTTGCGTACCTACGGCACGCTAACTTTCCTTTATTAATTTTCTACCGATATTTTGCACCTACGGCGCAATGAGGAGTAAAATATGATGACACATTTGTGCTTTTTACGGCCTTTAATTTGTGGCCAAACTTAAACTTCAAAGGAGAAATCCCAGGCGATCACCATTATTTGGAAATCTTGCGGACATCAATATTGACAACACAAAGAACTGTATTTTTGCTTCACCGGGCTCTCAACCGTTCGGAATATTTTAATGAAAGACTTTAAGAAGTATTACCGCCTTCCGGCTACCCCGGAGGAGATCTATATTGCGCTGACCAACCCGTTTACGATCGAGTTGTGGACAGGCGAAGCAGCGGAGATGTCGACAGAACCTGGTTCAGAATTTTCGATGTGGGAAGGCAGCATTGTTGGGAAGAACTTTGAGTTCGAGGAAAATAAAAAGATCGTGCAGCAATGGTATTTCGACGGGCAGCCGGAGCCGTCTATTGTAACTATTAAACTTCATCCGGATAAGGATGGCACATCGGTTGAACTGAAGCATACCAATATTCCGGATTCCGAATATACTGAATTCGCTGAAGGCTGGGACGAGAGCTATTTTGGGGCGTTGAATGAGTTTTTTGAGGGAGAGTGAGTCTTAGTTCGCAAGTTGCCGGTCCCTATAAGTCGTTCATGATCAGCATGCAGTATGCTAATCACATCACAGGCGTGTTTAGATATGGATAGTGCGCTGTGGCAGGCATTCCGCCGTCGCTGAAGCTATGGCGGATGAAAGGCGTAAAAGCATGGCGTATAGGCCTTTGCCCACATGGTTCGAGGGCCTGCCATTGACACCCTGATCGTTATGGCGGGTACCCGGCATGACCCGGGGGAAATTGCCGAATAAATATTATCTTTTGCTGTGTGCTTCTATGTAAGCAGCCATCGTAGCAACATCCACCAATGCCTTGCGGCCTTCGCGGGGATCGCGGATATCGATGCCATATTCCTTTTTTAATAAGACGATCAATTCCAGCGAATCGATAGAATCCAGTCCTAAGCCTTCGCCAAACAGCGGTTCATTGTCCTTAATATCATCCGGTGTAAGGTCGGTAAGATTTAGAAATTTTATCAGCTGTTCTTTTAGCTGTTGGCGCAGTGTGGTGTTATCCATCGGATTTATATTAAATTTTTTCGTTTGAGCTGAAAAAAGATGACCAGCTGAAACACAAGGGTAATAATAAATAAAGGAATTAAGTTTACAAAAACGTCGCTTAATTTTCCTCCAAGCAGGAACAGGTCATAATAGGCCTGGAGCGACCAGTGGAGCGGCGATAAGTTCGAGACCGTCCTCAATCCGCCCTGCATGGCGAAGCTCGGAACCATTAATCCACCCATAACGGACAAAATAACAATTGATACCGCGCCGAAACCATTTCCCTGCACCTGGGTGGTAGCAAAAACGCCCACCATAATTGCATAGCTAACTGCGCACCAGCCGGTAATTACCGTGGCAATGACCAGGGCGGTCAAATCAGATGGCAGGTTTAAACCAGGCAAACCGATCAATGGAAACAGATAAATGCCCATCGAAAATATCACCATGGCCTGGAGCAATGTTACGCCAAGATAAGTGATCTGCTTGGACAACATGCCGACATTGTAGTTGGTTGGCAATGTTTTGAGCCGGATAAAACTGCCGCTCGTTTTTTCGCGCACAACGCTTGCGCTTAGCGACATGATGATAAAAAACATAGCGAATATAGTCCAGGCGGGTACATTATGCTGCGTGGTGTTGGGCAATCCCAATCCCCCGGTTTTAGATACCGACACCATGCCGATGGCCGACTGGGTGTTGAGCATTTCGTTTTCGAGGTCGGGAGGCAATTGTTTTTCATTTATTGCATAGTACAATTTACGCAAAGTCTCGCGCCCCTCAACCAGTTGCAGTGCGCTTGTAAGACCGCCCTGTACCGAAAATCGCAACGATTCCTGCAGAATAGGGCTAAAATATAAAGTAAAAGGAGGCTCGGGCAGAAAAGCTTTGTGCCGCGTGGAGTCGGGCTGCAAGCCAAAACTCTTTAATGACTTATTTGCCGAATTTTGCGCTTTGGCACCTTCCCTTTCAGAAAAATCCGCCGGTATCATGATGGCCAGCTGCGCATCTTTATCCTTCATCGCCTGTTTGATGTCTTCGGGCGATTCGTTTTTTGGTAAAGGCGAAACTTTTAGCAATCCCACCCTATTGATAGCGCTGATCAACTGCAGGCTGGCTTGCCCGGTATCTTTATTGCAAACCAACAGGGGTAGTTTTGATTTGCCTATTAACTGGAACGTGCTGTTTTGGATGCTGGTAACCACCACAACCAAAATAATGGGCATCACAAACATCAGCAAAATGCCAGTGCGATCGCGCAGCAATATTTTGCAGTCTTTCTTTATGGTGACCCAAAGTTTGTACATCAGTCTCTGAATTCCTTTCCGGTTAAGCTAATAAACAATTCCTCAAGACTTTTCTTCTTGTATTTTTTGCTCAATTCTTCCAGTGTACCTTCCGCAATTATCTTTCCGCTGTCAATCAGGGCCATCTGCCTGCAAAGCGTTTCGGCCTCGGTTAACTGGTGCGAGGTATAGATCAAAGTGGTACCGTTGTCGTTGAGCTCTTTAAGGTAACTAATGATGGCATGACGGGTTTGTACGTCCACACCGACGGTCGGCTCGTCCAAAAAAAGAACGGAGGGGTTGTGGATCACCCCTATCGCCAGGTTTACACGGCGCTTCATGCCGCCCGAAAACTTGCCAACCTCTTTATCCTTCACATCTTCGAGCCCTAAAATGCTTAACAGTTCCGCAGTGCGTTTCTTTGTCCGTTTGCGGTCCAGGCCGGCCCAGGCTCCATAAAACTCCAGGTTCTCCATGGCGCTTAACTCGCGGTAAAAGGAAAAATCCTGCGGCACAAAACCGAATAACCTGTTCACCTTTTTACTGCTGGTGCCCATCTTGTGCCCTAACAGCCTGATTTCGCCGACGCTGGGATTCAGTACTCCGGTCATCAGGTTCATCAATGTAGTTTTGCCCGCGCCATTCGGCCCGAAAAGGCCGAAACTTTCGCCCTTTTCAATATTGAGATTTAAACCTGACAGCAAAGCCGCATCTGTTCCCGGATACCGGAAGTCGATGTGCTCTATACTCATCGCCATTGGGTTTACTATTGCCATTTTATATTTTTTAGCGCCAGGAACGCATTCTTTTCGACTTCGGATATTTCAACGAGGTAATCGCCCATCGCATCAAAATCTGCCTGGCTCCCCAGGCGTCCTTTGTAAATACCTGCAGCATGCACAGCCGATTCGCGCCACTTATCGCCCGCCGCAGTAAACTGCGCGGAAATATCTTCTAACTGGTTCCCGGGTGAATATGCTTCAGCCTGCTGTAAAAACGCCGCATAAATATATCGGAATCCGCCACCGCCAGTGCCAATTTCCTCCTGCATCCGAACCATTTGCGCCAGGTAAGAACCGGCTTTTTCAATGCCGAGCTTATCGCGCCACTTTTTTATTTTCAGGCCGGTGGTCTTTATCCCTTTTACCCCGGCAAACGGCCCGGGTATGCTTAGCATATTGAATACGTTTTTTTGTACGCCGCTTTTGATTGCTTTTTTAATCGTTTCGTTGTTAATTTCAATTTTTTTTGCCGGGTAGTACAGGTGTCCCCTTGGCGCCAGCGCGCCTTTGGCGAAGCGTACCCGCTCCAGCTCATAGCTGGTTAAAACGCTGGGGAATTCCATGATCGGGTCGCTCACTGTATAGTTATCGCCGGTTTTGTCAAAGACGACGATGTTGTGGGCATTGAAATGGAAACGGTATTCCTTTGGGAAATAGGGTAAATAATAAACTCCTACCTGGGCGCCGACGGGTATCCCCTCTTCGAGGCGATCATCCAAAAACCGGGCGGCTGTTTCCTTCGACCGGAACTTTTTGCGGGTTACGGGGATGCCCAATGATTTGCAGGTCCGGTTAAAAATAAAACCGGGCATGTTTCTGAATGCGATGGCCGGGCCATTGTTTATTTTGATGAAAGGAACCTGCACATAAAACAAACCCGCGCCAATCCCGAACGCCAGCGGCTCGGTAATTTTCCCTCCTGAAGTTTGCCGTAATAGGTTGCTGGTTACGCCCGATTCACAATGCGCGCCCTGGTGGTGCTCGAACTCAATCTTCATGAACGGTCATACTTTTTAGATCATCGATGCTGATATTGAAGGCATCGGCATATTTTTGTAATGTTTTGGATGATAGCTTGTTGAATACTCCCGGCTTGGTATGTCTTTTTATCTGCCATTGCCAGAAGCCTGTATAGCCCGCCAGTATAGCGGTATCCATTAAGCGGTATTCCATAAAAAATAAAACCGGGCTGGCATTGTTAGTCAATACTTTTTGTTTGGCGGCGGCAATGCGTTTTTCGATATCCCCCCAGGCAACTTCAAGAGCCGATTTTTTTACATCCCAGCCAATGCTTTGCTCGGCCACATATTTACCATTGTTATCCGTTGCATAACAGAGCTCCCTGGTTATTTTGCCAAGCGCGCTTAAATCCTGTGGAACTTCGTTTTTTTTTCATTTTTTTACCCCGTCTGACTTCGGACTTTCCCGATCGCAATCGGGACGTCTTTAGGCCTAAACTACCGTAAGCATTGCATACATATACGAAAAACGTGCACTTTCGGGCACCAGCAACAGTATTTTTTCTCCTTTTTTCAGCCGCCCGCTGTTAAAAAGCTCATCTATCATCAGGTAGACCGATGCCGCCCCCACATTACCAACGGTATATAAATTTATAAACCATTTCTCGTAAGGGATGCCGCCGCCGTATATATCTATCATGTCATAGATCTTCGGGCGGAAAAAATCGCTGGAGATATGTGGTAAAAAGTAGTCGATGTCGGCTACCGTCAGGCCTTTCTTCTGAAATATCTCCATTATTTTTCTGCCCCCAAGCGGAACAATGTTGTCGCTTAACAGCGTGATGTCCTGTTTGATGCTAAAAACCGACCGGTTCATGATCTCTTCGGGGGTATAATCCATAAATCCTTTAAGGGAACCATCCTCCATCTTCTCGGCGCCCATATACATGCAAGTTTTCATCTCGTTAGCATATGAGACGCCTTCTATCCAGTCCAGCTGCAGGCTTAGCCCCTCTTCGTTCGGCTTATCGCTCAACAAAAATGCGGAGGCGCCATCGGAAAGCATCCACCTTAAAAAATCCTTCTGGAAGGCGATAAAGGGGTTTTCGGCCATCTCGACCAGCTTTTGCGCCTCTTCTTCAAAAACATCCGATACGAGCAATCCCGAAAATCGCTCGGATCCGGTAGCCACCGCTGACTTGATTTCGCCCGCTTTGATAGCCAGGTAAGCATATTTAATGGCATGCATACCTGCACAGCAAACCCCGGATGGGGACACGACTTCAATACCTCCCATTTCAGGCAGCCAGCCGTGGGTCATTACCCCATGGCTGGGCATCATCTGGTCGGGCGAGGATGTACCGCAGGAAAGAAGCTCAACTTCGTTTAATTCTTCGGGGTGGGTTTGAAATAATGCACGCACCGCCATCGCGGTCATTTCGGCATTGGTGTGGGTGGATCTGTGTTCTTTATCCAGCGCATAGTACCGGTTGGTTATCCCGTTATTGCGCAGGACGATCTTTTTTGATTTGGACGGTTTGTTATTAATGTACCCGAGGTATTCCTCCATTTCATCATTGGAAACGGGCTCATTCGGAAAGAAGGATGAAGTACGATTAATATAAACTTTTGTGTCAGACATATAGTTAGTATCAGCTGTTAACTTGTAAATAGTTTAATTTTTTTGCGGCAATCCTTCGTACCGTAAAGGGGCGCAAAAATATCGCGTCTAAGGTAAGCAATATTGGTGCTCCTAAAAATAGGGCCACGAACAGGTAGTACTTAAACGCCGTAATCCAGGGCGCCTGGTTTTTGCGGCTTGAAATAATTTTCGCCCATGCCCTGAAGATCGGTTTTGCCCTTGCTTCGATAAACATCAGCGGGTACTTTATCTCGACGGCTTTTTGGGCCAGCAGCTCGTCCTGTAAACCTTCCCATCGGTTAGCCACAAGACGGGAGGCAATTATTTTGCCGAATTTCGCAGTTCCGGCTATGTCCTTTTCATCAACACCCGGCTTTGGAAATATGTTTAAATATCTTTCTTTTTTTCCTGTCAGCATCCAATAGAAAATAGTAATAAAGCTAACCGGGTTTGGGTGCCTGTCGAACAGGGCGATATTCCCAATATGCAGAGCGCCTATCTCTTTCAACATTTTACGTACCCTTACCCAGGCGTTCAACCACATGTTACGGGCCTCGCTGATGGTGACCACCGGGGTGTCCTTCACCAGGCTTTGAAACGCCGGGTTGTGGAGGAGTGAATTACAGGGAATGCTTGGAGACAAAAACCAGGGCTGATAGCCAAGTATTACCAGGTCATATTCGGTTTGCTTAAATTCGGGCTCTTCGATGGGCCGCGGAACACCCAGCACGCAATCGGGCATCACAGAAAAAAAGCTGCTGCCTGTCCAGGGAAATTTAAAATTTTCAACCGGCTTTATTTGCAGGGTTTCTACCGTAGCGCCGGCTTCAGCAAGCGGGGCGGTAAATGCGGCCATGATGTTGGCCATCTGCCCGGATTGTGTATAATAAATCGCCAGGATTTTTTTGCTCATCGCCCTTTTTAAGTTTAAGTTGGTTTCCTTTATAGTAATTATTGCACCTGCAGATCGTCCACATGCAGCACTTTTGATTGCCGGCAATAATCCAGTATGGCATGCTGCACGACAGGCGAAAGAACTTTAAATTTATTTTTTATGATTGTTTTATCCTTTTCGATATCACCGTGGTATTTTACAATTTTGGGCGCGTGTTCTTCAATGGTCAGCCTTAAAAAATGAAATTCCACATTATCGTTATCAACCAGCAGGGCCGTTTCGATGAGTTTCCTGCCGGAGATGAACAGGTCGAGCTTTTTCTTGGGCCTTGCAGCAAGGTCGGCTTTTTTCATCAACAAGGCCCCTTCATAGCCTATTTTATTTCTGATATCCGATGCCTTTACCAAATCCAGTTCTTTGTCGACTGACTGCATCTTGCCTGTATCCATTATGTCGTAAAAGGCTGCCTTCTCAAATTTTTGCTGGGCAACACAGCTATAGGGAAAGTAAAAAAATAACAGAATAAAAAATATCTTCAACTTATAAGGGGTTTTCGTTTCAAACATAATTAAATATATGTGCTATGCCAATACCGATTCGACATACATAGTACAACCGCACAATAACATATTATGCGCTAATTTGTTATACAAAGACCGGGAATTATAAAATTTTAATTTACTTTGAAACCTGAACATTCGGGGGCTTAATGGTAAACCCGGCGGAATGGCGGCGAATTTAACCACGGAGAAACGGCGGCCGGCACAGAGAACGCGGAGGAAAATATGTTTTTTGTATGGAGATTTTAAAGGCAATTCCCCGCGGTTGGTGAACAGGAAAATTGGGGGCTTAACTTTAACAACTGATTTTATCAGAGAAACGGTGATTGGTTTGTTGAAAAAGGGTAGCCCCCCCTACGGGGCAATAAGAATAGGATGGATTAGGTGTTACAAACGTTATGCCCCTACGGGGCAGGGGATAAACGAAGCCGGGACAATATTTTAAAGGCAATTCCCCACAATTGGTGAGGCTTAATGCAGATTAAATGGATAAAAATTTACAGTTCAGTGGTTTATGGGGGGTTATTTTAGGCGGATCGGGGGGGCTTTGGGCTGGCGTCGGTTGAAAAGCTGGCCTCGCACGGGATGAATATTGCTGTATTGTACCGCGAAAACGCTTCGGCTGATAAAGCGGTGAAAAAGCAGTTTAACGCCATCGCTGAAAGAAATTCAACCCGGATATTGAATTATAATATAAACGTGCTGGATGCTGAAAAAAGGCGCGCGTTTATAGCGGATTTTTCCGGAGAAGCAAAGCATGGCGTGAAGTTGCTGCTGCACAGCGTTTCGCGTGGGAACCTGAAACCATTGGTAGTTAAAGACGTTACGGGGGCCGATATATCCTATCGTGAACTTTCGGCCGAGGACATTGCCTATACCTCCTATGCCATGTCGAACAGCTTGCTTGACTGGACGAGGGCGCTGGTGGACGCTGATCTGTTTCATGCTGATGGGCGCATTATAGGACTTACCAGCGAAGGCGCGCACCGGCATTGGGAAAGCTACGCGGCGGTTTCTATCGCTAAATCCTCGCTGGAGAGCCTGGCCAAATACATGGCCGTTGAATTCGCCGCATACGGGTTAAAGACCAATATTATACAGGCCGGGATAACCGAAACGGCTTCATTAAAAAAAATTCCGGGGAATGAACTATTGGTGAAAGAAAACATCAAAAGAAATCCTTTTGGAAGAATGACAAAACCAGACGACGTTGCAAACGTTATATACCTGCTTTGCACGGACGAGGCGTTCTGGATAAACGGCGCCATCATCCATGCCGACGGCGGCGAACACTGCCGGTAATGCAGTGGGCAGTGGGCAGTGGCAGTTGGCAGTGGGCAGTGGCAGTTGGCAGTGGGCAGAATCAAGAGCCAAGAGCCAGGAAGGAGTGGCAGTAGTAGTGGCAGGAAGTTTATGGACATCCGGAAATACGATTACCATAGCTAAGTAATGAACAGGTGAGCCAGAATAAAGAGCCAAGAACCAGGAAGGAGTGGCAGTGGCAGTGGCAGTAGCAGTGGCAGGAAGTTTATGGACCGTATCCGGAAATACAATTACATAGCTAACTAATCAACCGGTGAGTCAAGAACGAAGAAAAATACGGATGAGATGGACAAATTGTCGAAAAGAGACGAAATTGGACCGTTTGGGTCTTTGTTTAGCTGCCAAGTGGGCGAAATCTACGTGCTTATCTTGCCTCTTTCCCGCACGTGCAGGATTGGTTCTTGGTTCCTGGCTCTTGCATCTTGACGCTTAATTCGCATGAATAATCATATACTCAGCCATTTACCCTATAAGTCGTCGTTCCGGTTTGTGGATAATATTATCTCGCTGAACGAGGATGAAGTTATCGGCGAATACACGCTAAAACCCGATTCTTTTTTTTACGAGGACCATTTTGCGGGGAACCCAGTTACGCCGGGTGTTATACTGACTGAAATAATGGCGCAGATAGGCCTGGTGGTATTTGGCATCTTCCTGGTGCTGAAAGAATCGGATCTGAAATTTTTAGAGAACGACTCCCTTTTTCCTCTGCTTACGTCGACCGACATATCGTTTCACAAAATGGTGCTGCCCGATCAAAAGGTTACAGTGATCTCCAAAAAGCAATACTTCCGTTTTGGAAAGCTCAAATGCTATATCGAGATGCTGGATGAGTCGAAAGACATCGTAGCAAAAGGGATGGTTTCGGGCATCATAAAGGAGATCAAGAGATGAGCCGGCGGGTGGTAGTAACGGGGATGGGTGTGGTTGCACCAAACGGGATCGGTATCCCCGCCTTTTTGAACGCGCTGCAGACCGGGATTTCAGGAATTAAATTCGTGCCGCACTACCGTGACCTGAACTTCGGCTGCCAGGTTGCCGGCCTGCCCGACTTTAAATGGGACAAACTGGCCAACTACATCTCGGAAGTTACGCTTCATGGGCTTAAGGCGACGAACATAGCCTACGGGCTTGTTGCAGCGCTGGATGCCTGGGCCGATTCGGGCATGCCCTATGATACGGATGAAACCCGTTGGGAAACCGGCTGTGTTTTTGGTAACAGCACTTCGGACACGGAAGCGATGAAGAACGTGATAACCCGGGTAGACAATAAGGAAGTAAGAAAATTAGGATCGAGGGTGGTTGAGCAGGCCATGAACAGCGGCGTTACTTCGTATATTTCGGGGAGGCTGGGTTTGGGGAATAGGGTGATCACCAATTCAGCTGCCTGCGCAACCGGTACCCAGGCTATTTTAATGGCTTATGAATATATTAAAGACGGTTATGCTAAGCGGATACTGACCGGGAGCGCCGAACATGTGGATACTTATGTGTACGGTGCATTCGACTCGATGCGGGTATTATCGCGGAAATTTAACGATGAACCTGAAAAAGCTTCGCGGCCAATGAGCCTGACAGCGGGTGGTTTTGTCCCTGGTTCGGGGGCAGCGGCGCTGGTGCTGGAAGACCTGGATTTTGCCCTGGCCAGGAACGCGAGGATATATGCAGAAGTTTTGGGCGGATCGACGAATGACGGCGGACAACGCGGCGGCGGCACCATGACCGCGGCAAATCCTGTAGGTGTTACGCGCTGTATTCAACAGGCGCTGGAAACTTCGGGTGTTGACGGCGCCAAGGTGGACCTTATCAGCGGGCATTTGACGGCTACGTTTGCAGATAAACAGGAAATACAGAACTGGAGCGACGCGCTTAACCGCCGGGGCAACGGGTTCCCGATGGTTAACTCGCTGAAATCCATGATCGGGCATTGCCTTAGTGCGGCGGGTTCGATTGAAACTGTGGCATCAATATTGCAAATCGTGCATGGCTTTGTTCATGCTAACATCAACCTGGACGATCCGAACCCTGAAATAACAGAAATAGCCGGCATCGATAACGTTCCGGTCCAAATGACAAAAAAAGACGTTAATATTGTAGCCAAAGCGAATTTTGGCTTCGGGGATGTAAATTCCTGTTTAATAATTTCAAAATATAATGACTAAATGACGAGGCAAGAAATTTTATCTGAACTTAAAAAGGTTATAGCCCCCTACACAGCCAATAAAGAACTCCTGGCCGGCATTAACGAAGATACCGACCTTATAAAAGACCTGAAGATCAACTCGGCGAACCTGGTTGACATCATTATTGATGCGGAAGCCAAATACAACATCGAGATCGATTACGATTCGGCGGACAAAATGATCAATGTGGGTACCTGTATTGATGTGATCGGCGAAAAAATCAACACGCGGGGATGACCAGCGCCGGGAACGATATTGTTTCGCTCGAAGCCGTTAACGTTACCCGCAGCAAAAGCCCGGAATTTTATGCCAAGATACTCCGCCCGGCGGAAGAAATGCTCTTTACTACGCTCGATCCGGCCGTGCTGCCTTTTGTGGAGCATGTGTGGCTGCTATGGTCGGTAAAAGAGTCGGCTTATAAATACCTTCGGCGGCTGGATCCCACTACCTTATTTATACCTGTAAAGTTTGAAGTTCAATCAGTTGGTTTTCCGCCTGGTTTTGCGCGGACTCCTATCGGCATGGAAGAATTAACCGGTTGCGGGTTTGCATCGCTGGCTCCCATCAGCGGCTCCATTGTTTTTGAAGGTATTACCCTTTTTTACCGCACGCTTTTTTACAACGAGTTAATCGTTTCCGTGGTGAATCATTCACAAAACTTTGATGGTATCCATTGGGGCTTGAAATGGACGCCGGATAAGACTTATGCCCACCAGTCCGCTTTGGTGCGGGAGTTTGCAGTTGGCAGCTTGCAGTTGGCTTTGGGCTTAAGCGACCTGGTTATTGGTAAAAATGAGGGTGGGGCTCCGATAGTACTTTGCGAGGGCAAGGAGTTAGATGTGCCGATTTCCCTTTCGCATCATGGGGAGTGGGTGGGGTATGCTTATTGTCTGAACTATGATTTTTAGGATTTTAGGATGGCCAGGATGATTCGCCGCAGACCGAACCGGGAGCCACCGTTTATTTAGATGACATGTAGTAAAAGGAACATGGTCTTTCCCCGCGAGACTTACGAAGTTTCTAAAACTTCGTAAGTCTTCCTCACATGAACACTTCTGTCGCTTTTCGCTTTGGTCCTTGAGCTTTGCACTTCCTCCGACAACCATGAATCCTACTGCTACTGCCACTGCTTCCGCCACTCCTCCCCTCGTCAGACCTCCGGCCCATCCCCCACCTCGGGTTTGTAGTTCTTCTGCATCTCTGCCAGTTTTTCTTTGCCATAGGCAATGCGGGTGATGACATAAAACAGCACCGGCACGATAAATATGGCCAGGGATGTTGCTGCGAGCATACCGCCCATAACTGTAAGGCCGATGGTTTTCCTTGCCTGGGCACCCGCGCCAGTAGCAACCACCAGCGGCATTACGCCGAAAATAAACGCAAGGGAGGTCATCAATATGGGTCGTAAACGTATCCGCACTGCATCTAATACCGCTTTTTCGAGTTCCATACCCCTGTCCACCCGTTCTTTGGCAAACTCTACGATCAGGATCGCATTCTTGGCTGCTAAACCGATGAGCGTTATCAGGCCGATCTGGGCGTAGATGTTATTGGCTATAGTGGTGTTGAAGCTAAGGAACAGGATGGCGCCGAAGGCTCCCAGGGGCACGGCCAGCAGCACCGAAAACGGCACCGACCAGCTTTCGTACAATGCAGCGAGGAAAAGGAACACAAATCCAATGGACAGCATGAAGATGTAAACAGACTTGGATCCGGACAAAATTTCTTCGCGGCTAAGGCCCGAAAACTCGTAGCCGAAGCCCTGCGGTAATGTACCATCGGCTACTTCCTTTAAGGCGGTTAAAGCGTCGCCGCTGCTATAACCCGGTTTGGTACCGCCGTCGATTTCCGCAGACCTGAACAGGTTGTAATGGGAAATGAGCGGCGCATTTTCTATAAGCTTGTACGAGGTAAGCACACTAAGCGGAACCATCATCCCTGCCTGGTTACGCACATAATACTGGCCGATATCCTGGATCTGTGTACGGTAATTGGTATCAGCTTGCGCCAGCACGTGGAAGGTACGGCCGTAAAGGGTCAGATCGTTTACATAGGTACTGCCCATGTAGGTTTGCAAGGCCGCATTGATGTCGCTGACAGCAATGCCCAGCTTTTCCGCTTTTTCCCTGTCTACCGTTAGCTGGTAGGCGGGGGTGCTTGCGGTAAAAAAGGAGAATGCCCTCGATATTTCGGGACGTTTATTGATGGTGTCTAAAAATGTCCGCAGCGTTTTTTGAAATGCGTTCAGATCGCCGCCGGCTTGCTTCTGTTCGAGGATAAAGGAGAAACCGCCGGTGCTGCCCAAACCAGGTATAGCGGGCGGTTGGATTGCTACCACACTGGCTTCTTTAAACCGGGCCAGCCTTTTTTGAATATTGGCTATGATAGCCCCTATCTGCAGGTCGGGGGTGGTGCGCTCGTCCCATTGTTTTAGCTGGACAAAGATGGTGGCACTGTTGGACTTACTGGCAAAGCTTACCGCGTTTAAACCACCTAATGCCGCATAATGTAAAATGCCGGGGATACTGTCAAGCTGGCTCATCATCTGGTGCAGTACAGCCACCGTTCTTTGTGTTGAGGACGCTTCGGGTAAATCGTAGGTCACATAGATACGCCCGTCATCCTCCAGCGGGATAAAACCGGTCGGCTTGTTTTTAAATAGAAAAGCAGTACCTACAATTACGCATACCAGTATCACAATAATGAGCGGAAATCCTTTTATGCTCCTGTCAACTCCTTTTGTGTATCTTGATGTAAAGCGCCCGAACCACTCGTTAAATCTAAAAAAGAACCAATTAAGGCCCCTTGATTTTGCATCAATTTTATGGCGTCTTAAAATAAGGGTGCAAAGCGCAGGGGTTAGCGACAAGGCCACAAAAGCCGATATAAGTACAGAGATGGCAATGGTGATGGCAAACTGCTGGTACAGGCGTCCAACAATTCCCGGGATAAATCCCACCGGCACGAAAACGGCAGCCAGGATAAGTGCGATGGCAATTACAGGCGCCGAAATATCGGCCATGGCATGAATGGTCGCTTCTTTGGGAGACATTCCGCTCTCATCCATATAATGCTGCACGGCTTCCACCACCACAATGGCGTCGTCAACCACGATACCGATGGCCAGCACAAAGCCGAATAGCGTAAGTGTGTTGATGGTAAAGTGAAGCGGAATAAAAAATATAAATGTGCCGATTATAGAGACGGGTATCGCCAGCACCGGGATCAAGGTCGTGCGCCAGCTTTGCAGGAACAGGAATACAACCACAATAACCAGCACCAGGGCGATGAGCAGGGTTTTAACCACCTCGCTTACGGAAACTTTTACTACGGTGATTGACTCAAACGGAACTACATAGTCGACATCTGCCGGAAACGATTTTTTCAGGTCGTCCATGGTGGCGTAAACGTTTTCGGCGGTTTCAAGGGCATTGCTGTTAGGCGCCTGGTAAACAAGCAGGTACGAGGCCCTTTTGCCATCTACAAAAGAGTTTCCGGAGTAGTTGAATTTTCCGAGCTCAACCCGTGCCACATCTTTCAGGTGAACAACCGCACCATTGTTTGGGGTGGTTTTAACGATCACATTGGCAAACTCCTGCGGTGTGGACAGACGCCCTTGTACCAGCACCGAATATTCAAATGCCTGGGCTTTTTCCTGGGGAGGTACGCCGACCACGCCGGCTGCTACCTGGGCATTTTGTTGGTTCAGTGCATTCACAACGTCGGCAGCAGTCATCCCAAAGGCAGCGAGCTTATCTGGTTTTAGCCAGATACGCATACTGAAGTCGTCGGCACGGGTAAACACGTCGCCTACCCCTTTTGTGCGTGTAATGGCATCCTTTACAAAAATATTGGTGTAGTTATCCATGAAGGTGACATCGTGCGTCCCCTTTGGAGAAAACATTGCCACCAGCATCAATATACTTGGGTTACGCTTGCGTACGATAATACCCAAACGCTGCACGTCCTGGGGAAGAGCGGGGGTGGCTATCCCGACACGGTTTTGCACATCCAGGGCAGCGATATTGATGTCGGTTCCCACCTCGAAGTTGGCGGTCATGGTCATCTGGCCGTTGCTGGTGCTGTTACTTTGCAGGTAGGTCATCCCGGGTGTACCGTTAACCTGTACCTCTATCGGCGTTGCCACGGTTTGCTCGACCGTTACGGCGTCGGCGCCGACGTATGAGCCGGTTATTTGTACCGTCGGCGGCGTGATTTCGGGATATTGGCCAATTGGCAGGTTGGTGATAGAGAGAATCCCAACCACCACAATTACGACGGAGATGACTATTGCCGTAACCGGTCTTCGTATAAAGGTATCTGCGATCATACTGTTGTCTGTTCTGAAAATTCGCTTTTACTTAGGCTGTGCAGGCCGCGTTTTTGCCTGTACACCTGCCGGCGGTGTGCTTTTTTCCCCATTACCCGCAGTTGCCGCAGGGTTGCCCAGAGTTATCTTACCACCGTCGCGCAAACGCTGAAAACCATCCGTGATAACTTTATCGCCTGCCTCGATCCCCGACATCACCACTACATTTGTCCCTATGCGCGGGCCTAATTTTACTTTATGCTGTTTGGCGATCGTATCCAGCGAAACAAACACAAAAAACTCACCCATCTGCTCGGTGACCGCTTTAGCAGGTATTTGCACCCGTTGCCCCGATTCGCTGTTTAAAACTTCCAGTACGCAGCTCATCCCGTCCTTTAACTGGTCGTTATCATTTTCAAATTGTATGCGTACTTTAATAGTTCCCGTGCCGCTGGCTACTCCCCTGTCAATTGCCAGCACCTTGCCGTGCTGGCTATATTCCGCGCCATCAGGCAACTGCAGCCTGAAGGTGGAGTCGGTGTTGTGCTGCTGGAGTTTATAAAACCGGTTGATATCCTCTTCATTGATCACCACGTCAACGCCTATCGGATGCTCACTTGATATCGTGTTCAAAAGCGTGGTGCCTGGTGTTACCTGGGCGCCCATCCGCACCTGCGAAATGCCGATCCGGCCGGTAAAAGGCGCGGTGATTATCGAATAGGAAAGATCAGTCTTAGCCGACAGTATAGCAGCTTTAGCGACGGCTACCTGGGCTTTACTGCTCTCGTAATCGGCCTGGGCCTGGTCAACAGTCTGGCGGGCAACTGCGTCGTTTTGCAACAGCATGGTATACCTGTCGATGTCTTTCTGGGCCTTGACAAGATTTGCATTGGCGCTTTGGAGGTTCGCCTCGGCCTGCTGGTAAGCGGCCTCGTACTTGCGGCGGTCAATTTCGTAAAGCTCTTTGCCCTGGGAGACTACATCACCGTCCTTAAAAAATATGCCCGTAATAAAACCAGCCACTTCGCTCCGCAGCTCTGTCGTGTTGACCGCTACTACCGTCCCCTGGTATTGGTCGTAGTAAATAGCCTCGGCTACCTTAGCAGTGGCAACGCTCACCGGCGTCGGCGGCAGGGCGACAGGCGTTTTTGGCTGTTGATGGCATGATGCAGCGACTAATAACAACAGCGGGCCGGAAAGAAATATATTTCTTGCTCTCATAGTCTGATTTAGGGGACGTTTAATGTTCCAAGCGCTTTTTCAAGGTCGATCTTGCTCGAAAGCAATTGAAAGAGCGCATTATAGTAATTCAATTCAGCAGTGCGGAGATCCGACTGCGCTACAATCACATCGAGGTAGGTTTTTATACCCTCGCGGTATTGAAAGCTAACCACCTTGTACACATCTTTGGCCAGGCCTACGTTTTCTTTCAGCAGGCGCCAGTTGGTATAATTACTCTTGTAAGCCGCCAGCGCCTGTACATATTCGGTGTTGATGGTATTTTCGGTATTTTCAATATCAAGGTCTGTCCGGTCAACTTGTAAACGGGCCTTGCTCAGGTTTTGCAGGCGTTTGGTACCTGTAAAAATCGGTATATTGAGCGACAACCCGGCATAAGCATTTGGGATTGATGAATTATATAAGGTAGAAATGTTATTACCGAGAAAATACCATGTGTAGTTGCCCTGGGCCGACAATGAGGGCAGGAACCCCCATTTGTAATAGCTTACGTTCAAATTTTCAAGGTTCTTTTGTGTACCGAGTAGTTTGTATTCTATCCGGTTATTGACATCCAGCGCTTGCAGCGTATCGATAGTCGATTCAGTTTCGTAACGTGTGCTGTCATAGGACAGCGTTAGGTTGCGGGTCCGCGATATCCCCATGATCTGCTTCAGGTAAGCCAGTTTGCTGTTGATGGCCTCGGCGGTTTCCTTGCGGCTGGCCAGCGAATTATTTAACGAGATGGTGGCCTGTTTATAGTCTGTTTTATCAACCACACCCGCCTGGTAGCGGCTATAGGCATCTTTCAGGCTTCGTTGCAGCCGTACCACATCCTCATTTAATATGTCAAGCTGTTTTTGTGATAGCAGCACGTCGAAAAATGCCTTGCTGACATCCGACACCACGTTGATCTGGCTGCTGATGGTGTTTTGCTTATAATAAAGGCGGGAATATTTAGCCGCCTTAGCAGCCTCAATCACGTCGTTATCATAAATCACCTGGTTCAGCTGCAAACCAAGGGCCGAATATTCGGACAGGTCCGCGCCTGAGGCCAATGCGGCAGGATCGGCTTCAGCAGCGGCTGGGAGGCCTTTAAAATAATGCTGGTAAACGTCGGCACTGCTCACCTGAGGGAGCCAGTCGGCCAGTCCTATCCTGATGTTTTTTTCATTTATTTGCTCGTCAATGGTTGCCTGGCGTACGGCGGGTTGGTTCCTTAACGCGTAGGTCACACAGTCTTTCAAGGTAACAGCGGTGTCGGCGGTTTGCGCGAGCAGAACCCCCGGAGAAGCCGCGAAAAGAATGGCTATAAAAAAGTGTAAAGTTTTCCTCATCTTTGTGTCCGCTATGTCTTAGGGCAAAATGGAAGAGTTGCGGTTGTTAAATACATTTTTAAGAAAAAAATTTTATTAACAACTGCTAATATGTTATATTTAAATTTCAATTAGAACCATAAATAAAATTTTTACTTAAGGGTGTCAAAAAAGCAGTAAAGGGCGTTGTTGTTGAAGCTTTCCAGAAAAAAATTAAAATTTCTGTAGCGAAATAACTAAAAAATTTAATTAATTTGCCTTACGGGAGCGGGTGTACTCCTGTTGTTGTTCAAAAAATTTACACTCCAAATAACAAGTTATAGCCTAATTCATGCTATTTTTACAAAAAGTTTAAGCAGTGTTAATACATGGTTAAAAAATTACGAGAGAAAGTTGCCCAGTTCCAGGATCCAAAAATTGTCCGGGATTTGGGCCTGTATCCTTACTTCAGACCCATTGAGTCTGGCCAGGATACTGAAGTTATTATCAATGGCAAACGTGTATTAATGTTTGGCTCGAACTCTTATTTAGGGCTAACAAATCACCCCAAAATAAAAGAAGCTTCTAAAAAGGCTATCGACCAATACGGCACAGGCTGTGCCGGTTCGAGATTCTTAAACGGGACCCTCAATATTCATCTTGACCTGGAAGAAAGGCTGGCTGCCTACGTTCACAAGGAGGCCGCTGTTTTATTCAGTACCGGTTTCCAGGTTAATCTTGGTGTGCTTTCCAGCATTACCGGCCGCAATGATTATTTAATATTAGACGAATATGACCATGCCTCGTTAATTGATGGCAGCAGGCTATCATTCTCGAAAGTTATTAAATATTCGCACAACGACATGGACGACCTTCGTCGCAAACTAAGTATTTTGCCCGAGGAAGCCATCAAACTTATCGCAGTCGACGGCATATTCAGCATGGAAGGCGACATCGTTAAGCTGCCCGAAATTGCAAAAATAGCTGACGAATTTGGCGCGAATATTATGGTGGACGATGCGCATAGTTTGGGTGTTATCGGCCATAACGGAAGTGGCACAGCCTCGCATTTCGGGCTCACGAAAGATGTGGACCTGATCATGGGAACTTTCAGCAAGTCGCTTGCTTCATTAGGTGGTTTTATTGCCGCAGATTATGAAACGATAGATTTTTTAAAGCACCGTGCACGGGCTTTGATGTTTAGCGCGAGTATGCCGCCGGCCTCGGTTGCCGCTGTAATTGCTGCACTCGAAATTATTCAATCAGAACCCGAACGGATCGCAAGGCTTTGGGACAATACCAATTACGCAATGAAATTGTTGCTTGAAGAAGGCTTTGACCTGGGCCCTACTGAAAGCCCGATACTGCCAATATACGTCCGCGATAACATGAAGACTTTCCAGGTGACCAAGTATTTGCAGGATGACGGTATATTCGTTAACCCCGTGGTTTCTCCGGCAGTTCCGTCTGATTCTTCTTTATTACGGTTCTCGCTGATGGCCACGCATACCTTTGCTCAGATTGACGAGGCTGTTGACAAAATTGCAAAGGCTTTTAAAGAAGCGGGTGTCACCAGCATCAAAGAAAAGATATAAACCGGTCCCCTTTTTGGCGGACGCACTTATAAACAAAAAATAGAATAGCTAAACACGACGGGCATTGCTTTTTCCCGTCCTGTTTAGCTATTTTTAAATCTACGGCACCATACTTCATGAAAAAAATTATTTCTGTCAATACTAAAAAGGAACTCGAAGCATTCATTGATTTTCCCCACGATCTTTATAAGGACGATCCGAACTATGTTCCAGAATTATTCATTGCCCAACGAGACCTTTTAACTACCCATCCTTTTCACAAGCACAATTCGCTGCAGGCTTTTTTGGCTTATGATGACGGTAAGGTAACAGGCAGGATTGCGGCCATAATGAACAATGCCCACAATGAATTTAATAAGGTAAACGATGGCTTTTGGGGATTTTTTGATTGCGTCAACGACCAGGAAACAGCCAATATGCTTTTTGATACGGCCGACAAATGGCTAAAGGGCAAGGGCGTAGACCAAAAATTTATCGGGCCTGTAAATTTCTCAACCAATGAAGCCTGCGGCCTGCTGGTCAAAGGATTTGATAGTCCGCCAGTGTTGATGATGACCTACAATTACCCCTACTACATCGATTTAATTGAAAATGCTGGCTTCAAAAAGCAGATAGACATGATCGCCTGGCACTGGGAAGGAGAAAGCTACAGCGACCGCTCGGTGAAACTGCTCGACAGGTTATTGGAGCGGTTAAAGCGGAGTGGCGTAGTTATCCGTAAGGTAAACCTTAAAAAATTTAAGGAAGAAGCGGCCAGGCTGCGCGAGGTTTACAATTCGGCCTGGGATCAAAATACAGGTTTCGTGCCGTTAACCGATGATGAATTCGACTACTTAGCCAAGGACCTTAAGCTGATTTTGGATACGGATTTCGCACTTGTTGCCGAACACGAGGGAAAGCTGGTAGGCTTTGGGATAGCCCTGCCCAATTATAATGAGATATTCAAAACCATTAAAAGAGGCCGGCTGCTGCCAACCGGCATATTAAAGCTGCTGTTTAATAAAAAGAAAATAAAAGGCATCCGTATTTACGCCCTGGGCGTGATAGACGGTTATCGTAAAATGGGCATCGAGGCCTGTTTGTACGCTACTATTATAAAAGAGTACAAGCGAAAGGGCTATACCAATGCCGAAGCGGGTTGGACACTTGAGAATAATACGCTGATCAACGAAGCCATCAAAGCCATTAACGGCGATCCTTACAAAACGTACCGGCTGTACGAAAAGCAGATATGAAGGAACGATTACTGATCACCGGGGCGAGTGGTTTTATCGGGTACCATTTAATTGAAGAAGCTTTAAAAAACAACCTGGAGGTATACGCTGCGGTGAGAAAAAGCAGCAGGACCGATCATTTGTCGGGTTTTAACATTAACTACACTTTTCCCGATTTTACCAGTATCCGTGCTCTTAAAGAAGAACTGGCAAAAAACAAATACGACTATGTTATTCATGCAGCGGGCATTACAAAGGCCCTGTCACAACAGGAATATAACGACATTAATGCCGGCTACACCCATAACCTGGCGGCCGCGGCGCTGGAAAGCGGAACAAAACTCAAAAAGTTTGTGTTGATTGGCAGCCTTGCGGCAGTAGGGCCGCTTAACAACATCGACAGTATTATCGACGGGCACACCATCCCCCACCCCGTAACAGCTTATGGTAAAAGCAAACTAAAGGCCGAAGATGAGCTTAAAGCGATCCGTGGCTTAAATTATACCATTTTAAGGCCGACAGGCGTGTATGGGCCGCGGGATAAGGATATTTTTATTTTTTTTAAACAGGTCGCCAGGGGTATTGAACCCTATATCGGCCGTATGGATCAAAAATTCAGCTTTTTGTATGTAACCGACCTGGCAAGGGCGGCCGTCCACTCGCTTTATCACGGGGGTCAAAAAACATATACGCTGTCGGACGGAAAGGCATACGACCGTTATGCATTAGCTACTTACATCAAAGATGCGCTGGAAGTTAAAACTGTAAAATTTCATTTACCGGTAAACTTTGTAAAAAGTATAGCCTACCTTTCCCAAAAATACAGTTCTTTGAGCAATAAAGCAGCAACGCTGAACGTGGAAAAGCTAAATGAACTGATGGCTGTGAACTGGGATTGTGATATTGAACCCGCCATAGCCGATCTCGGTTTTTCGCCGGAATATGATTTGGCAGCCGGCGTCGCCGAAACAATTAAATGGTATAAAACAAATAAATGGCTTTAGCCTGCACAACAATATATTGTAATTATGAAGACTACTATTCAACCTGCTGATGGCAAACTGGGTATACTGATACCCGGATTAGGCGCCGTAGCAACAACCCTGATAGCCGGAGTTGAGGCGGTAAAAAAGGGATTATCGCAGCCAATAGGTTCGTTAACGCAAATGGGCAATATCCGCCTGGGCAAACGGACGGAAAACAGGTTTCCAAAAGTAAAGGACTTTGTTCCGCTGGCAGATCTGAACAGCATCGTTTTTGGCGGCTGGGACGTTTATTCAGACAACGTTTACGAAGCCGCGATGAAAGCCAAGGTGCTCGAGCCCGGCTTACTGAATGCGGTAAAGGCCGAACTGGAAGTTGTGGTGCCCATGAAGGCCGCTTTCGACAAAAACTACGCGAAGAACCTAATTGCAACCCATATTAAGACGGGAACCCGGTATGAGCTTGCGCAAGCGGTAATGAATGATATCCTAACCTTTAAGGAGACACATGGCTGCGACAGGATCGTACTGATCTGGTGCGGATCAACGGAGATCTATTATGAGGCTTCGGATATCCATCAAAGCCTCGAACAATTTGAACAGGCCCTGGCGGATGATGATAAGCGGATCTCTCCCAGCATGATCTATGCCTATTCAGCTTTAAAACTGGGCATTCCGTTTGCAAATGGCGCGCCGAATCTTACGGTTGATATTCCGGCGATGATAGAACTGGCTAAATTAACCGACACGCCAATTGCAGGTAAGGATTTTAAAACCGGTCAAACGTTAATGAAAACTATACTTGCCCCGGGCCTTGCCGCGCGTTCGCTGGGGGTTAGGGGCTGGTTCAGCACCAATATTTTGGGTAACCGCGATGGCCTTGTGCTTGACGACCCCGACAATTTCAAAACAAAAGAAGTATCTAAATTGGGTGTTTTGGAAGATATTTTGAGGCCCGACGCCAACCCGGAGCTGTATGGAGACCTGTATCATAAAATCCGCATCGATTATTATCCGCCGCATGGCGATAACAAGGAAAGCTGGGACAACATTGATATTTTTGGCTGGCTTGGTTATAAAATGCAGATCAAGATCAACTTCCTTTGCCGGGATTCCATTTTGGCAGCGCCTATAGCCCTTGACCTTGCCCTGTTTTCGGATCTTGCTAAACGGGCCGGTTTAAGCGGTATACAGGAATGGCTGTCGTTCTATCTCAAATCGCCTCAAACAGCTCCTGGCCTCCGTCCTGAAAACGACATTTTTAAGCAATTGATCAAACTCCAGAATACCCTGAGGCATTTGATGGGTGAAGACCTGATCACTCACCTCGGACTGGATTACTACCAGGAACTGGTGGATGCATTGTAATATTTAGGTGGAAGTCGGGAAGTCCGGAAGATGGAAGGAATGCGGAAGGCGGTCCCGATAGCTATCGGGACCGGAAGAAGCTGCGAGGGAGGTTTCGGCTAAAATAACGGTTTCAAAATCAATTTAATTTTTAACCACGGAGAGCGCTGAGAATGCACGGAGAACACAGGGGCTTTTGTCCCTTTACCCCTCCTAAGCTCCCCTAAATTTAGGGGAGGAGTGTTTTTCTTTAGCTTTAGTGTCATTCTGACCCAAACATAGGAGAGCGCTGAGAATGCACGGAGAACACAGGGAAGAAATGGACAAACTATTAAGACTCTGTGGCCTCGGTGCCTCCTCCGTGAGCTCTGTGGTAAAACTTTAAAGCATTAAATTATACAGAAGGGCTCTTGAAACGAACGCGTAAATAAAAATGCTTTTTCATAAGATATTTTCGTCCGTCTTCGGGATAGGCTACATCAAAGGCGGCGGCACTATAGCTGCCGCCTTTTGCTGTATTTGCTGGTACATGGCATGGTCGGGCGGCTCCCCCCCCGCTGCGTTATCGATCGTTGTCACAATTGTAATAACCCTGGCCGGGGTCTGGTCCTCCTCGGTTGTAGAAACTATATGGGGTAAGGACCCGTCAAAGGTTGTTATCGACGAAGTTTCCGGCATGTGTGCGGGACTTCTTTTTTTACCGGTAAGTGTTAAATATTTGTTAATTGCATTTATTTTATTCAGATTGTTCGACATCGTTAAGCCGCTATACATCAGCCGGTTGGAGCTGTGGCCAAAAGGCTGGGGAATAATGTTCGATGATGTGCTCGCAGGTGTCTATACTAATATACTACTGCAGGCCGTTGTTTGGTTTAAGTTGTTTTGATTTTAATGTCGTTTTAATGTTTTAACTGGTTTGTTGGGATTTTTGACTTTTTGACCACATTAGCCAATTGGTTTTTTTTTAGCTTTGAGCCCTGTTTAAACAAGACTAAAACAGTAAATAGAAATTATTTTTTAGTTGATTTACAGCGCTTTATGTTCAAATACCAACAAAATTGAGTGCCTTGCTTTTACAAAAGGCAGTTTTATTAGTCTGATACAGACTTTAAAACAATTTATACCCCTATTTGCTGATACTAATGTTGCTAACGATTGATGAAAAATTGTACTTGCCGCGCTTAAATGGAATTTAAATTGATTTGTCGACGGCTTAGCCTGTTTAGCTTTCTATTATTTTTTTCTTCAGTCGTGCTGGCGCAGAATACAATTGTAACCGGTACCGTAACCGATGCTTCCAACAAAAAACCGCTTCCGTTCGTTGTAGTTGCATTTTCAGGCACTACGATTGGCAAAACCACCGACATAAATGGTAAATATTCCTTGAACGTCCGCCTGCAGGTTACGCAGCTCCGGGTTTCATTCGTCGGCTATAAGACTGCCCTATATCCCGTTAAACCGGGTGTTACCCAAGTTATTAACGTGAGACTGGTTCCGGTTACCAGCCAGTTGCAGGAGGTGGTTGTAAAGTCGGGTAAAAAACCAAAATACCGCAATAAAAATAACCCTGCTGTTGAATTGATCCGCCAGGTGATTGACAACAAGGAGAAAAACCGGCCCGAAAACTACGATTATGTAGAGTATGAGGAGTACGACAAAATGCAGTTTTCCCTGGTGAACGTTGCGGCCAACGCAGGCGATAAAAAACTGCTGAAGCCTTACAAATTCATGTTCGATAACCGCGACAGCACCTCTTTCCCGGGGGAGTCGCTCCTGCCGTTTTTTGTGAATGAAAAAGTTTCGCAATATTACTACCGCAAGAATCCCGAAAAAGAAAAGACGAAGACACTCGGCCAAAAAACCGTAAACTTTGGCGGCGCTATAGACGCCCAGGGCCTCGACGTATACTTTAAATATATAATTGCAAAGGTCGATATTTACGATAATAACATATTCCTGGTAGGCACCAACTTTTTAAGCCCGATTACCGGAACAGCGCCCAGTTTTTATAAATACTTTATAACGGACACCGTAACCGTTGCCAACAAGAAGTTCGTCGAACTAAGCTTTACCCCCCGCAACACGACTGACCAGCTGCTTGAAGGCAAATTATATATTTCACTTGACGGCAACTACGCGGTGGAGGGAGATCAGCTGACGGTAAACAAGCATATCAACGTTAATTTTGTTAACAATCTGCAGGTGCGCCAGGAGTTTGAGCAAAATCCCGACGGGCGCTACCACTTGAGTAAAAGTATCGTGTTTGCCAATTTTGCCGGCAGGGCCAGCAGCAAAAAAGGCATGTTCGGGCTCAGAGAAGTCGTTTACGGTAAGTATGAGGTGAACAAGCAACGCCCTGACACCACCTATCAGCATAACGAATTCATGGTTCCCGACGATGCAAAGCAACGCGATGACCAGTTTTGGAAGCAGAACCGCCTGGATACGCTTACCACAGCCGAGGCAAGAACCTATAAGAACGTTGACAGCCTCAGTAAAATGAAGTCCTTTCAACGCACCCTGGATTGGGCGACGTTTATCCTGGCAGGGTATAAAAACGAAGGCTGGTTTGAAATAGGCCCTTCGAATGCTTTTTACAGTTTTAATCCTGTTGAAGGGGCAAAGCTAAGGTTCGGCGGCCGCACCACGCCCGATCTGAGCAAGCGATATTACTTTGAAAACTATATCGCATATGGCACCACCGATAAAAAGTTCAAGGGTTTTCAAAGCGCGACCTATTCACTGAACGACAAATCCATTTACCAGTTCCCCCAAAACTACATCAGGTTTAATGTGCAATATGATACGTTTATCCCGGGGGAAAATTTCCAGTTTGTTGACGAGGACAACGTATTGCTGTCGTTTAAGCGGGGGAATAATACCAAGTATGTTTACGACCTCAACTACAGGCTCAACTACGTACACGAATACGAAAATCACTTTTCATATAGTATAGCCTTTCAAACGCAGAACGAATCCCCCACCGGTTCACTTTATTTCCAGGACTACAACAGCAACGGGCAGTTGCAAAATATACACAATTTGTTGTCCACGGATCTTTCAGTGGACTTACGTTACGCGCCCAACGAACAATTTTACCAGGGGAAAATATACCGTTACCCGGTGCCGAGTAAATCACCGATATTTTACCTGAATTTCGACCAGGGCCTTTCTAACGTTTTAGGGGGACAATACAGCTGGGAAAAACTCGAAGCCCGCATCGACAAGCGTTTTTATTTTTCGTTTTTGGGGTATGCCGATGTCACGGGTGACGCCGGGCACTTATTCGGCCAGGTACCCTACCCTCTTTTGGATATTTTCCATGCCAACCAGACTTACTCCTACCAGATCTACTCCTACAATTTAATGAATTTTCTTGAATTTGTATCTGATCATTATGAAAGCATCAGCATCGACCAGCATTTCCAGGGGTTTTTCTTTAACAAAATACCATTGTTTAAAAAATTAAAATGGCGCGAAACGGCATCATTTAAGGCGATATGGGGCGGTTTGAGCAACGAGAATAACCCGGCGCTCCATCCCTCGCTTTACCAGCTGCCGATCGCCTCGAACGGGCAACCGATTACTTATGGACTGGGCAGCACTCCTTATACAGAAGCAAGTGTAGGTATCGAAAACATTTTTAAATTTGTGCGGGTTGACCTGGTTCACCGGTTCACTTATCTCGACCACCCTGATGTGGCGCGATGGGGTATACGCACACTGGTTCAACTTAGCTTTTAATATTTTGATAACAGCAAAAAAAAACGTGGCGCAGCAAACATCTTTACGCACCAACCTTCAGCTTGGTATTTACAGGGTAATTGACCCTGTTGTAAAGGTGTTTATTAAGTTAGGCCTTACGCCCAACGCAGTCACCACTATAGGATTTGTATTGAATGTTGGCGTTGCTGTTATCTTCATACTGGGCGCCGAAGAAGGCAACCGCGGCGACTTATCCTATGTGGGTTGGGCAGGCGCCTTGATCTTGTTCGGTGGCTTATTTGACATGCTGGATGGACAGGTGGCGCGTTTGGGGAATATGAAGTCCACATTTGGCGCCCTATACGATTCAGTGCTCGACCGTTATAGCGAACTGATCATGTTTTTGGGCATCTGCTATTACCTGGTAGGCCACCATTATTTTTTAAGTTCCCTTTTTGCCTTTATCGCACTGATCGGCTCGATGATGGTAAGCTACGTGAGGGCGCGTGCCGAAGGGCTTGGTATTGAGTGCAAAGGCGGTCTGATGCAGCGGCCGGAGCGGGTGGTAACCATTGGCGTTTGTGCGCTTGCCTGCGGGATTGCTTCGTCATACATTGGCGGCGATTATAAATTATACGTTCCGGGTATCAAATTCCATGTGTTCGAAACCATGTCGATATTTACAATTCCTATCGCTATTGTGGCTGTGCTCACCAATATCACCGCGTTCAACAGGTTGTTGGATGCCAAAAAAGCCCTGCTGGAGCAAAACAGGAAGTAGCCGGCCGGGGCACTTTAACAGCTCAATCTGTTTTTAACGGTTTACATCGCACAAGAAATGTCGTATATTCGCAACAATTTACCGGGAGCATTTTTTGTTAACGAAATGTTTATTAAAATTGATGAACTGTTTCAATTTTAATAACGTACTTATATAAATTTATTGACAGGCGCAGAAATCAGCATGCATTTTTAACCCTGGACGGCCATGAAGAAGAAATACGTATCGAACTCGCAGGAATCGGTGAGGATGTTTAAAAACAACCTCCTTGAAAGTTTATCAAAGGTGCATTTTACCGTTCCGCTCTATATTTTCGTTCCCGTAATCTTGTTTTGTATTTATAAGGATTTTGAATATCACATCGGTGTACTGACTTTTTTTGAACTGTTTTTCCTCGGCTTATTCATCTGGACCTTTGTGGAGTACATTATGCATCGTTTTGTATTCCATTATATGCCTAAGGACAAACCCTGGGCGCTCAGGATGCATTTCATATTTCATGGCGTACACCACGATTACCCGAGTGATGCCAGGCGTTTAGTACTCCCGCCATCCGTAAGCATCCCACTGGCTACTATATTTTATTTTTTATTCCAGGCCATCCTGCCTTTAAATTACATATGGGGATTTTTCCCCGGTTTTTTGCTGGGTTACTTGTTTTATGACATATCCCATTACGCCATTCATCATTTCAACTTTAAGGGCAACATCTGGAAAAAAATAAAGCAACATCACATGCTGCACCATTACCAGGACCCTGAAAAGGGTTACGGCGTAAGCTCGCCACTTTGGGACAAGGTATTCCGCTCCGATTTTGAAAAAAAATAACATGGGCTCCGCTTCAAGTGGTGGTTCAAATACTACTGTAAAACAGGTAGTTATCGTTTTGTTTCTTACAATTGCTTACCTGTTATCGTCATGGCAACTGTTGGGCTTTAAATGGGACCAGGTGGAGTTGGCGGCTGTTTTCAACCTGTTATTCTTCCTTTCGGCCGGCACTAAAAAATTCATTTTAGGCTTTTCCATATTTGTAGTTTACTGGATCATCTTCGACTATATGAAGGCCTTCCCTAACTATAAGTTTAACGCTGTACATATTGCCGACCTGTACGATTGTGAAAAATCGATCTTTGGCTTACACATCAACGGGCAATTGCTCACGCCCAACGAATACTGGCGGGCCAATGGAAGCACTTTCCTGGATATAATGGGCGGCATTTTTTACCTGTGCTGGATACCTGTGCCCCTTGCTTTTGCGGCTTATTTGTTTTTCACCAACAAGAAGCAGTTTTTATATTTCTCGCTCACTTTCGTCCTGGTCAATTTTTTAGGGTTCATTGTTTACTACCTCTATCCGGCAGCCCCACCCTGGTATGTGCAATACCACGGTTTTGTTTTTGATGCCGCAACGCGCGGCAATACCGCAGGGCTTGTTAAATTCGATAACTATTTCCATGCCGGTATATTTAAGTCGATCTATTCGAAAGGCTCGAACGTTTTCGCTGCGATGCCCTCGCTGCATTCCTCGTACCCGGTGATCGTATTGTACTATGGCTTGAAAAACCGCCTGGGCCTGATGAATATTTTCTTTGGCATCGTAATGATTGGAATTTGGTTTACAGCTGTTTACGCCGGTCACCACTATATTTTAGATGTGCTGGCCGGGATCGTTTGCGCCGGCGCCGGCATAGGGCTGTTTAACCTCCTGATCAGGTATGCCCGGCGTTTCAGGACTTTCACCGAAAAGTACGAAAACGCGATTAAATAGCCCATATTTCATTGCCTGATTACGATCCTAACGGGTTTCGGACCATTTTTTCTACACTTTTGCTTAGTTGTAAACAGGTGTTAATAATTCACCATTGGTAATTTATTTCAAAAATACCATTGAAACAGAAGTTTTTATGAGCAAATTTGTAGAAAGAACAGCGGATCCTGATTAAAGGGCATAATATTTGCCCGATTGCAACTGAATTGAACCCCTCGCTGGATAGCATATGAAAGTAGTTTTTACAATAATTATTTTATTATTTGGTTTAAAGCTATCGGCTGCCGCTCAATCTGTTGATACCTCCAAAATATCGGCAATAACCCGCGATTCACTTAAAATGCTGGCGGCTGCGAGGGCAGATAGCGCTAACGAAACTGCTCACACCGATAGTGCGGCAGTTGTCGATCCTAACCTAAAGCCAATTGAACCTGTAAAAAAAGAAGCCCCTTTTGTTTATGTGGATTATTTTCCTGGCTTTCGCCGTTTAAACTCCGGGTTGGAGCTCGACAGCCTGAAGCAAACTGTATTGGCAGAAATTGCCCGGCAAATCCAAATCAGGAAGATAATATTGCGCAATGAACAGGTTAAGCTGGCTGGCTTAGCTAAAATCGATGATCTTGACAGTCTTAAATTGGCTTTGGGTCAAACCACTATCGACACGCTTAGAGGCTTTCTATTCAGCAGAATAGCTTTGAAATATTTGAGCATGGATAACGACAGTCTTGCGGATGAAAAAAAACGGCTGATCTATGAAAATGCTGCTATCAGTTATTCGCTGAAAGGCCTGCATGAATACAATGCCTTTGATGACAGCACAGGTTTGCGTGAAAGCTATACCAACTTGTCGACCGCGTATAATGCCGAAAGAAAGTACACCGAGGCCAAATGGTTCATTTTACAGGCCAACACTTTGGCCCGTTACCAGGCTGATACGGCAAATATCATCTCGACGCTTATAGCGCTGGCTGCTATAAAGAGTGAAATCAAGGACTATACACTCGCGATGAGTGACCTGGACAAGGCATTACAGATGTCCATCGTTACGCACAAGCCGCAAACCCAATTGCTGGTGCTGAAGAACTTTGCATATTTATACAGTGTGATGCAGAACTATCCGAAAGAAGCTATGGTGCTAAAAAAACGCGATGACCTGCTCGACAGCATCCGTAAAGCCGAAGAAGCCGAACTCGCCAAAGCGGCGGCGCTAAAGAAACGCCAGGACGCATTAATCAAAAAAAAACTTTTCTTAGCCAGCTTACGGAAAAACTCAAAAACCAGCTCGCCCGCAAAAACAGCTTCATTGTAATCTTACTTTCCGTCATCGTACTGATGATTGCGGCGGTTTTTCTTTCCAGCAAAGAAAAACGCGTTAAGGTTGTGGCGGTTATCCGCAGGAAAAGACACAGATCGAAATAATATAATCGTCATGCATTCGTAATAAACCATTGGTTAATAAATGGTATTAAACTGATCAGGCTTTTAATTGTCATACACCGTATGAAAAGATTATTGAGCACATTTATACTTGTTATAGGTTTATTTTATGGTCTGGGTGCTTATTGCCAGCAAACGGTAAGCACGCCGCAGTTCAGGCGGGCTTTTTTGGAAAATATTAACCGCGTGCGGGTCCGGGGCTGCAATTGCGGAACAGTGTATATGCCCCCTGCCCCACCCCTTGTTTGGAATGAACAGTTAGAGGTCTCGGCGATCGGTCACGCGACTGACATGGCTGTGCAAAATTATTTCAGCCATACCAGCCTTGACGGCCGCACCATGCAGGATCGGATCCGGATGGCCGGCTATACCTATAAAGGCTTTAGAAGCTATCAAATTGGAGAAAACATTGCATTCGGCCCTGAGACCATTGCCGAAGTGATGCAGGGCTGGTTTCATAGCCCCGGTCATTGCAAAAACCTGATGAACCCCGCGTTTAAGGAAATTGGCATAGCCGAAAACAACACCTATTGGGTGCAGGATTTCGGCGGCCGGGAGGAATTCAGCGCCGAAGAGCAGCGGATGATCAAAAGCGGCCGGTACAAGCTGATCGAGCGGAATTGACTGCTATAAGTCGAAAGTCGTCCCGATTGCGATCGGGAGAGTCTTAAGTCGGAAGAGGAGGAAAGACTAAGGACACCGTTGACATGATGGGAGTCATTCCGATTATTTTGTTTCAGTGCCGTATGCTCAAACGCAATTTAATCCTTTCTGTGAAATCAGTGTAATCAACTAAATCAGTGGTTCAGACACCTTTCGTAACAAAAAAGTTAAACTGAAATAAAATTTATAAAAAGCTGTTATAAACATAAAAGCGCAAACACTGTTGAGCTTTTATAAGCGGGTGAGATCACCATAAATCCCCGCGGTATCTATCTTTCCAACTATGTTTTGTTCATCTCATTTTTCTGAAAAATCCGCCAATTTTTTTTATCGCTTTAAGAATAAATTCCAGGTCAGGCCGGCTGGAGTAATCTTTTTGCTGGCTTTGTTTCCGTTTTTGGCGCACGCCGAAGATTTTAAGTTCCGCGTAAAAAATAACACCAAAAACGTCGTAACCGTATTTTACAAGATCAGTAAAAAATCGGGTGTTTTTAAATTGCGCACCTTCGTAAAGCTTGCGCCGGGCGAAGAAAAGTTAAAGGGTGTTTCCGTAGGTAAAGGCGACACCGTATCTTTTTACGGGCAGGATGCCGAAGACCAGACGTCCGTCATCATCCGGCGCGACTATGACCTGCTGAGCAAACAAAAAGACGAAGTTTATTACATCCCGATCATCATCCCCGAAAAGGAAAGCTCAAATTTTGAGTCGATGGAGGGCTTAAGCCTCCAGCTGGAACATAACAAGGTGCTGAATTTTTTGATGAAGCTGGATTCTACATCAATGAGCAGCCTGTCGCTGCTGGAGAACAATTTTCAGAACGTTTATCCCCTGGGGACCTTCCTTTTCGTGGATACCAAGACCAACCGGCTGCTCCTTCCGCCGCTGGAACCCTCATTTTGGAACAACACCGAAAACTACTTTACCATACAGGACAGCGTTTATGCGCTGGTAAACAATAACCGGCAGATGCAGGCCGGCGTGGGGGTGTCGTTCATCGCCAAACTGTTCGATTCGCTGAAAGTGGATAATGCGGAGGAACTGGAATTTAAGGCTAAGCTGTCGCTGTTGCGATGGAAACCAAGCGCTAACGCCAATATTTACCAGATCATTACCGATAAATCCTTTGAGTCGTTCCTGCAAAATTGTTATGAACAAATAGACAACCCCGACCAGGAGTACCAGCGCTACCGATTGTATTTTTTATCATCTTATGAGCAGGTTGACGACCTGGAAATTTCGGGAAAGCAATTTTACACCTACGGCAACGACGCCGATGTTGGCCTGCAGGCGGGTAACGCCAATTTTTCGTTATTCAGCACCAATCTGGGGACGCTGTACACCAAAAACAAAACGCTGAGCAATTACTTTTCGGTGCAAAACTCCGTGATCCGCACCAAGGCCTATGACTTCACCGCCCTGCTTTTTAATGGCTTTAAAAACAGCGTGAAAGAGAAACTGGTAGAAGATGCCTATCAAAACCAAAAACGGTTGGTGAAAGCCATTTTGGGGGAATACGGGCAATTGGTGGATTACAATCCAAACCCCACCCAACTCGACCTGGTTAAGCTGAACGACAAGGATACGACAGGCTCGTTAACACCGGTAATTACGACGATAGCTAACCTTAGTCCTTATGCTTCCGAGCCGCTCGACACGGCCAAAGCCTCGGCAACCAACGGCAAAAATGAGAAGATAGACGGCTTTAACAACAAGGCAAGGATATTCAATTCGCAACTGAAGGAAATAAACGAACTTATCAAGCAGCTCAACCAAACTAACTCGGATATCGTCAAAATGTCCGAATCAACCAACAATAACCCCTACCACGATTATGCCAAGAACTCTGCGGGGTTGCTGAAGGAGATAGAGGTGAATACTTCGATTGTGAGAAAGGAGTGAATTCAGTTGGCAGTGGGCAGTTTGCAGTTGCCGGTATGCAGTTTGCAGTTGCCGGTATGCAGTTTGCAGTTGCCTGCGTGCAGCTTGCGGTTTTTTAGCTTATCGTACAAACATCCAACTGCCCACTGCAAACTGCTTACTTTTTTTTCCAACTGCCCACTGCTAACTGCTTACTTTTCCTTAGGGCCCCGCAGGTGAATAACCAGTCCGTTTAAAAAATTGCGCAGTATTTGATCCCCACAGGGTTTGAAGTTGGGATGATCGTCCTTGCGGAATATGGCGGCCAGCTCGGTTTTGGTTACCCTGAAATTTGCCAGCTTCAACACCTCGATAATGTCGTCGTCGGTAAATTTGAGCGCAACGCGCAGCTTCTTCATGATATCGTTGTTGGACATATTTGCTGGTAAAATTAAAGAATATTTTCCCTTTTTATGACGTTTGACAGTTTTAGGTTTGAATTGGGTTAATAACCCCATTCCCTTCCAGGTATTGTCGCCATCGGGCTATCCAAAAACCACTGATTACTTCAGAACGCTGGATATTAATTAAGCTTCGCTTTTCGTTAAGCAAAGCCGGGCAGGAAAATTTTGGCAGGCGTTAAGGGAAAATCAATACTTTTGTATTTTAAATGCAGCTATCTTATGATTCGTTTCAACCTTTCATTTTTGCTGATCTTTTGTGCCCGTCTAAGTTTTGGACAGGCTGCCGGTGTGGCCGCTTCTATACAGGTACCCGATGGTAACAAAGTGATTCTCCATACCTATGCTAAAGGGGTACAAGTTTATATCTGCACGCAGGATCCGAAGGACACTTCCAATTTTACCTGGGTGTTAAAAGAACCTTTTGCCGATCTATACGCCGACAGCGCCCACAAAAATCCTGTCGGGAAACATTACTTTACAAACGGGAAAAATCCAACATGGGAAAGCACCGATGGTTCTAAGGTAATTGGCGGAAAATTAATGCAAGTAAATTCGCCGGACGGCAGTGGAATCCCCTGGTTGCTTTTAAAGGCCACAATACCTTCAGGTACTGGAGTTTTAAGTCAGGCAACTTTTATTCAACGCATTAATACAAAAGGTGGAAAAGCTCCTGTTGCTGCAAACAAGAGCCTGCAAGGCCAATTAGCAAAAATACCCTATACTGCGGAGTACTTATTCTACGGTAAAAATTAGTACAAGCCTTACGTTTCTGTGCGTAGTGTAAGCAGGGGTCTCACGATGTGGCAATAATACGAAGACGGCCTAACGCTCCAAATTCTTCAACGCCATTTCCTTCAACTGCGCAATATTCAAAACAGGCACATTTGTCTCCTTTGCCTTGTCATCCCAATACCGAAACCGGATGTACAATTCGGCATCCGGGTCAGCTTCAAAGCGGGCTGCTTCATCGACTTCCATCGGGCCGCCCTGGAAACCGAGGGTGGTTTTACTTGCTTCAGACAGCTGCGTGTAATAGTCGGGGTATTTATACGTGAGGTATCTTTTCGCAATCACGTGGCCCTCCACCAGGCTGGCCAGCCTTTGTGAGAATCCCAGCCTGATCAAATATTCCGACCCCAATTTTTCATGATCCACATTACCCATCCCATCCATGCTTTCCGCTTCTCCATCATCCGCGCACAAATGTCCGATATCATGAAAAAACGCCGCCAGGATCACCTCATCATCAAAGCCCTCTGCTTCGGCCAGCGCCGCTGCTTGTGACATATGCTCTATCTGCGACACCGGCTCACCAATATAGTCCGCATCGCCATATTTTTCATACAGCGCAAACACCTTTTCTACAGTGTCCTGCGCGTTCAGGGTTGCATCCATCTACGTAAAGTTTAAACCAAATTAAATCAATAAATATGAGGATATCGTTAGCAGATCGTTAACAGCAGGAAATAGCCAATAAAATTCAGGATAGTCGTCCTTCTTTATAACCTAAGTTGTTTTTGCCGAAACACCAGTCGCAGCGTCTTTCGGTCCCGATAGCTATCGGGATCCGGACTTCCGGACTAATCTCATATCTCATATCTCACATCTCCACCCTCTTTAACTATAATTAACAAAATCATTATACCCCACGCATGATTTATTTATTTACTTTGCCCCCGCCAAATAACCCTGATGGAAGAAGATATCCTTATCCAGATCAGCAACCGGATCAAAGAGCGCCGCCGTGAAAAAAACATCACTGTGCAGGAATTGGCTACGCGCGCTACTGTTAGCAAAGGCCTCATTTCACAGATCGAAAACAGCCGCACCGTCCCCTCGCTTCTCGTGCTCATCCAGATCATCAAAGCCCTTGAGATCGACATGAATGAGTTTTTTAAGGATATCCAGTCCAAAGCCGCCGATTCCCCGGTAATAGTGAAACGGAAAGACGAATATGAATGCTTTGAAAAAGAGTATGCGGTCGGTTTCCACTATCAGCGGATATTTACCCAATTGATCAACCTTTCCACGGTCGATATCGTTATCCTCGAGCTGCAGCCCGACGCCATCCGCCCGTTGGTGGAAACTGAGGCCTTCGAATACAAATATATCCTTAGCGGCCAGGTAGAATACCAGTTTAACAAAGAAAAAATTGTCCTCAACCCGGGCGACTCTATCCTTTTTGACGGCCGCATACCCCACACCCCAAAGAACCTTGGCAGCACTGTCGCCGGTATGCTTATCATTTATTTCTTCGAAGAAAAAAAGTAAAGGGTCAAAATACGACCGCTATGCAACCCCGATAAGCGCCGTGTGGATTTGTGTGAGGTTTTTTCACCATTTAACCTTACCTTAATGTAAAATTCGCTTGCCGGTAATAAACTATGTTTAGTATTGCTCAACTTATACATCTTAACATATGCCCATAAAATTAGTGGTTTTTGACATGGCCGGCACCACCGTAAAAGACGATCATGATGTAAGTAAAGCATTCCAGGCGGCGCTAAAAAAGTCGGATTACAACGTGCCGCTTGAACTGATCAATCCTTTAATGGGGTACGAAAAAAACCTGGCCATCAGGCAGATATTGCGCCTGCATGAACATAACGACGCAAAGATCACTAAAGAATTGGTGGACAAAATACACAAAGCCTTCGTCCGTAACATGATCGATCATTACGAGCATGACGAAGGAATTGAACCTTTACCGCATGTGGAAGAAACTTTTTCAAAACTGCACGACCTGGGCATACAGGTTGCCGTAAACACCGGCTTCTCGCGCGATATTGCCGATACCATCGTTAACCGGCTGCAATGGAAAGAAAAAGGCCTGGTTGACCACGTTATAGGTTCTGATGAAGTGGAATTGGGCAGGCCCTACCCCTATATGATCCAAAAGCTGATGTTGGAAGGCGGTATTGAGGGACCCGGCCAGGTGGCCAAAGTGGGCGACACCGAGGTTGATGTGCGCGAAGGACAGAACGCGGAGTGCCGTTATGTTATCGGCATCACAACCGGCATATTCTCCCGCGAAGAATTGGAGAAATACCATCCGACACATATCATCGACGATATTACACAGGTAATCGGCATCGTAAAAAAATCCGCATGAAAACTATTCACCGGTTGCGGCTGAAAGTGGCAAAATGGCCATACCCGGTTATATCGGTAATGGCTGCTATTTCAGCATTCGGCACCTATACTTCCATGTACGCTTTTCGCAAAGCATTCGCCGCAGGCACGTTTGCCGGCCAGCAATATTTCCATGTGGACTATAAAGTTTGGCTGGTTATCGCCCAGGTGATCGGCTACACCCTTAGTAAATTTTATGGCATCAAATTCATTTCCGAATTAAAGCACGACCAGCGCGCAAAGAGCATTTTCGGACTCATCGGCTTTTCCTGGCTGGCCCTGCTCCTTTTTGCAATAGTACCCGCGCCGTATAATATCGTTTGCCTTTTCCTCAACGGTTTTCCGCTTGGGATGATCTGGGGATTAGTGTTCAGTTACCTGGAGGGCCGCAAATCAACCGAATTTATGGCGGCCGTACTGTCGTCAGTCAGCTTGATTTTCGCATCCGGTTTTGTGAAAACCATTGGCCGCTCACTGATGTCGTCATTCCATGTCAGCGAGTTTTTCATGCCTTTCCTCACCGGCGCGCTTTTTGTTGTTCCCCTGGTGTTGTTCGTGTTCTTTTTAGAGCTGATGCCGGAACCCACGCCCGAAGATGTACGCTTGCGCACCAAAAGATTGCCCATGAATGCCGACGAGCGCAGGCGTTTTTTACAGCGCTTTTTGCCGGGCATTTTGCTCACACTCGTCATTTATATCCTGCTGACGGTCATGCGCGACGTGCGCGACAATTTCGAGGTCGAAATTTGGGCCGGACTGGGCAATAAGGACAATACCATTTATACCAAAATTGATACCTTCATATCCATCATCGTACTGGTCGCCATGAGCTCGCTCATCCTCATCCGGAAAAACATCAGGGCATTCAGCATCATCCACCTGATGATCATAACCGGCTGCCTTTGCATTGTTATCGGCACCGTGCTCTTTAATTCAGGCATCATTGGCGTTTTGCCATGGATGACCATGGCCGGCCTCGGGCTTTATTTGGGCTACATTCCTTACAACGCTATATTTTTCGAGCGGATGATCGCCTCCTTTAAATACAAAAGCAATATCGGCTTTATCATCTACCTGGCCGATTCCATCGGCTACTTAGGCAGTGTAGCCGTTTTACTGGTAAAAGAGCTGGGCCGCCCTGCTATCAGCTGGACGCAGTTCTTTAAAGAAGGCGTGATGGTAGTAGGCAGCGTGGGTGCGGTTTTCGCTACCCTGTCATTAATTTACTTTCTGCAAAGCGCACGAAAAAGCAACCGCAGCGAAGAGCCTAAAGGCGAGCTGGTTATAAATCCCGCATGACACATTCCGGCAAAAAAAGCGCTATTGTTATCGGTGCAGGCATCGTGGGATTAGCCACGGCACGGGCGCTGGCCATCCGCGGTTACAGCGTTACAGTGTTTGAGCGGAATGAACGTGCTGTGGGTGCGTCCATCCGCAACTTCGGCATGATCTGGCCGATAGGCCAGGCCACAGGGCCGCTGTACGAGCGTGCCATGCTGTCGAGAAGCATCTGGAAAGAAATATGTACCGAAGCCCGGATCTGGCATGATGAGGTCGGTTCCCTTCATCTCGCCTACCACAACGATGAGCTGCAGGCTATAACCGAATATGTCGACGCCAACCGCCAATACCGCGACTGTACCCTGCTCAACCCAAAACAAGCGCTGCAAAAATCCCCGGCTGTTAATCCCGATAGCCTGAAAGGCGCCCTATGGAGCGGTGATGAAATGATCGTTGAGTCGCGCGTGGCCGTCGGCCAGGTGGCTAAATATCTCGCCGAAAAATATGACGTTAGTTTTCATTGGAACACGGCCATCAGCCGGATAGTCTATCCCTCGGTCATGTCGGGCAACAATAGCTGGGAGGCCGAAGAAATATTTGTTTGCACCGGCGCCGATTTTGAAACCCTTTACCCCGAATTCTTTTCGGAATCCGGCATCACCAAATGCAAGCTGCAAATGATGCGCCTGGTGTCCCAGCCCGAGGACTGGCGCATTGGCCCTTCCCTTTGCGGTGGACTGTCCATGATCCACTATCCCGGCTTCCAGTCAGCAAAATCCCTGCCGGCGCTGCGCAAACGTTACGAAGAACAATATCCCGATTATTTGAGCTGGGGCATCCACGTCATGGTTTCCCAAAACGGGGGCGGCGAGCTAACCATCGGTGATTCCCATGAGTACGGCCTGGTACACGACCCTTTCGACAAAGAATTTATCAACACCTTAATAACCAGCTACCTGCGCACCTTCGCCAGCTTCAAAGACTGGAAGATGATCCAGTCATGGCACGGCATCTACCCCAAAATGACCAACGGCCAAACCGAGCTTGTTCTTCATCCCGAAGCCGGCATAACCATTATTAACGGACTCGGCGGCAACGGCATGACGCTTTCGTTCGGGCTTTGTGAGCAATTGATTAGTGCGCGGTTTGATTGAGTTAACCTGAGTTCGATCTAACAAAAACTGTATCGTATTGGGTTATCGGCTTTCAGGACTGAATCCAACTCCATCTTTTGTCAGTTCACGGAGCCGCCATTTGCTAATTGGGTAGCCCCCGAACGGGCAATATTGCTTGGTTTTCTGTTTGCTACAAACAGGTAGCCCGCCAGCTGGCGGGGCAAAATTCAGTGTTTATATTGAACTCACGTTAGGTCAACTCATTAATAGAGAAGCTTGAGTCAAACTTTTAGTTCGATAATTCAGCGAAGCTATTTCTTGTTCTTCAATGTTATCACCGTTATCTCCGGCCATATCCCTACCCTGCCTTTCAGGCCTAAAAATCCAAAACCCCGGTTCACGTACAAGTACTTTCCGCCGTTCTCGTAAAGCCCGGCCCATTGCTTATAAACATATTTGATCGGACTCCATTTAATGCCGAACAGCTCAAAACCGAATTGCATGCCATGCGTATGCCCGGCCAGCGTAAGATGGATGTGGTGCTTGTGGTTTAACGTTACCGCTTCCCAATGCGATGGATCATGCGAGAGCAGTATTTTGAATGCGCTTTCTTGCACTGCGGCAGTCGCCTTATCCAGGTCGCCATATTTATGGAAACCGCCTTTACCCCAGTTCTCCACACCTACCAGGGTGATGGATTGCCCGTTCTTATTTACTTCGACTGATTCATTCAGCAAAAGCCTGAAACCGATCTCTTTATGTGCATTTTTCAGCTTTGCAAGGTTGGTATATTTTTGTGACTCGCTGTCCCAGCGCATATAGTCGCCATAGTCGTGATTGCCAAGAACGGAATATTTGCCATAGGGGGCTTTTAGCTGGGCAAACGCGGGAATCCAGCGATCCATTTCGGAAGCCTGGTTATTTACCAGGTCGCCGGTGAAGAGGATCAGGTCGCTTTGTTGTTCGTTAACCATGTCGATGCCTTTGTTAACCCCTTTTTCGCTGGAAAAGCTGCCGGAATGAATGTCGGAAAGCTGGGTTATAGTAAAGCCGTCAAATGCGTCGGGCAGATCGTCGAAAAATAAGGTTTCCTTGCGGACTTTATAATGATGCCGGCCGCCGGTCAATCCAAAAAGCAACCCGCAAAATGGTATTGCGGCAATCAGCAAAGCCACATCGCTTACCCAAACACTTCGTGGGGGAAATCCCCTGAACAGCCGGGTAATATCTTCGAGCAACAAAACCGGTGTGCCGCAAAGTTTTGGAATAAAGGAGATGAGCATCATGCCCATTAACCATGAAAGCAATGCGGGCATTTTACTGTTCAAACGGGCAAAAAGCAGGAGTAGCAGCGTAATGCCGGTTAGCGCATCATACAGCCAATAGGCCCATAAAACAGCCGGGCTGGCGGTTACCGTTTGTACGGCATTGAAAAAATATAAGTCGACCAGCAGCCACAGGGCTACGGTAAAAGTGATTCTTCTTTTCATGCTAAATAATAACGTGCAATGTTAAAGGAGTTTAGAAACAAACAGGATACCGTTGTTACTAAAGCCGCTTGCGGAAGCAAAAGCTTGACGCTAAGTTGACGTAAGGCCCGTAATTGGGCATGGGCCGGTAGCCCGATTTTTGATAAAGGCCGAGCGCCTCGAGATTTTTGTCGCCGGTTTCGAGGATAGCGATGATGAAACCTTTTTCAGCTGCCCAGGTTTCCAGTTCGGACAAGATGGCGCCGCTTAAACCCTGACCCCGGCAATTCTTGCGTACAAACATTCGTTTGATCTCGGCTGCGTCGTCATTAAAGCGCTTGAAACAGCCGCAACCCACAGGCTTTCCATCGACTGCGGCAATTACCACGGTATCTATTTTTTCAATGACGTTATGCGGATCGTAAACCTTCATCAGTTCCTGATAGCGCTCATAAAGTTCCGTATCGAGTTCGCCGGTAAGCATGGCGAAGTCGGGATCGTCGCTCGTGGTTCTTTTCAGGTTGATCATCCCGGTAAAAATAACGGAATAAGTTGATGTTTTTAGGATTGCCGCTAATCAGGCAACGTGAACACTATCAAATTAGGTCTGAATAAATAGTTGGCGACAGGAGACTCTGGAGTCTTGAATTTTTTGTCCTGGTTTGCTATAAACAGGAGACTCCTAACTGAGTCAAATTCGTGCGTATAGAAAGGAGTATTAAACTAATATTCAAACTTTATCAGAACGACATGGGTCGGGCCATCAGTGATATCAGGGTTGCCAAAATCTACCATCAAAGAAGCACCGAAACTTGCCGTAAAAACGATAGCGAAGCTCCTTTAACAAAAGTCGAAAAGTCTGTATTGTCAGTCGCGCTATCATTTGTGAGTTCCATAATATGCAGGACAGGATTTGATAGGCCTTTGATAACGAATAAAAAACGAAAGCGCTTTTGCTTTGGGTTTGTTTCCAGAGCCTTCAATTCTTGAAAATCACCTATAAATAAACTATCAAGATTCATTGGGGATTTGGGTTGTGATTGAGCTTTATCCGGCAGTGAGCTTTGATCAATTTTAGGTGCAGATGATTGGGGCATCAATCTAACTTTAATAGTTGTATCAAGACCGCCAACGTTCGCAAATAATACTAACGCAGGGTAAATTATTCCTTTGTCGAAGAGCGTATTCAATTCAGGCGGCGCGTAAAGATTAATAACCTCTTTGCCATAAATAAAATCGTCTCCTTTAGCAATAATTTTACCGGTGTACTTTGGGTAGCTTTCCCGTTGGTAATGATTTTTGAATAAATCGGCTACCCAATATTCTTCCTGTTCGCCCGCATTCTTAAAATCTGGTTCAGCAGTTTTTGGACCAGCTGTTGGCGCGTTCTGGCAGACTGCCCGTAAAAAGAAAAACGTAATTAATATTGTTAGCAATAACAATCTCATTATCCTTGGTTTTTATGTGATTTTTTTCGATCAGGTGGTCTCATTTCCTTTATGATGAGAAAACCGCAGTAATTCCATAACCGGTTCAAATATTATTAAGAAAAATATTCACATGCTCCTTTTTGATCAATAAACTTTTTTCCATCATAGCCGGTTGCGACTTAGGACTAACAACTTAGGACTAAGGACTTAAAATTCCCCTCCTCACCCCTTCCGCTCCAAATTCTGTATAACCCTGAATTCCACAATCTGTTTAATCAACTCCAGCGGTAGTGGCTTATCCGGCGGAAACTGGATGGTTCCTTTGGATACTTTATAACCGGTAAGATCATTCTTAAATTCTTAAATTCCTCAATCCCCGAACCCCTTGGGTAAAGGCTGATAAAATTAGCATGCGCCGCAAACCAGACGAGCATCCCGTGCAGGTGGTATGCGGGTATGCCGTAGCTGATCAGCTCTTCGGCGGATGGGGCAACCTCCCGGATCACTGCCCTTATTTGTTGCAGTTGCATTTGAATTTCCGGCGGGAAGGACGCGATATAGGCATCCACATTAGCTGTTTTCTTCATGCTTTGGTGTACACGAAAGTAAAACTTTTTGCCGGTCTCCCGCGCTGCCGATAAAAAATCTACATTTACGGTTATAAACAGGCAATTGGAACAGGCAGCTTAAAAATGGAATTTAAAATTGAAAAATTAGGTCCCGGTGGCCTGGAACTGGCTAAGGAGCTTATCCTGTTTTTCCAGCAGGACGATGGCATTTCGTATCCCGTTGTGCCATCGGACGACTATCTGCGCAACCTGCTGTCGAAGGACAGTTTCCATATACTTGTGGCCCTGAAAGATAATGACCTTATCGGCGGCGCAACAGGGTATGAGTTGGACATGTACAAAAAGGAGGTGAAAGAAATGTTTTTGTACGAGATCGCCGTTCGGCCTGAATACCGAGGAAATGGCATCGGAAGGGCCTTGATCAACGGCCTAAAACAGATCTGCGCCGAACGTAATATCGACGAAATGTATGTCGGCACCACCACATCAAATCATGCAGCAATAAATTTGTACAGTTCCGCAGGCGGCGAACAAGTGCCCGATATTACCTGGTTCGTTTACCAAATTGAAAGATAGGTATGGATTATGTTTTAGGCATCGACATCGGCACGGGCAGCGTGAAAGCGGTGGCAGTTGATCTGCAGGGAAAGCCTTTTGCCGAACACCAGGAAATGTATTCCTTCAGCTCTCCCAAACCGGGCTATCACGAGCAGGACCCGGAAATCATCTGGCATGCATTCCGGGCCTGTGTAAAAGGGGTGATCGAAAAAACCGGCGAGCAGCCCCTGGCGGCCGGATTAAGCAGCGCCTTGCACAGCTTTGTCCCTGTGGATGGTAATTGCCGTGCGCTGGCGCCGATGATGACCTGGGCCGACAGCCGGAGTTTTGCAGTCGCCAAAAAATTGTGGGCGAGCAAAGAAGGTAAAGCAATATATAAAGCGACGGGGACACCGTTGCATGCCATGTCGCCCCTGTGCAAATTGATATGGCTCAAAAAAAACCAGCGAAAACTATTTCAAACAGCCGCCAAATTTATAGGCATAAAGGAATATATCTGGTTCAGGTTATTTAACGAGTTTGTGGTGGACCAATCTATCGCTTCAGGTACCGGGCTGTTTGATATTGTTGCGCTGAAATGGCACCCTGAATCATTGGCGCTGGCAGACGTCACAGCAGATCGCTTGTCGCGGCCCGAATCGACGTTTTACACACAAAAATGTAAAACAGGCGATGTCTTTAGCATGGGTACGCCGGTAAATATTTCGGCCAGTGACGGTTGCCTGGCCAACTTAGGCAGCATGGCAGATAAGCCGGGCGTCGCCGCTATTACGATAGGTACCAGCGGCGCGGTGAGAGTAGCCAGCAGCACACCCCTGCCCAATGAAAAGGCCATGACCTTCAGCTACATCCTGGACAAAGACACTTATATCTGCGGCGGCCCGGTGAACAATGGCGGAATTGCGATGCAGTGGTGGGTTAAAAACTTTTCGGGGACGGGCCTAACTGAAAAAGAATACGATAACGTTTTTAAACAGGTTGAACAAGTGCCGCCGGGTGCTAAAGGACTGATCTTTTTGCCTTACTTAACCGGCGAACGCGCACCAATTTGGGACAGCGAAAGTTGCGGAAATTTTTTCGGCGTGAAGCTGGAGCATACCCGGGCCCACTTTTCGCGAGCCGTGCTGGAAGGAATTTGCCTTGCATTGAAAGATGTGTTGGAAACCCTCGAGCAAAACGCCGGGCCTGTTAAGCAAATCAACATAAGCGGCGGATTTGTCAAAAGCCGGGTTTGGGTGCAGGCTTTGGCCGATATTACAGGGAAACCCCTGGCGGTTGTCCAGGCCGAAGATGCGTCAGCTATCGGCGCGGCGCTAATGACGATGAAGGCCGCCGGCTTAACAGGCGAATACCCGGCGGCCCCGGTCGACAATCTTAAAATGTACCAACCCGATGATATAAACTATAAGGTCTATCAAAAGCAATTCAAGATTTACCGGCAGCTTTATGCTGATCTCAAAAAGACCATGCAAAAAGTAGCCGGCCTTTTAAAAATAGCGGTCAGTTAATTTCCTTGCTTGCACCGGGGTTAGGCCGGATTGTCCGGTCAGCCATGATTTTGTTTATCCGGATTTTCTTTGCAGTTTTATGCATTCGTCAGCCAAAATAAACAATTCATTTAAACCGCCCGTCCAAGTTTTCTGTCATGAAAAATAACATTACACGCCGCAGGTCACTTGAGTTGTTAGGTTTTGCTGCCGCGATGCCGGTCGCCGCAAAAATGAGCCTGCCGGTTAAGGAAGAAAAGCTGCGGGAAAGGTATTTATTCACCTATTGCCTCAATATGTCGACCATAGCCGGGCAAAAGCTGGGCTTTATGAAAGAACTGGAAACTGCTGCCGAAGCCGGTTTTCGTTCGGTAGAGATATGGATGGGGACACTTCAGCCCTATCTTCAGAGCGGCGGTACCCTTCAACAGGTAAAAAACCGGCTGAACGACCTGGGCCTAAAGGTGGAAGATTGTATCAGCTTTAACGAGTGGATAGTGGATGACGATGCCCGCAGGCAAAAGGGGATTGATAATATGAAGCGGGAGATGGAGATGATGGCCGAGATCGGCTGCAAAAGGATGGCAGCAACGGGCATGGGCACCTCGGCTGCCGATGTGCCAGCCAAGGAAGTGATCGCCGAACGTTACCGTGGAATTCTCGAAATGGGCGGCCAGATTGGTGTGGTGCCCCAACTGGAAATGTGGGGATTCCAGAAAAACCTGCAGGATGTCGCCGAGGTTTTATACATCGCTATGAAAAGCCGTCACCCATCGGCCAGGGTGCTGTTGGATGTATTTCATTTGTACAATGGCAATACGTCAATTGAAACCCTTTCCTTAATGGATCCCAATGCCGTCGAGATGTTTCATATGAATGATTATCCCGCCGGCTTGCCATACCAAACCATCACCGACTCTGACCGGATTTACCCGGGCGACGGGATCGCCCCTATCAAACAAACGCTTAACATATTGCTTCAAAACCGGAAAACACACCTGGTACTATCAACTGAACTATTCAATAAAGCTTATTACCAGCAAAGCGCGCTAACGGTGGCAAAAACCTCGCTGGCGAAGATGAAGGCTATCGTGGAGAGTTTGTGATGGCGCTTCGCCGCACATTTTCATCCGACAAAGAAATTTTGATCAAGCCTAAGCTTGCTTTTTCTCTCATATATTCGGATAAATCCTAATCTAATATTGGCCGCAAACGGATACCTTTGTGACAAACCCTGTGCATGCGGCTAATACTACTTTGCTTTTCCTTTTTATTTTTTGCCACATCCCTTTTAGCACAAAAAAGATTCATCGTAAGCGGCACTGTCGAGGATAAGGCCACCGGCGAAAAGCTCATCGGCGCTACAATAAAAATTAAAGAACTACCAAAAATCGGAGCCACTACCAATAATTACGGGTTTTATTCAATTTCGCTGCCTGCGGGTAATTTCACGCTCGTTTATTCCTATGTTGGGTATAATTCGGTTGAAAAAGCCGTCACCATGACCGTTGACCAGGTATTCGACATCAGCCTCGAACCGCAGAAACAACTTGAAGAGATCGTCATCAAATCGAACAAGCCAAATAACGATAACGTGGCTTCGCCTCAAATGGGCGAAGAGAAACTGAATATGGCCCAGGTAAACAACGTGCCGGTGCTGCTTGGCGAAAAAGATATTTTAAAAACCATCACGCTGTTACCGGGTATAGAATCAGCCGGCGAAGGTAATACGGGTTATTATGTACGTGGCGGGGCAAGCGATCAGAACCTGATTTTACTCGACGAAGCCACGGTGTACAACGCCTCGCACTTTTTTGGTTTTTTTTCGACGTTTAACTCTGACGCGATAAAGGATGTGAGCATTTATAAAGGCGGAATGCCTCCGGAGTTCGGCGGACGCTTATCATCCGTTTTGGATGTAATAATGCTCGACGGTAATAACAAGGATTACACGGTGGAAGGCGGCCTGGGCCTCATCTCCTCGCGGCTAAAAATTGAGGGGCCTATCGTTAAGGACAAGGGGTCCTTTATGATCAGCGCGCGAAGAACTTATGTGGATGTGTTTTTACACGCCTCATCCGATACCACGCTTAAGGGCAGTTCATTGTACTTTTACGACATCAACGCCAAAGCCAATTATCATTTTGATGACAAGAACGCCTTGTATATTTCAGGCTATTTTGGCAAAGACGTTTTGGAGCTAAAAGACATCTTTGGCACTTTATGGGGGAATTCAACCGGTACGATCCGCTTCAACCACATATTCAACAGCCGCCTCTTTTCCAATACCTCCCTGGTTTACAGCAATTACAATTACACCATCGAAGATTTCCAGAGCGCAAGCTACTTCAAAGCTACCTCGCAAATCAACGATGTGAATTTTAAAGAGGATCTGCAGTACTCCATTTCAAATGACCATACGTTAAAATTTGGTTTAAACGTGTTGCATCACACCATTGCACCGGGGACGATCACCACCAATGAGACATCCAGCTTTAACGATGTGAGCGTGGAGGAACGGTATGGTTATGAAAACGCAGCCTATATAAGCGACGACTGGCATTATAACAGCAAGATCACCTTCCTGTATGGCTTCAGGCTGAGCAGCTTATTCCTGCTCGGCCCCGGAACACTTAATACCTATGATGCGGCAGGCAACGTACTCTCGTCTGCAACCTATGCCTCCGGCAAGTTGGTAAAGGACTATTTTAACCTTGAGCCCCGGTTTACAGCGAGCTATTTGCTGAACGACCAGAGTTCGATCAAGGCCTCGTACAACCGCAACACGCAAAATATTCATCTGCTGAATAACTCAACCAGCACCACCCCTGCCGATCTTTATGTAATGAGCAGCAACAATATCAAACCTGAAATATCCGACCAGGTATCAACCGGTTATTTCAGGAATTTCAGCGAAAATATCTATGAATTCTCGGCCGAGGTTTACTACAAGGCTTTGCAAAATCAAATCGACTATAAAGACGGGGCGCAGTTAATCCTGAATCCCGATGTGGAATCGCTGCTGACCTATGGAAGCGGGCGGGCTTATGGCCTGGAGTTGTTTTTAAAGAAAAAATACGGCAAGTTCAATGGATGGGTGGGTTATACCTTGTCGCGCACTGAACTTAAATTTCCCGCCATCAATGATGGCAATTATTTCCCGGCAACGCAGGACCGTACCCATGATCTTTCGGTAGTAGGCATCTACCAGTTGAATGAGCGCTGGTCTTTTTCGAGCGATTTTGTTTATGCCACAGGCAATGCCGTAACCTATCCGACCGGGAAATATGAAGTCGGCGGTATCACCGTCTTTTCCTACTCCCAGCGCAACGGGTATCGTGAGCCATCGTCAAACAGGCTTGACGTAGGCGCTACGCTTGAGGGCAAAAAACACAAAAAATATCATTCCAGCTGGACTTTTGGCATTTACAATGTATACGCGCATCGGGACCCCTACCTGATCACTTTTCAGAACAGCAAAACGGCGCCGAATACAACCGAGGCGGTGGAAACAAGCATTTTTGCAACGGCTATCCCCTCCATCACATGGAATTTTAAATTTTAGATTTAGGAGCATGAAAGAATTTAGATTTTCCCTGGGAATTATGATCATCCTGCTAAGCCTTTGCGGCTGCACCAAGGTGATCGACCTTAGGCTTGGCAATGATAGCGGTTTACTGGTTATTGAAGGCAATGTTACCAATTTAGACAGCGCGCAGCATATCATACTCAGCCGCAACGTGCCGTTTACCAATACCAATACCTACCCGCCGGTCAGCGGCGCTACCGTGAGCATAACTGATAATCAAAATAACACTTACAACTTTACGGAAGGGCCAGCCGGAACTTATTCATCAGCCCCGTTCCAGGGTGCTCCAGGAACTACCTACAAAATGAGCGTAACATCAGGCGGAACCACATACACAGCCAGTTCCACTATGCCGGCCCCGGTGCTCCTGGATTCCATCACCGAAAAAAGCAATGAGTTCAATCCCGGGGATAACCGCCGTGGAATAACCGTTCATTTCCAGGACCCGCCAAATGTTCCCAACCAATACCGGTTTATCATGTGGGTTAATAATGTCGAGGTACAATATGTTTTCGCTTACAATGATGAGTTCACAAACGGCCGTTATGTCAACCTCGACCTGGTGGAAACAATCACTGACATTTACCCGGGCGATACGGTAAAAGTGGAGATGCAATGTATAGATGAGCCCGTTTACACCTATTGGTTCAGCCTGATGGAGCAGCAATTCGGCGGACCCGATGGTGGCGTAGCCCCGTCAAACCCGCCGTCGAACATTGCGCCGACGGTTTTCGGTTACTTCAGTGCACATACTACACAAACACAAACACTCCTGGTGCAATAAACCGCTTTCGGTTGACGGCCATTAAAGGTTGTTGTACGCGGAAATGCGTTCAATTATTTGTCCATTGGGACCACACATACAGGTACGGGCGAGAGTCCGACGATAGAATCGGCAACACTTCCGGTCAGCAACTTGCTAACACCGGTTCGGCCGTGGGCGCCCATCACTACAAGATTGGCATGCCAGTCAGCGATAACTTTCATCACAATTGGCCCCACCTCCCCTTCCGGTGAAGTTAGTTCGGTTTTAACTGATTGTGCATAATCGTCCTTCATCCGTTTTAAAAATTCAGCTGTTTTCGCCCTTGCGGCAATGAGTGCATCATCGGGGAAAATTCCCGCGTCAGGGTTTCCGAGCGTTAGCGCAGGTTCGATTACGCTCAATAACATCACCTTTGCCCCTAAGTCTCTTGCAAAACCAAACCCGAATTGAACTGCCTTTGTGGAGGGAAGGCTGTCGTCTGCGACGATCAATATCTTTTTGATTTTCATTTCAGATATTTCGGGCAATGATTATGCCGGTATAAGTGGCCAGGAACCCTAACAGCAAGCTGGCAAATGTATATGCCAGGAAGATGAACACCTTGCCGTTTTCTATTAGCTGTATGTTTTCCAGCGAGAACGACGAAAAGGTAGTATAACCCCCGCAAAGCCCGGTCACCAGCAATAAGCGCCAGGTGAGTGATTCAGGCCCGAAACGGGCTTCGGTAAAATAAAAAACAAAAAAACCGATGAGCAGGCAACCGCTTATGTTCACGAGGAACGTTCCATAGGGAAATGCGGAAATAACATTACCGGTTATCCAGCGGCTCAGTAAATAACGGCACAAGCTGCCCACACCTCCGCCAAAAAAGACCAGTATCCAAAGTTTCATTCGACAATTTTTAAATTATTCACCTGCATAAATATAACAAAGCTTATCGGATAAGCATATTTCGCAGGCGCCATCAGACCCCAAAGGGGACGGTTTATAAAAGGAAGGCACCATTTCCCGGGGCTAAGGTAAAAAATTAAGATACAACACGCAACTATTCATTATTCTTCACCACCATTGGCTGTGTCCCCACAGCCACCACCACGATATTGTCATGCAGAGGTTCCCGGGTATCGCGCACTCCCCGCTGCCCAATAGCACCGGTGGGAATGGTTTACGGCGGAGTTTTCAGCGGAGTTTACACATTGATTTGCATATATAGCCCCGCACATGCGTGGTCCCTCGAAAGTGCTCGTAAGATACTGATTTTAAATTATTTAAGCAACCAGGGTCTATTTCGCGTTCCCCATTGCATATTCAATCCCCCCTAACAAGTGCCCTAAATACAAGGGATCGGAATAAGATGCATCGGTATGCCCGAGCGCGGTGTAAAACGCCCGTCCGCCGTCATATTCATGGTACCAGCTCATGGGGTGATTATCCCCGTTATTGCCGCCGGTGTAGGTTTTTTCGTCGATAGTGATCAGCACATGCAGGTTGGGTGCTATCCATTTAAAGTTGTACCACTCGTCCAGCCTTTTCCATTCAGCAGGCAAACCTTTGGTTGCGGGGAAGTTAGGGTCAACAATATGAAGCACCGCTTCCTGCTGGTGGTCCGGGTGGTTCCTGAAGTATGCGCCAACGAGGTTACCGTACCAGGCCCAGTTATATTCCGTATCGGTAGCCGAATGCACGCCGACAAACCCCCCGCCTGCCTTTATATACTTTTCAAATTCAGCCTGCTGGGCATCATTTAAAACATCTCCTGTCGTGCTTAAAAAGATCACGGCAGCGTACTGTTTCAGGTTGTCGTAAGTAAACTTAGTGGCGTCGGTGGTGGTATCCACATCGAAATTATTTTCCTGCCCCAGCTTAATAATGGCCGGTATGCCAACAGCTATCGAGGCATGGTGAAAGCCGGCCGTTTTGCTGAAGATCAATACTTTTTGCTTCGCGAATACACTTGAAGCAAATGCGATCAATACGCTTAATATCAATAATTTGTGTTTCATGGTCATATTTATTTCCGAAGTCTTGCTTTACTTGTTTCAGCCTCACCACCCATTCACACGCGGATATTGTAATCCGTCCACTTTGTAAAATACTCACTCACCGCACACTCACTCACCCACTCACTATTCACTACTCACCACTTCACCCCAAATTCCCCTTCGCCAATTCATCCGCCGCGAAATTAGCCGCCCTTGCTGTCAAAGCCATGTACGTTAACGATGGGTTCTGGCAAGCCGACGAAACCATGCTGGCGCCATCCGTTACAAACACATTTTTAGCATCCCATACCTGGTTATGCTCATTCAGCACCGATGTTTTCGGGTCGCGGCCCATACGGGCGGTGCCCATTTCGTGAATGCCATCGCCTACGTTATGCCCGTGATCCCAGGAACTAATATTTTTAACGCCGGCGCATTCCAGCATTTCTCTGGCCTCCTTCACTATATCTTTGCGCATTTTCTTCTCATTATCCTTTATCTCGGCGTCCATTGCCAGAATGGGCAATCCCCATTTATCCTTACGCACCGGGTCGAGGGTGATCTTGTTTTCGTGGTACGGCAATAATTCTCCAAATCCGCCTATGCCGATGGTCCAGCCGCCGGGTTCAGTAATGGCATCTTTATAGGCCCCGCCTACGCTGAATTCGGCAACATTCCGGGCCCAGCCCTCGCGCGAGGCGCCGCCCTGGTAGCCAAAACCGCGTATATAGTCGCGTTTATCACCAAAAAGGTTGGCAAAGCGCACCACGTAAATACCATTCGGCCGGCGGCCAAAATAATATTTGTCTTCGTAGCCCTCCATGGTGCCCGAGGCGCCAAGGTTGTAATGGTGATCCATTATGTTATGCCCCAACTCGCCGCTGCTGCTGCCCAGTCCGCCCGGCCATACGTCAGTAGCCGAATTCATCAGCACCCAGGCGCTGTTCAGCGTGGAGGCATTCACAAACACGATTTTGGAATGATATTGATAGGTTTGGTGGGTTTCGGCGTCCACAATCTCAACGCCGGTGGCCTTCTTTGTGTCTTTATCATACAAAATTCTTGTAACGATGGAAAAAGGCCTGACGGTTAGGTTACCTGTAGCCACGGCTGCGGGCAAAGTGGCCGATTGCGTACTGAAATACCCGCCAAAGGGGCATCCCTCCCAGCAGCGGTCGCGGAAATGGCAGGCTATGCGGTTGGGTATGGCTTCGGTAAGGTTGGCGCTGCGGCCGATGATCATGTGCCGGCCGCCATTATAGTGTTTTTTAATGCGCTCGGAAACATCCTTTTCCACGCAGTTCATATCCATCGGCTTCAGGAAATGTCCATCCGGCAGTTGCGATAATCCTTCCTTTGAGCCATTTACGCCTGCAAACTTTTCTACATGGTCGTACCAGGGCTCCAGGTCCTTGTAGCGGATGGGCCAGTCGATAGCCCAGCCATCGCGCAGGTTGGCTTCAAAATCGAAGTCGCTCCAGCGGTAGCTTTGGCGTCCCCATAAAATGGAGCGGCCGCCTAATTGGTAAGCGCGCCACCAGTTAAATGGCTTTATCTCGGTATAGGGTGCATCCTGTTCGTTGGCCCAATAATCCATTATTGGCTCGGTGGCGCCCCAACCCCTCGAAATTACCGGCCTCACTTTCCGCTGTTCCTGCGTTACGGCGCCGCGGTGCTCAAAATCCCAGGGGTCTTTAGCAGCCGACTTGTAATCTTTGATATGCTCAAAATTGCGGCCACGCTCCAGCATAATGGTTTTAAGGCCGCGCCCGGTGAGTTCTTTGGCTGCCCAGCCTCCGCTGATGCCCGAACCGATGACAATCGCATCATACGTATAATTGGCCTTTGCTTTGCCGTTGATATTTACAGAATCTGCCAGCATGTTCTATAATTTTATTAAAAACCCGGAATGGATAATTGGTATTACAATGATATTAATTAAAAGCTAATCTAACAATTGATAAATTGTATAAAAAACAATTAAAAGAGACGCACTGTAGAGAGCGATGCATCGCGTCTCCACAGTGCGGTGAAATAATAGACGCGAAGTAGAGACGCGATGCATTGCTCTACAGTGCGGTGAAATAATAGACGCGAAGTATCGCGTCTCTACGGCAAAACCCAATGATCAATTGCAATAAAATTGCTAATTTGCATCACTACCAAAAATGAACAGCAACACCTTTGGTCTCGGCGATATTAAAAAGGAATTGCAGCATTTATCGTCCCTGCAAATTGCCGATCTATGCCTGCGCCTGGCCCGCTATAAAAAGGAAAATAAAGAACTCCTCGCCTACCTGCTTTTTGAAGCAAGCGATGAGCACGGCTTTATTGAAAAAGCAAAAGGCGAAATCGGCTTTATGTTTAGCCAACTGCCATCGCATAACTACACCGCGGCAAAAACTGTTAGGAAAATATTGAGGCTTATTACTAAGTATACCAAGTTTATGGCTTCCAAAGAAGCGGAGATAGATTTATTGCTCAGTTTCTGCCGTAACTACCTGCAATACAGCGACCGGAAAGTTTCCTATAAACCATTACGAATTATACTGACGAGGCAAATTCTAAAGATCAAAGACCTGATCGGGAAACTCCATGAGGATATTCAAGCCGACTACCTGGAACATTATAACAGCCTGCTTACAGAAGCCGAAAATAAATATCCCTGGTTTTATAAGGGCGAATACGCGTTGTAACAATTAAGACAGAGGTCGGTCTAAAAATTAAATTAACTGATAGTGACAGAAAAGGAAGCTGCTTTTAAGAAGGTTTACGAAGCCAACTCTAAAAAGATCTACCATTTGTGCTATGGTTATACCGGCGACGATGATGCTGCGAGCGATCTTTTACAGGAAACATTTTTGAAAGTTTGGCAAAACCTGGATAAATTCCGTAACCAGGCCATGATCTCAACCTGGATATACAGGATTGCCGTAAATACCTGTTTAACATACCTGCGTTCGGAAAAACGCCAATCAAAAGACGAACTGACACCGCAAATCGCTGAAACGAAAAAAGAAGACCTGTCCGAAAAAAACGAACAGGTCGCCTTGCTCTATAAATGTATTTCAAAGTTGGAAGAATCGGAAAGAATTATCATAACTATGGTGCTTGATGAAGTGCCATACCCCGAGATCGCAGAGGTTTCGGGCATATCGGAAGGGAACCTGAGGGTGAAAATACATCGCATAAAACAAAAATTAACCGAGTTATACAACCACTATGAAAGAATTTGAGCATTTAATGTCGGTTTGGCAGGGACAGCCAAAGCCCGACAAGCTTTCGGTGGATGAAGCGCTGAAACAGGTAAAAAAAGGCATCCGCGGCCTTACCAGTAAACTGTACTGGGGTATTATCGCCATGATAGCGCTGATCGTTTGTGCCTTTATTATCACGTTTTTCTTTTCCTTCCGCTCGCCGGCAACGACGATCGGGATACTCATCATCCTGGTAACCATGCTCATGTACCTGTCCCTGATGGTGCGCCATTACCACATACTGAACAAACACGATCTGACACAAAACCCTGCTGAATACCTCAATACGCTCAAGGAATACCAAAAGAATCGGGCCAAAGTAACCGGCTGGTTTTATTATATTTATATGATGCTGATCAGTGCCGGCCTGGCCTTATATTTCGTTGAGGTACTGGATGATGCGCCGCTTTACTTCAAGCTGATCACGTATGGTTCTACCATCATCTGGTTCCTGTTTATCACCTTCTATCTCAAACCCCGGATGTTTAAAACCGAAGAAGAAAAACTCGAATTGATGATTGACAGGCTGATCCGTTTGCAGGAGCAGTTTGATTAACACACTTCCCCCCTTGTCATTTCGACCGAGGTACGAGGGAGAAATCTTATACGCTATACATTAACGCCAATGCAGTTCGCATGCAAAGTGTTGACGATTTTTCGCTTCGCTCAAGTTATAAGTTTGTCCCTGTAGTCGAACGGACAACAGCGAGTTTTTCTTTAACTAGTAGTTTGTCCTTTTTATCCCTCTAATCCGATAGCTATCGGATCTCTCCTAAATTTAGGGACACTTTTTGATTTCGGGGCATGACACACGTTTCGGCTTTGTAAATTCCACCGGAGAGGGCGCATAAGTTCACGTTGCTGAGACGACATTCAAGACTATTACTATTTTTGCGGCCAAATGGTCACAATCAGAAAAGTTGAAACAACAGAGCTGGATACCCTCGTTCAATTCAGCAAACGAACATTTTACGAGTTCTTCGCCCATTTGAATGATCCCGCTCACTTTGAAGCATACACTGCGGTGCACTTCGCGCCGGAAAAGATGATGGGAGAATTAACCAATCCAAACTCGGATTTTTATTTTGCCCTGGTTGACGATGAGATCGCGGGTTACATCAAACTAAACATGAACGACGCCCAAATCGAGTTTAAAAAAGAAAACGGGCTTGAATTGGAACGCATTTATGTTTCCGGAGCCCATCATGGCAAAAAGATCGGCAAGCTATTGCTGCAATTTGCAATTCAAACGGCTATCGATAAGGAAAAGAATTTTATCTGGCTGGGCGTTTGGGAGCATAACCTAAAAGCAATTGGTTTTTACCGGCATCATGGATTTGAGGTTTGCGGCAGTCATGATTTTATTTTGGGCGATGACAGGCAGACGGATCTGTTGATGAAGAAGTGTCTGAACTAAGATTTATAGGATGTATGGATTGCAGGATTTGGATTGCAGGATTTTTTTAGCCCGGCGCCTATTTAATCGTCGCTTTAATTTTCACACCCGTCAATCCCTCCTTCACCAGTACATCCATAATAGATGGGAAAGTATTTTCAATGATCGGCTCAATATGGTGCTTCTCAAACCAGCGGACTTCTGTTATACCTTCTTCTTTTTGCGGTTTTAACTTTACCTGGTCGTTACAACTCATGTGGAACCAATGGGTTTTTTTTAACACCACTTCGCCCCTGTTGGTATAAACGTGGTAGGTTTTGCATATTTTTTCGTCCAGGTTGCTTACTTTGATGCCGCATTCTTCCTCCACTTCGCGCACGGCGGCTTCCTTCACTTTCTCATCTTTTTCAATTTTTCCTTTGGGAAGGTCCCATTTGTTGTTCCGGAAAATAAAAAGGTAATGGCCCTGTTCATTTTTAACCAGTCCTCCCGCCGCCTCAATCAGCGTAACGCTTTTACGAACGGTTTTGAAAAAAGCTTTGGCATCACTGGCTACTACGCAAAACCTGCTGCTTTTACGCACTACTATCCACGGATAAATTAATTTAAGATCAAATATCCCGGCATCAAGCATTTCAAAGCCCTTATTTTTTTTAGGCTGTGTTTCTCTTACCAGGATAACTTTGTCGTTAATATAAATTCTGTATTTTTGGGCCATGTTTGTAAAATCCGAGACCGAAAAACAGGTGGCCGAATTTCTGCTGCAAATTAAAGCAATTAAATTACAACCCAACAATCCTTTTACCTGGGCTTCGGGCTGGAAGGCGCCTATTTATTGCGATAACCGGATCACGCTTTCACACCCAACTATCCGGACCTATATCAGGCAGCAGCTTTGCCGCTTAATACAGGAGACTTTTGGGCCGGTGGGTTGCATTGCGGGCGTAGCCACGGCAGGTATCCCGCAAGGCGTTTTGATTGCGCAGGAAATGGGGCTGCCGTTTATCTATGTGCGGTCAAAACCAAAAGACCATGGCACAGGTAACTTAATTGAAGGCGAAATAATGCCCGGAAAACGTGTTGTCGTGATTGAGGATCTGGTCTCTACCGGCAAAAGCAGCCTGCAGGCAGTGGACGCGTTAAGAAAGGCGGATTTTGACGTGGCCGGGCTTGCGGCGATTTTTGATTATGGATTTAACCTGGCCGCCGATAACTTCAAACAAGCCAACTGCCCATACGTAACCCTATCCAATTACACAGCGCTGATAAAATACGCTGCCGAAAATCAATATGTTTCGGAGGCTGATGTCGACCTGTTAAAAAAGTGGCGCGAAGACCCTTCAGGCTGGGGAAATTAATCCCATCTGTGCAGCATCTTACCCGGTTTAGGAACGAGGATATTCATTTTATTGAAAGGATGCGTTTCTGATATTGAGCTATTTAAGCTAAAGTAGTTTATTTCTTAACGAATTAAGGGGGAATTAAACTTCCTTCCTTCTTTCTAACTGGTTAAAAAAAGCAAATACATTTACTACAATTAGCACTGCAATTAATAATGCCATGGTGCTTGTTTAATAATTGGTTAAAAACACTTTGAAATGTTACGTAAAGTTCATTATTGATGTTTCAATATCACCAAATAAATTCCTAACATATTAACAGTTAAGACGCTGCTGAACGCTACTTGTTACTGTAAAAACTGTGCCAATCTTGTTAATTTTAAGTTAAAACGTTATAATACCCCTATTTAGCGTACTTTTGCGAAAAAAAAGCACAGGCAAGGCATGATCACGGTATCCAATCTATCTTTACGTTACGGAAAACGCACACTTTTTGAAGACGTTAACCTCAAATTTACCCAGGGCAACTGCTATGGCATTATCGGGGCCAACGGCTCCGGTAAGTCCACTTTCCTGAAAATTCTTTCGGGCGAGATAGACCCTTCCAGCGGCTCCTATAGCTTTACACCCGGCGAGCGCATGGCTGTGCTGAAGCAGGATCACTACCAGTTTGACGACTTTACCGTAATTGAAACTGTTTTGACCGGCCACAAGGAGATGTATGCCGTGATGAAGGAAAAAGATGCCATATACGCTAAAGAAGATTTTACCGAAGCCGATGGCCACCGCGCCGGCGAACTTGAAAATCAATTTGCCGAAATGGATGGCTGGAACGCCGAAAGCAACGCCGCTACCCTGCTGAGCAACCTCGGCATAAAAGAAGACCTGCATTATAAACTGCTAAACGAGCTGGATGGCAACCAAAAAGTACGTGTACTGCTGGCGCAGGCGCTTTTTGGGAAACCCGATATTTTACTTCTGGATGAGCCTACCAACGACCTCGACATCCATACCATCAGCTGGCTGGAAGATTTTTTGGCTACCTATGAGGCAATCGTATTGGTGGTATCGCACGACAGGCACTTCCTCGACTCGGTATGTACTCATGTGGTGGATATTGATTTTGGCAAGATGACGATTTATACCGGCAACTACACGTTCTGGTACGAATCGAGCCAGCTGGCGTTGAAACAACGGTCGGAGCAAAATAAAAAGACCGAGGACCGTGTAAAGGAGCTGCAGGAGTTTATTCGCCGGTTTAGCGCCAATGCGTCCAAATCCAAACAGGCTACCAGCCGTAAAAAGGCGCTGGATAAGATCAATCTTGATGAGATACAACCCTCCAACCGTAAATACCCGGGCATTATTTTTAATAACCAGGGCCGCGAGGCCGGCGACCAGGTGCTGCAGGTTGAAAACCTGGGCAAATCACTAAACGGGGAGCCGCTTTTTGCTCATACAACTTTTATGGTGAATAAAGGCGACAAAATTGCCATTTTATCGCAAAACAGCCTGGCAACCACTGCCTTGTACGATATTTTAACCGGTCGCGATAAAGACCATAAAGGCGGCTTTAAATGGGGCGTAACCATCAACTATGCCGATATCCCCATTGATAACGCCGAATATTTCAAAGGCAAAAATGAAAACCTGATCGACTGGCTGCGCGAATATGCGACAGGCGAAAGGGACGACCAGTTTATCCGTGGCTTTCTGGGCCGCATGCTGTTTTCGGGCGAGGAAGTGCTCAAAAAATCCAATGTACTATCGGGCGGCGAAAAAATGCGCTGTATGTTTAGCCGGATGATGCTGCAGCAGGCCAATTTACTGCTGTTTGACGAGCCCACCAACCACCTCGACCTGGAATCGATTACCGCCCTCAATAACGGCATGAAGGACTTCAGGGGTACCATCCTGTTCACCAGCCGCGATCATGAGCTGATACAAACCGTTGCCAACCGCATCATCGAAATAACTCCGGGCGGCGCCATCGATAAGCTGATGACCTACGACGAATACATCAACAGCGATGCTGTTCAGAAGCAAAGGGATGAGCTGTATGCGTTGGTGTGAGGGGAAGTCGGATTTCGGAAGTCGGATTCGGAATGTTTTTAATGCGGAAAGCGAAATGCCGATTTCGGAATGATTTTGATTCGGAAAGCGGAATGCCGATTGCGGAATGATTTTGAATGTGGCAAGTCCGGAAGACGGAGCGTCGTGGGACGGGGAGTCAGGGAGTTTGATGGAGAATATTTTGAGGTGGCCGGGACTTATCGGTTAAAACCGGCCTTTTGTCTATGAATTACCCGTCGGGGTAGATTTTTAAAAATAAATCAGAATTCGCTTATTACTTTGCCTTATCAAAATCCAGCGTTATGCATTTGAAAAGAAAATTTCTTGTACCCCTTAGCCTCCTTGCGGCCATTTCCATAAGCGTTGCCGCTACTTTACCCCAACAGGAACGCGAGCCGCCGAAACTTGTTAACCTGAAGGTTTTCCCCAAAAACATCCCCTACCGGGTGCTCGACCACACGATGGATGAATGGAGCGCTTCTTTAGGCGTCCGTTGTAATTTTTGCCACGCCCGTAATGACGCCACCGGCAAAATGGATTTCCCGAGTGATGCCAAACCCGAAAAAACCGCGGCCCGGCATATGTACCTGATGATGTCGAAGATCAACAAAAAATATTTTGATGCCAAAAAAGACAGCCTGGGTATGGTGATTACCGCTGGTGTCAACTGCTATACCTGCCATCGCGGAGATTCTCATCCCGAAGTAAAAGTGCCCGAGGAACATCATGGGCCAGGTGGCCCGCCTCCGGGTGGGATGCCTCCGGGTGGAGCACCGCCAGCGGGTGGGAAGGGATGAGTTGGACCCGATAGCTATCGGGTGAGAAATGCTGATTTCGGAAAGTTGGGCTGAAGGACTGAAGCTGAAGCTAGTGAATTGTAACCCCGCTTGACAAACTGGTAAAGGTTCTCTTATATTTGGCATTGTGAGTGAAACACCTAAAAGCCCCCTATTAGTAGCTATAGAATATATACCTCTTTTGACGGGAATTGTAGTTGCATTTGGGTGTTTAAGGCTAATTGCATTTTACTCAGTTTTCAATCTTCCGATTTTTGATTTCACTGAGTTTTCGGATTTTATATCAAATGGCATTGAGGACTTCCTATTTATTCTTTTTTGTGGTATAGTTGGGTGGTCTTGGCCAATAATTCGAAATCCGTTTAAAAACGAATTGGAAAATGGAGTAGTGAATGACGATGTTATTCTGGTAAACTGCAAAAAATTTCTATTGTTGTTGCGTTACATTGTCTACGCGATCGCTGCCGGTATCTTTATTTATGACTTTTTCCAGTACATCCAAACAAAAACTTTTGAACGTTATCAATCATCTGTTGTAGCTGGTCAATTCATGCTTGTGTTTGGTCTTTTCGTAAGCATTGAGTTGGGCGCGGCATATCTAAATATCAATAAATTCAAAATCAACAAAGTAATATTTGCTTTCATTCCGTTATCACTGATGTATTTTATGGGTGTAATCTGGAGTAACACGAACTTATTATTTTATAGGTCAAACAAAATCATATGCTTTCTTTCACAATGATTTAACCAATACCAACGATATTTTACCAAAATCATCTGTAGCAAAAATGACTTTATCTCATTAGATTTTTTGTCCCTTTTAAATTCATTTAGTCGAGAGGTCTAATAAATACTGATTCGTTATATTGGTCTCTGACAAAATTGCTCAACTGTTTAGGCACTTATTACAAAGCAGTTTCATTAAATTTAAATAATTGGAGCAGAACGTGGAAATACAATCACCATTCTGCATATTTACAATGCCTTAAAATCTGTAATGAACAATTTAAAGCTAGTCGGCATTCGTCCAATAGTGGATTGCGATCTTAAAATTTGTAAAATATTAACGATAGGCGTCCCCTATATTTTTTATCACGAGTATGACTTTTCGGAATATTCCGATAATAACCGTAAAGTCACCATTTTTAAAGAACAACAACCCGACTTATATTCCGTAACCAATTCGCTTAATGAACATATTCAAATAAATATTTCTGCGCTCGTCGGAGAAAATGGCTCTGGAAAAAGTAGTTTAGTGGAGCTATTTTATGTCGCCTGTTACAATATTTCAATCTTAAAAGAGGTTCTTTTTGACGAGGAGGAACAACGGCGCTTGGGGATTCCGGATATGGTCGAACATGTTAATGTTGAATTATTTTACCAGTTGGATAATGAATTCTTACTTTTGCGACTTCAAGGCACGAAGCTTGAAGTCTTTGAATCCAAAAATGAAATCTTTATCCTTAATAAAGATCGCCAATTCGATCTTAATGATTTTTTTTATACTATAGCAGTCAACTATTCCCTCCATGCGTTAAACTCGGAGGTACTTGGCCTATGGGTAACTAAGATCTTTCATAAAAACGATGGCTATCAAACACCAATCGTACTTAACCCCTACAGGACAGAAGGAAATATTGAGATTAATAATGAAGAATATCTCGTTAAATCCAGACTGATTTCCAATGTGCTTGGCAAAATAAGCAGGCGCCGGAATGCAAAAGAGAGTCTAAGAAATATCATCAATGATAAAATCGCGTACCGATTGCTTGTCAGTATTAACAAAAACAAATTCAAGTATGACGATAACGATAAGGAAAAAAAGCTGCCAATATTCGAATTGACCGAAAAATATGGTGAGCGCATACTTCCTGAAGTGTATCATTATTTTTTAAAGAATAGGACATTCCAACCGAAAGATACCTTGCTAAATAAGTATGCAAAAGAATACATTATCCGTAAGCTTATCAGCATCGCAGCTAAGTATGATCCTTATAAAAGACTTTTTCAATTTTTTTATGAACCCGGTGGAGAGCTTGATGCCTATTTGACGATGTTGTCGAGGGAAGGTAGCCATGTGACTTTCAAGCTAATACAAACGTTAAGTTTTCTCAGCAATGAGTTTTACATTCACCGAGGCGAATCCTTTAATTTGACAATCAATTATCTCTCTACTCAATTGAGCAAACAAGCAGAGTTAAAAGATAAAGAACTAATTGACATTTTGCCACCTGGGTTTTTCAAAATAAATATTGAATTTAAGGACAAAGGAGCTTTTGACGAGTTGAGTTCTGGTGAGAAACAACGGGTATACAGCATTTCGACCATCGTTTATCATTTAAATAATCTAAGCTCCACCAATGGAAAAACGATTAATTATAAATACCAGTTAGTGAATATTATATTTGATGAACTTGAATTGTATTTCCACCCAGAAATGCAAAGAACGCTGGTCAACGATATTTTATCGAACATTAAGAAAATGGATTTGCGAAAAATTTCTTCCATAAACATGCTATTTATCACCCATTCGCCTTTTATCCTTTCTGATATACCCAGTCAAAATATGCTGATGCTAAAAATGGACGGATTGCCGATAAAAGAGGGACTTAATTTGCAAACTTTTGGCGCTAATATTTTTGATCTGTTGAAACAAAATTTTTTTCTTAAGGAAGGCCCCATGGGAGAAATTGCCAAAGAAACAATTAATAACACCATCACTTGGTTAAATAAACCAGATAGGAACATGGAAGAAAGGGAAATGCATAGAAAAATTATCGGAATTATCGGTGAACCCGTTCTACAGTTAAAGTTAGCCGAAATGTTCGACAACGTCACAAACGAATCATCGGAAGAGGAATTAATTCGCAGACGTATTGCCGATCTTGCCACAGACCTAAAAAGAGCACAAACCCGGTCAAGAAAACCCTGATGTTTTATTTACCACCATTAACCACTGCAAATGAGGACATCTATTATAAAATGGTTAGTCCTAGAGTCGTAAAAGCCTTGAGTGTTTCTACACTTAGCCCAAACGCAAAAGCATTTTTGAATACAGCCCGCATCAAAAGTATAATTTGCGATCAGCCAAAAGATCTACTAAACCATCATAATGATCTTCTGCCCGAACTTAGTCCAGGATTTACGCCCGCCATTTACGATGATTATTTAGAGGCTCAAAAAAAGCTGAAGGCACGAAAAACCCGATTGGATAAAAGATTGATTAGAATTTATAAACCGATTTTGGCGGCGTTATCCGCGGTGTTTAACTACAATAAATTTATTTCGGCACATAAGGTCACGTCGTATAACCTTGCAAAAATCCTGGATTGTAACACTTGTACCTATTGCAACCGATTATACACCACTACAATTCTTGGAAATGGGAGGTTAAACAATAGCAAGCGAATAGCAAGACCAAACTACGACCACTGGTATTCGCATAGTAAATATCCGATATTGAGCCTTTCTATCTATAATTTGATACCATCTTGCACAGTATGTAATAGCTCCATCAAAGGATCTGTTGACTTCTCGTTAACCAATTTTGTGCATCCATACGATAATGTGGCGACGCAAGATTTTTCTTTCGATTATAAGTATCAAAACATACATGTTAATAACGTTACCATCAATGTATTAGCCAAATCTAAAATGGCTAATACGTTAAATGCTTTCAAAATCCAGGAGGTCTACAATGAACATTCCGCCTTTGAATTGAAAGACTTGTTGGAGTTAAGATATAAATACTCTGAAAATTATTTAGACACCCTTTTTAATAAAACATTCAAGCTCCCAGTCGGCGAAAAGGAGGCTTACAGGATGATATTTGGCACGGAGTACGAAGACGTTGATCATCGAAAACGGCCATTTAGCAAGTTTAAAAAAGACATTCTGGAAAAGTTGGGTGTGAACTTCTAAAGGTTCAGAAATATGGAATTATAAATCGTCATGAATTATTCACTAAACTGTTCATAATTTCCAACCGTGAACCATCATGCTTAATAATTGTGTCTACTAATAAAAACCCTTCAACTCGTGGTGAAAACCTAACGTGGTTCAATAAAATCAAAGATTAATCTCGTATCTTGTACTCCGCCCACCCGGCCCCGAAAGTACTAGTGCCCCTTTTTCCAACAAATCCTGCAAATCCCTCGTTGCCGTTGCTTTTGACACGCGCGTTAACGAGCCATGTTTTGCAGCATTCAGGCCCCCTTCAAAACCTGTCGGGCCTTCTTCCAGTACGCTGCTGATCACTTTTAACTGGCGTTCGTTAAGTTGGTTTTTGAACCTGTCAAAGAACCTGGTCTTTTTTAATACGAAATCGATCTGGTCTTCGGCCAGGCGTTGCGCTTCCAGTGTTGCGCCGACAAAGTATGTTATCCAGGAGGTGATCTCATTTGTTTTTTGTGCAGCCTCCAGGGCATTGTAATAGTCTTTTTTATAAGCCTCTATGGTCCGCGACAGGCTTAAAAATATCGGGTAGCCAATACCTTGTGATAAAGCTTTTTCGGCAATCGCCCGGCCTATTCGGCCGTTTCCATCCTCGAAGGGGTGAATAGATTCAAAATAAAGATGGGCGATTGCCGATCGTACCAGCGTCTTTTTGATCTCCTGTTCAGCATCGGGGCCGGTTATATTAAACCACCTGATAAATTTTTCCATTTCGGCCGGGACACGTTCCGATGGCGGCGCTTCAAAATGTATCTTTTCCTTGCCGATTGCCCCGGAAACGATTTGCATTGGCTCCGGATGATTGCGCCACTCCCCCACTTTGATTTGAGCGCTTTCTCCCAAAAGCATTTTGTGCCAGGCAAATAAAGTTTCCATGGTCATGGTATCGCGGAAAGTATTGCGGACATCGATCATCAATTCACTTACGCCTGCGGCTTTCTTATCCAGCACCGGGTCTTTTATTTTATTCAGGCCCAGGTTATTCCGGATAGAAGACATCACATCTTTGCGGCTAAAATACTCCCCTTCTATTTCCGATGTTTTGATCGCTTCAGCCACCATGATTTCGATAATGGCTTCCATTTGTACAGCTTCGGGCAATGCCTTCAGAATCCCGCCGATATGTCCTGTTTTTTCGGCAAAAAGAAAAAAGGCATCCTCCAACCCTGAAAGATCGTAGGTGAAATTTGGCCAGTACCGTTGTTGCCAATTGTATACCATGAGCCGAATAATTGAACTATTCGGCTCAAATATAGCGAAAATATGAGCCGAATAGCCCATGTCTTAAGAAACGAAAAGGATCGTCGCCAGCGGAGTGCGGATTTAACAGTGTACTAAATACGATATTATTAACTTCACTTGATAAATTTCGCTTTATTTTCGGTCCGCCAGCGCTTTTTTGATTCGTCCGCCAGCTTGTTGGCCTGCTCCTCTGTGCCCACGCTTTTCCTGATGGCTTCCTTATATTTAAGGTAGTTGACAATTCGCTGAAACCCGCTTGTGTCAATATCAGCAGGCAGGCGGAATATGATCTCGTTATTTGTTTTCTCAATCACCATATAACAAAAATACTAAAATTACTTTTTAAAGGCGATACGATGTCAATATTAACAGATCGGTAACCCCGGAAAGAACTTTTCGACGATTAATGTCCTGCCCCATACACCAATTCAAAACTGCATTTTACTCTCCGCGAAATTGCATAGCCCGCCAAGGAGGTCGCTTAGTTCTTCTCCTTTGGTCGTCAAAATGTATTCGGTTCGCGGCGGGTTGCCGGGTAAATAATCTTTATGGATCAAGCCATGCTGCTCCAGGAATTTGAGCCGGTCGGCAAGGATGTGGTCGCTGATATGTTCCAGGTCTTCTTTCAGGCTGGTAAAACGGCTGTTGCCCTCTTCAATGCTGAACAAAACTTCGGTCATCCACCTTTTGCTAAGCA